>Ga0114918_10000191_pt1 | contig 50257 bp, 74 predicted proteins | sample LantaG_FD_87015 | JGI IMG/M metagenome (GOLD analysis project Ga0114918, IMG submission 87015) | Deep subsurface microbial communities from Baltic Sea to uncover new lineages of life (NeLLi) - Landsort_02402 metaG | ecosystem: Environmental > Aquatic > Marine > Oceanic > Sediment | place... | reverse complement strand
TGGTAAAATAGCATCACGACGCCACGCCAGATGATAATTTCATAATCCTGGATAGCAGCATCAGGGTCACGGTAGTCACCTCCGATCGTGTTACTAGTGTCGCGAATGTAACGCCGTTTGGCACGTTGCATGTCGGGATGGTTGGCAACGTAGTCTGTGTACCACGCGGCTTCATCCTGTTGTTCAGGTGTTAGATTGTGCATTGTTTCCCAAGCCAAACTACCACGCAAAAAGATCTTAGGCAATTGTAGAGCGATACTCATAGGATTTCCTCCATGGCACGTTATTGTGACAGTAAACAGTTAGAACGCTATTGGTTCGAGTGGGCTATGGCTTCCAGTGTACCAGCACTCGAACCATTGCGGCATGTAGGTGCGGTCTACAGCCGTGTGAAACTCGATCAAATTGTAACACGAAAGACTCAAACGTGCAAGAATCCATGGCTACCAGTGAAAGAGCATTGTCTCATCCTCCCCGACCTCACAATTGTTACAAGCGAAGCCGGGATGGTTAATCTCGACTTCAACACGTTGGATATTAGGGTGGCAAATACATCAACACATGAAGCATTGGTTGCAGATGGTTTCTACCTGGAACCAACTGAATCTTTTGCTTGGGAGAGACTGTTTTTAGAGGTCAGGAAAATGTGTGAGGGAATCTCCCGCAAGTTTAGCACAGAACCTGATACCAGAATGGAAATTGAGCAAGAAGCTCTCGTGATGGTGGTCGAAAAGATCAGACTCAAAAAGATTCGTTACGAACCTGGCCTCGCTCCCGTGTTCAACTTTTTGACCACAGCGATTCATCGTTGTATATACAACCACTTGAGAAAAACCGGACGAGCGAGCAAACAAATGCAAGAGCTAATGGACCGGATGATCAATGGTAACCTTGATTTGAGTATGAGAAGTTACAAACCAATTGTAGGAGTTTGAAATGAGTAAAGTGTCTGATATGTTAGACAATTGTGATGAATTTGTTATCATCACGATGAAGAAAAATAATGATGCAGAATTAGATGTCGGCGTCATTATGGGCTGCGATCCACAAGGTCCAATGCTCGACGTCCTAGAAAACGTCGTACAGGACGCACGAGATGCAGCGAAATTATACAGCGAACGTACTGAGACGGACGGCTATGAAGCCGAAAGTTACAGTGATCCAAAAACCGGTTGCATCACAACAAGCGGTTAAACCGCAAACACTGCAGCGCACAACGCCGCAAATGATTCAACAACCGATTCCACCACGCCCAGCTGTACAACCGACCCCATCACAAGCAACCCCAGTAGTTGCAAAAAGAGTCCAGCCGGTTAATACCATGCGTGACAGAATCAACCGGACCAAACGCGAATTTGTCCCACAGGCCATTCGCAAAAAACCGCCAACGATCACACATCTATCGACTGACTTAACTCCAGATCAAGTAGAGAAAGTCAAATCGCTAAGGGGTACTGCTCAAGGGCAGTACCTCGTGATCTTGGGGAATGGTCCCTCTCTTCGAGAAGTAGACACTCACATTCTCGCCCAATACGCAACCATCAGACTATGCACCATTAATATGCCAGACCAACGATGTTGGCCTACACCATATTGGGCATTTTACGATCGAAGTCAATTCCACAGACATAAAGAATTATATCATACATTCACGGGAACAATCTTCAATAGCACGGGCATCAAAGAACCTAACCCAAACAGCATCAAATTCAAGCATATCCCAGGGCTCGGTTACAGTAGAGATATTACTAGAGGCGTATACGTCGGTATGAGTAGTGTTTTTGCAACACTTCAAATCGCGATGTTCATGGGATTCAGCAAGATATACGTTGTTGGCTGTGACATGAGTGAAAGCGTTGATCCGGGACAAACGCACTTTTACGGCGTAAACCCAGATGTATTACCAGAAGAAAGAGTCAAAAGATTTAAAAAAGAAGCAAACTGGTACGATCGCATGGTCGAAGCTTTAAGTCCAGAAGAAAAGCAAAAAATCGTATTCTGTAGTAAGGGAGTAAATAAGTGGCCGTTCACAAGCCATTTTACTACAATGCGGCCAGACGAGGCCGTAGAATATATCATCAAGGATTCAGGAAATGCCCGCTAAATTTTATGTTGCGACTACTTTTTCCAATGCCGATGAAGCCAAAATTGCGATTAATCGATTGCATGATTTCGGACACGAAATAACATATAATTGGGCGAACCACGGTTACATCGACGATCTGGAACACAGGAAAGAAGTGGCCAACAAAGAATTACAAGGAGTGATTGATTGTGATCTCCTATTTGCAATTTGGCCGGGTGGGGGTGGAACCCACGTCGAACTGGGTGTCGCTTTAGCTTTAGGAAAACCCGTCATTTTTGTTGCACCAGACGTTCTCGAAAGAGAAGTGTCATTCTACCAACATCCCAATGTGTTAAGAATTGGAGAAATGAGCAAGGCCATCGAAGTTGCTCATAAGCATCTATCCAAATTAGAAGGGTCAATACAAGATTATGAGTGACGCACCAAAGACAGAGAATCACGTAAAATGGAATTCTGTCATCGTCGAATGCGAAGATGGTCAAATGATCCGACCGGCCTCCGAATTGTGCCATAAGCAACGGATCGGATTGCTAATCGTTCCATTCGTGAATCTCGAAAATGCAATCATGGGTCGCAGCCTCATGAAAGCACAATACAAGATCCTCACGGTCATTGAAAACCGAGGACAGAAACGAGCCGGTTCTGACAAGCTCATTGGGATTCATGCCGACGTATTTGATGCTGATGGATTTGAAATCGTCCCGATGGTAACAGCCAATGCACAAATTCTGTTGAACGATTTGAGAGAATGTTCAGCATTCTTGCGACAGAATCTAAGCCAGCAAATCGTAATCGGATGGAACTTATCATCCGTGAAACTCAAGGACAAAGAAACGTTGCAATTGTTGGACACAATTGCTAAAGGATATAGACCCAATTATATCCGATTCAATGCTGATCAAGGACTGATTTGCGAAATTGCCAAGAAAACTTGTGCAACCAAAACCGCTTTGCCGTTCGATAGTGATGTCGAATCGGATTACAAAGTATTAGAAGCGTCACGTGCTGTCAAACTGGCTAAACAGCCAGCATAGCATCACATCTCTGACTAATTATCTCAGGAATTACCGCATGCAGACCGGAAAAATTAACCTTGTCGTAGACGGCCAACACGGTTCGACAGGCAAGGGGCTCATAAATTCATATCTGGCTTGGGTTCATCGCCCGGAATTCATCAGTTGCACTAATATGGCAAATGCTGGACATACAGCGATCTTGCCAGATGGTACGACATTCGTAGCGAAAGCTCTTCCGAGTTCAGCCATTTTAAATGGTTATGAGGGCTATCATCCAGAGGTAGTCGTCGGAGCTGGAGCAGCGTTTACAGTAGACCAATTACTCAAAGAATGCGAAGAATGTGGCACACCAAATGTCACAGTGCACCCAAGAGCTGGAGTCATCACACCAGAACACAAGGAACGTGAATCAGAATTGAAAGGTGGAACTAAACATATCGCAAGTACGATGCAAGGATGTGGAACTTTCTTGGCAGACAAGATCATGCGGGGGCCAGACGTCAAACTGGCTAAGGATTACGAAGAATTGTCATTCTTTAGTCCAGGGTTTTTGGCCGATCGAGTGAGTACCAGAAGCAATTATCTTCCAGAAATTCTGATGAAGGTGCTCAAACAAGGGAACACGATTCTACACGAAGGATCTCAGGGTTTTGGTCTTGATATCAATCATGGCAATCAATACCCAAATTGTACTAGTCGTCAGTGCACTGCTCTCCAATCCGTGGCGGACATGGGATTGCCGCATCAAGTAATTGGCGATGTTTACATGGTTGTCCGACCATACCCAATTCGAGTGGGCAACGTAGTTGAAAAAGGCAAGACGATTGGTTATAGTGGTGACCCATACTCCGACAGCAAAGAAATTACTTGGGAAGAAGTCGCCAAACGATGTGGTGCTCCAGCAGAAGTAACGAAAGGAGAGCTAACCACGGTCACGAAAAGGCTCCGGCGAGTATTTGAATGGTCCGATATCCAGTTCGCCCATGCGAAATTGGTCAATGGAGCTACCAAAATCGCTTTGAACTTCGCTAATTATATCGATTGGAATTGTTACGGCAAAAACGATTGGGACGATCTTGGCACCAAAGTCCATGATTGGATCGCCCGGCTTGAAGACGTTCATTGCGTCGAAGTGGCTTTGGTTGGCACAGGACCAAGAGTCGATCAAGTTTGCGTTCGGCCATAATTGACACTGTATTACATAAAAGTGACAGTAAGCGGCACAAAGGCTTGGAAGATCACTGATTTTCCAAGCCTTTGTTGTATACAAAGATAAACAGAGAGGGGATATTTAATGTCAGAAAAAGTCAAAACTTTAATTGATTCTGCTAAATACCCAATGGGCAGCACTGTTTGGTTCTTGAGTCTACAACAACCGACAGACTATCAATTGGGTGAACAATATGATTCATTTATTTTCGAACACCCAATTTTCGCTATGAGTCGCACTCCTTTGCGACACATTTGGAAAAGCGGCAGAGCCCTACCAAAATTGGATAGTGAGTCGTTCGACAATGTAATCACATTGTTGACGAGTGAAATTCTAATTAGGTCGATGGTTGTCGAATGTATCGACCGAAGTGAAAATACTGGAGAATTTGTTTATCTGGATGATGAATTGGAAATATGCTTGCCAGAACAAGTGTTATATGCCAATCGCAAAGATGCGGATCGCGAACATAAACGAATTCTTAGAATGATCCGAGATTGGGCAACTGCACAATTGGAAACGAAGAATGAAATGTTTTCCGTGCGAAGGAATAGCAAAAAACAACAAGATCGACGTCCTAATAATCGATCCAGGCCAAACCACAGTTAGGCTACCACCGCCTCCTCCGCCTCCAACTTATCCATGGACCAATCCGGTCGACAATTTCGATGTCAATGACAGCGGATTTGTTTCTCCTATAGATGCTCTAAACATCATCAATTTCTTGAATATCAATGGCGAAATAGACATTGATCCATTCACTAAACCAGAAGCCTTCTACGACGTTAATGCAGACGGTCGCGTAACAGCCGCAGACGCACAAGCAGTAATAAACTATCTAAATGGATTATCATCTAACGGTGGAATAACTAGCCAAGCCGCAGTAAATGCAATTCGAAACATGCCATCAGAATTGCAAAAAGCGGTACCAGTAATTGCTAAACTGTTACAAAACGAAAATCAAGCCGCCGTCACGATCCAACGCGGACCAAATGGTCGCAGTTCTCTACTACCAGGCCAAGTAGTCACACAAGCAGCAGGAAACAACCCGAACAACAGCGGTTGTGTACCATGTGTGTTCTTTTTGGATATTGGGCAGACTCTCGGTGATCCGTATAATGGATCAGGTGGGTCATTCACTCTGCGGTTGATTTCAGACGTTGGAACACTCGATCTGCCACCAATCGAAGTAATCAATTCCAGATTAAACAGGGTCAACACATTCTTAGGTGGTCCACCAAACAGCGAGTATGACGCCCAATCGGCAATTATCGCTCAAGCAATCATCGCTGGATTTAATGGTGACCCAAATTGGCCAAATCTCGGTATTAATGATGTTATTGTTAGTAATACCGGACCATCTGGACAATTTTATGTCACTATTTGCCGTGTCCCAACCAATGGTATCCAAGAAGTAACAACCCCAGGAGGCCGTGTTACCAATTTTCACCCGATCAGTGGTGCTATTACACAGGACGGATGGATAGCTGATAGACTCATTACAGCACACACCGAAGTAATAGGATTACCATCTGGGACACAATCGACCAAATGGGTTGATATGCGTGGTATTCCTCCAATGCCATCGAACAACTTTCCGGGGATCTTATATCGATGGTTGTCTGGTCGAATGGTTTTCTTGTTCAGAACAAGAGCCGATATCGATTTGGGTATTTATGACAACTATATCGAGTCACAAGAAATCGATCCGCTTAATACATCGATGGCACAACTTCAAACAATCTTGAACAGTACGATGAGTATACCTGTTTTAGGGGTGTCAAATGGATTTCAAGTAGGAAGTGACACCACGCCAAATCTCACAGACCCGATGAATGGTAACGTTTTTTATATCGGTGTAAGGAGTAGTGTTACTGTACCAGTGCCTAGTAGTGAAGATTTATTCGAATTCAGAACGATCGGTGCTATCGCCGAATTCCCGAGTTATATGAATCTGGCGTTAGTTGAACAAGGAGAATGTCCAACCGGGCTAAGTGATAATCCGTGTGAATTAAGCAATATTCTGCTTACATATAATTACGATTTATTGCCACGGCGTCCAATTAACATTTATGCAACCTACGTCAAGTATATCATGCGTGATTATATTAATCCGGATATCAAAGGAACTGTAATTGTTCCCGTAGAACAGTGGAGTGGTCTGAACAGAACATTCGCTCAAACACCATGTTCATTTTGGATCAGTAACACTATACCAACAATCTATGAGCGATATAATGATGCCAATGCAGGTGATATCGTTGGCGTAAGTGGCCTTGATAAATTCATTTCACCTGTGATGGGTATCGGTGGCACACCACAACCAATTTCATCACCGGTTCCGCTACCAGATCAAGATGGGGTAGCTGGTAGAATCATTTTTGGCGATGCAAGATGCACTCGGACAAAAAACCAAATCGGATACACAGCTTGCGTAATTGAATCAATAGAAGTTCTGACATTGGCTGCGACGGCCAACAACTTGCAAGCTAATCCACCTTTCATTGAAAGAGTCTTTGATGAAGAAGTAATCTTCTTCGACCCAGGATTGTGTGATAATCTTGATATTGTTTTTGTAATCGACAACTCAGGCAGTATGGGTAATACGATCAACAATGTCAAAGACAGTATAAATGATATAATCTTATTCGTAAGAAGCATCGGACCGAATTCGACGATTGGTTTAGTATCATATGGGCAGATCAATCAAAATGGTGATCCGATTGTTCTGTTGCCATCAACTCCAGTCGACACACCAACAAATCAACAATTAATCCGTGATGCTGTAGACACAATGGCACCAACTGGTGGTAGGGAACCACATTTTCTTGCAATCACTGAAGCCACTAATGTTTTGATTCAACAACCCAGTGTTGGTCGAACCAGATTGATTATTCTTTCGACGGATGAAGATGCAATCGGTGTCAATGGGAATCAAGGTCAAGCTGACAATGCGGCTACAAACGCAGCAGCAAACGACATCACCATCTTCAGCGTACAAGTAAATCGTGCACCACTATTTGATTTTATGATTTCGATCGCACAAATCACATCTGGTGCAGCGGTACTACAATTAGATGGACTCTTTGTCGATCCATTGATCAAACTTTTGACACGGTTTTGCCTTTCTTCTGACTCGACATCCGGCGTAGAAGTTTTGACACCTAATCAATGTACAGATGACCCAAATCCAGCTACATTAAACGTGACATTGCAATTTGATGCCCCGAATTTCCCGACTCAACAATATACATATCCAATTACTGATATTGAATTATTGCAAACAATTGGCAATGAAGCATTTTGGCCATATAATCCACCATCTAATTTGCAATATGACACACGTCCAGACGGAAACTGGTTGAATTATCCTCCCGTTCCATTGCAAGGCGTCGAAATGATGCTCGCTAGATGGGAAGGATTTAAACTGTTCACAGATCTACCAGATGGAACAGGTGCTGTTCAATGTACCGGCATCAATGTAAGAATCGTCAGAGGTGGCGGTTTAATCAAGTTACCAATCACCCAATTTGATGGAACAAAAGGAAACACTATCGCTCGTTGTTTCACCGACATTGATGTACAAATAACTAATCCAGGTGGTAACGGAGCACCGGCTATCCAAAACATCATATTGAACAATGCCACTGGTGGCAGCTGGAACATTCAATTTGGTGATACGACATCGGGTGATGTTACTACAGACTTGTTCTGGGATTCAACGGGTGCCGAAGTTCAGACTGCATTGGAAAACTTGACTAATCTTAGTCCTGGGCTAGTCACGGTTATGGGCAATGCCCCAAACTACTCGATCCAATTTTCACAATCTCTTGGCGTAGTTCCTGCAGTCACAGCAATTAATAATCTAACATGTACAGATCAGATTATTAATTTGGTTCCACCAGTACCATATGATTATGAAGTTTTGAAACCCGGTCCGAATACTGGTGTTGATCCAATCGATGAGTCATGTTTCTCGTGTGCACCAATAGTCACCAACACACTCAAATTCCATTTAGAAGGAATCAGTGCTGGATGTGACACAAGAGCCAGAAGTATTGCTTGTAGATTCACCAAGCAGCCGAGTAATTACGCATATTATAAATATGATGGTACAAGACTAGTTGAAATCAGTAATAGCTACGAGGCTGTTCCTGGTGATAGAATTGTTTTGATTAACAAAGTTGTGAACCAAGCTTCTAAGTTATTGCCGAGAATCGCCCGCTCCTTTGCCGCCAAATTATAGTGGTTTACCAATGTTGGGTCGAATTATTCTGCCAGTAGAATTCTGTAACAAGAACACTCTCAAAAGCAAACGACTTTCCAAGATCACAGCTAATATGAAAAATCTTGGAGAAAATGAAATCGCGGACCGTTTATCAAGAAAGCGGAATCCATTGTTCGGTTTGTTGAAACAATGTCAGATAGTGGGTGGTAATTATCAAGAAATATTTGGAGAAATGGTTTTTCATCCTGTGCATCCACTGATGTACAGTAAAAGATGGCAACTCATTATTCTACGATTGTTCGAAGGCGATATTCAGAATTTCCCAATCAGTACGATTGGGCGAGTTGGCGATAAGATCTCTAGAAATGTAAAAATCATCGAAGGACAAGAATTACACTGGGGTGCCTCAAATCAGTTGTCTGATTTAGATATGGCATTTTTTGGAAGCGTGCAGCACGAAGTCTTATTGCCCGGCGATGTTGCAATACGTTTCGGACTTGAAACGTTACAAGAAATCAAGCCTAATTTGCTTTAGAACGATCGAACATTCGGCGAACGATCGCAGCTTCTGGCACTTTCGCTTCTTCATAACGCATCAAAACATAATCAGCCATTGCCACTGGATCTTGTCCAGCAGCTTTTGCAGCTCTCGCAGCTGATTTCATCTTGCGATAGATCATTGTACCAGTTGATATTGGTGGTTCTGGTTTAGTCTTTTCTGATTTGACATTGTTCATTTTGTTATCCATACCATCTTCTTGAACAGCTTCTTTGGTTTGGACGTCGCCGAATTTAATGTCTGGATCATCGACCAATTTAGCATCTATCGGTTTTTCTTGAGCGGGTGCTACTTTTGGAGGTACTACTTTTTTGGGTTGTGAGAATCTTTTCTTGGACCCAAGCAGTTCTGCCGCCTTATCCATGATTCCTGCATTCCCAGGTTCGTTTCTGTTTTTGAAAGCAGTCATCATCATCCGGCGATCCAAGCCACCTTTTTGTAAAGTATCATAAGCCCGATCGGATATAATTTGAAATAGTGAGTAAACCGCTGCTTTGGCCAAATTTCGAGCTTGTTTTTTGGTGGTGTATTCTCCAACCATAATTTTGGATAATTGTGGGCTGGCGAAGAATGCTGTCATTTTGGAAACAACGTCAGACATCAAGCCTTCGATCACGACATCCTCAGAGATGGGCTTTCCTTTGGCTTCCGTTGATTCTGCGGTCCCAGTGGGCTGTTTAGATGTTTTTGGGTTCGAAGGGCCTTTTTGGGATCTTTTGAGCCTTTCAAGAGCTGTTTCTTTTTGTTTGAGTTTGTCGTGGGTTCTTTGGAGACGGGCAGAGATGGTTTCTTGCATTTTCATGATGCTTTCAAGAGACGCTTTGCCGCTGGATGCACGAGATCCGAAAGTTTGGAGCATTTTCTTTGCGGTAGGATCTTGTTGGACGATCGGGAGTTCGATATACTTTTTAAGCATGTCTAGAACGTTGGCTCTAGGTCGACCAGCTGCTTGGGTGGCGTTTGCATGGACTTTTTTGAGGTCTGCCCATTTGGCTCCGGTGGCTGCTCGAACTTGTGCCCACCAGTCTCGATCATCGAGGAAATTCTCTGGTGCAGTACGAATTATACGAGTCAGGTCGCTCTTGTAAGAATCTGGTAGAAGAAGTACTGCTATCGGTGCGAAAGCCGGTGGAGTTGGTACATCCATGGCACTTCGAACGTCATCGAGGACTTGGCTGAATGAGTTTGGCATTTTTAAACCTCTATGATAATTACCAATGTATTTTTTCTAACGGAGGTTATTCATGATAAAGAATCTTGGTGGTCGGATTGTTTTGAATGTCGGTGACGAAGTTCGCTACCTAGATATTCATAGCTGTGTCAGTAAGGATATCTATGTTATTGATGCTCCACACACTGATTTTCGAGCACGAGCATTTCTAAGGAATGGTGACAGTGTTGTTCAAACGCACTATGATAGAATTCTACCCGTCTCAGCGGGTGGTAAGGCCATCGCGGTGCTTGGGGACAAAAAAGTCACGATTACTTGCCCTGAATGCCACAAAGTTGTGACCGCAGAGCCCGGTCAAGTCCATTTCACCTGTTGTTCGACACTAGAGGTATTTTTTATGTCAGAAGCTACGCAAGAAGTACAAAGCCAGGAAGCACAGAAGTTCGACCTCAACAGCCTCACGGGGCAATACGAGGTTTGGGTCAAGGAAGGTGCCAAGTTCAATGAGAACATCGAACTAACCACAGTTCAACTGGTACTACTCGAAGGAGAAGCACCACGCAAGATGAGCTTTAACCTGTATGATGGTAAGCTCTCGACCAGTGGCAAGACAGTCGATCTTCGCCTCGGGGAATTCCTGAGCGGAGTATCACCCGAAGGCAAGAAACCACTATGGTACAAGGTCGACCCAACCAAGTACCAGAAGATGCTTGAAAACAAGGGTTATCGCAAGCTATAATGTCAGCACCAAACTTATGGAAAGACCACCCTTGTTCAATGGAGTTGTTTGCCGATGTTAGTATTAAGTCGTAAGAAAAATGAAGTCATAGTCATCGGAGAAGGTGAAAATGAGGTACGACTCATGGTAGTAGAAATCCGAGGCGATAAAGTTCGCCTCGGAATCGAAGCACCAAGAGAAACACCGGTTCACCGACAAGAAGTCTATGATGCCATCAAACGCGAAAAGGGCGAATAACCCTTGACATATTGATTCTCTTGAAAAGCCGATCTGGCTAAATAATCCAGATCGGCTTTTTTCTTATAAGGGCATTAATATGAAGAACATCCTGATCACAGGCGGCACCGGATTCTTAGGCAAGCATCTGAGAACCAGATTAGGAGACCAAGGCATCGACCGATACCATTACATCGGTCACTTAGATTGCGACCTACGCAATCAATCAGCAGTCCAAGCACTGTTTCTACACAACCAATACACCCACGTGATCCATCTAGCAGCAAGTGTGGGCGGAATCGGTGCTAACATGCACAACCCAGGCAGGTTCTGCTATGAGAACTTAATCATGGGTTGCAACGTCATCGAAGCAGCAAGATTAGCAAAAGTCCAAAAAGTAATCTGTGTTGGCACAGTCTGCAGTTATCCAAAGTTCTGTCCGATCCCATTCAAAGAGGATGACTTATGGCTTGGATACCCCGAAGAAACCAACGCACCATATGGCGTAGCCAAAAAAGCCTTGCTCGAAATACTTAAAGGCTACCATACTCAGTATGGAATGGATTATACCTTCCTCATCCCAGTCAACATGTATGGCGAATTCGACAATTTTGATCACAACAGCAGCCATGTCATCCCAGCCCTAGTTGACAAGATACTCAAAGCCAAACGACTTGGCCACGACAGCATCAAAGTGTGGGGTAGCGGGAAAGCCACTCGTGAATTCGTCCACGCATCAGATGTAGCCGAATGCATCGCCAGAAGTCTTGATATTACAACAGGCCCTGAACCCATAAACGTAGGCTCAGGAGAAGAAGTATCAATCAAAGACTTGGTAGATAAGATTGCAAAAGCGACCTTGTGGGATGGAACAATCGAGTATGAGTCCGACAAGCCAGATGGTCAACCACGAAGACTCATCAGTTCGCAACGAGCCTTTGAAAAATTAAATTACCTACCTGAAATCGAATTAAGTGTAGGATTGAAAAGATTAATTCACTGGAGAATGGCCACGTCATGATTAGTATTCGAATCAGCCCAGGTGAAGCGTATGATCGTCTTAGTATCTTACAGGTAAAGCTGAACAAAATCAGTGATCCTGTCAAATTAGACAAAGTACGGATTCAATACCGTGAATTATGGAGCGATATCGAACGATATAATGAGACTAATGAAGTATTGCTCGAAACGAATCATGAGTATTACAACAATCTCATCGACATTAACACTAGACTATGGGATGTCGAGGATGATATCAGAGAATGTGAATCGAAACACGATTTTTCAGACACATTCATTCAATTAGCTCGAAGCGTATATCATATTAATGATGAACGACATCGTGCGAAGCTATTGATTGATCAATTTTACAAATCTCCGTTAGCCGAACAAAAAGCATATACTAGCTATGAAAAAGATAGCACTTTTAGTTAGTCAATATAATTCTGGCGAATGGATTGAAGAGAAAATCGTCAATATCTTGGAGTCAGCAATCTCCAACGATATCGAAATCGTATGCATCAATGCTGATAGCCCAGATCCACGCGATGATGAAGTACCACGCAAATTCAAGCAAATCAGGTATATTAAATACCCGAGTAGAATCGGAATTTATGAAGCTTGGAACTTGGCAATCAAAGAATCAACTGCTCCATATATTGCCAATGCTAATACAGATGATCTAGTAGCACCTCATTGTTATGGCTCTTTAGCACATGTTTTGGATAATCATCCCAAAACTGGAGTAACGTATTGCAGCTGGCATACCATTGGATCTGATGTCAAGCATTGGAACCAGATTTCGCCAACCAAGGCCGCAGACGGACAACCAGGAGCATATGCAGGCAATTTCGACACCGGGCAGGTCGGCCACTTCCCATTATGGCGACGTTCGATTCACAATCAAGTTGGTATGTTCAGCGATAAGCTTCCTTCTTTAGGAGACGCTGAATTCTGGGCTCGAACTTATTTCAGGACAAAGTGGAACTTCGAATGGCTGCGAGCACCACTTGGAGCCTATCGGTGGCGAGACGGACAGAACGCTTGGCACGCCTACATGACGGACGACCAATGGCCTCTGTTAAACCAATTAATAGCACAATATCGAAATGAATCTGATCGGAATTGAAATGTCTCATGGTTTTGGGGACGCTATGTTCTCAATCCCTTTGATCGAAGCACTTTGTGCCCGAGATGGTTGTAAAGCTGTAATTGCCAGCAAACAACGTTGTGCAGATGCTTATTATGGCGTGCCATGTATACAATCCATCGAACACACTCCAGACATGTATCATGGGGAAAGGATACTTAGAAGCAAGTATCCAATCAAGGCTTTCTATCAAATAACTCCTCAAGCTTATTTCATGGATTTCAAGGCATCTTATCCAGACCATTCATTGGTGGCTACAGCCATGGCAATTGGTCGAAAATACGGTGTCGAGATAGACCCACAACCCAAAGTCTATCTAAGTCCAATCGAAACCCAGGCGGCTGAACAATATTTCAAAAAATTCAAAGGCGAAAAAATAATCGCTATTGAATCAGAACATTTTTCAGGACAGAGTTGGTCATGTGGGGCCGATTTGGAGCGAGTCATCATCAAGCACCCACAGCACTTTTTCCTATGGTTGAGTTTAAGAGAACCACCATTTACGCACCCAAATCTTCACCACATAAAACACGATTTGGATCGACGTTCTTGTATCGGATTATTAAAACATGTCGATCTATTCATCAACGTTGGCAGCGGGTTCTTCTGTGCATCATTAAGTAAAACTATCCAACCCAAAGAATCATGGATGCTTTGGCGGGATGATGTTTATAAATACAAACATTCTATCACCATGGCTGGTTGGATACCTAATGCTCATTGGTTCGATGATCGAACTCAATGGAGCCAATTCATTGAAAAGACAATAATATGAAAATTGCGATAGTCCAACCAGGATGTTATGGCGATAATATCAATAGCACTTTAATGTTCGGCCCTCTAAAAAAACATTACAAAGGCTGTGAAATCGATGTGTTCACATCTACCAAATATCACCAAGCCTTTATTAACAATCCTCATATCACCAACTTACATCAAACACCAGCACATACCAAAGACGAGGCTTTAAACCTGGTACATGTGATTAAACCAGTCGGATATGACTTGGTGATTAATAGCCATCCAATGATCAACAAAACTTGGTCAAGCAATGAAAATCCCGGTCTGGGTGAAAATCTCATATTGGCTTGGGTGAATTCTCTAGAAGCCAACAGAGTACCATATAGCCTACCATTGAAAACCGATTTATGTCTAACACCGCACGAAACAAATCAAGCTGCGGCTTTTATGAATCGCATTCCCAAAGGCAAGGGTTACATCTTAATGGAATGTGAAGGAGAGAGTGGCCAAAGCTTTTGGAATCCTGAATGGACGCGAGATGTTATTCTGACATTAATCAGAATGGGGTATATTGTGTTGGCTAGTTGCATTAGACAACGCGAAATGGTGTCTAATATGCAGATCCAACACAGTGGAAAAGTAATCTGGGTGGGTGCTGCAAGTATCAGAGTAGTCGCTGGAATGTACGACCATTGTTGCGGTTTCATAAGTGTTTCAAGTGGCCTAAGCAATGCTTGTAATACTCAACAAAGAAAACCAGTAGACAAATGGATCGAAGTAGTAAACAGTCTAACCTGTTCAAGCAACGTTATTCGTTCTACTGGTAAAACTTTCTGGCACAATAACAATAAAGATGAATTCTGTGCCCATCTAAGAGAAGTGTTCTAATCTATTCTGGCTCAGCCATTCCCGGACGAATCATCGTCCTAGTCTCCGGAAATTCTCGGTGCCACAATTCTAGGACCTCACGCATCCGAGCGGCATAAGTATAATGAGCACCAAGACCAGTCCGAAGCTCACATTGATACAGAAATTTATCAGCTGTAGTGACATGCTCGTAAGCACATTGAGCACCAAGTGGTAACAAATAGACAAATGATGGATTACCACTTGCCAAAGTGAGATTCGCCAAAATCGTCAAATTCTCGCCTTTGTGGCGAATCGCGTTCAACTTCGATGAAGCCTCTGCGTCGAGATGCATCACTTTTTCAACTTGATCATCAGCGAAATATGACCCAACTGGAGCAAGAGTAAACTCCTTAGTACCAGTACGATGACGATTCAGATCTCGCAATTCAGCGATGGTCAAAGCCTTCCATCCAAATCGCACTACCGTTCGACGAACAGCAGGACCAAAGTAATCATAGCGATTATCATGATTTTCAAGACTCTGAATCATATCATCCATTGTGATATGCGGTGGCGTATGAAACATTGCATACGGCACAGCCGGATGATACATCCTGACATGAGCAGGAGATAAACGTTTCGCATGTTGTACGGCACTCTGGAATTCCGTTTCAATACCCTTGGAGTAAGAATCATCAACACGAGCATGCTTTGTTAATCGAGGTGTTACTGATTCTAACCCATTTGTCATTTGTTCAGCTAATGCAACAGATTCAGCAGACACATCAGACCAAAGCATTTTAATGAGATCGACCCAACTACGAGCGGGCATAACAAGCATCACATTGGTTTGGCAGCACATGGGCAAGAAATACCGTGCTCGGTCGAACGCGAAATTGCGAATCAATCGATCAAGTTTCTTTGAATCCGTGACGTCATCGGGTATGCCCATCAATTGAGGAAACCGATTGCCAACATCTGACCAGATTTCATATGCTTCATTATAAGCACTAAAGGCTTGAACAACAGCATAATGAAACTCGTTAGTCGCCGTTGGCGGAGTGACGATATTCTCCAATTTCAACTTGACATACCGAGTCGATGATTCTTGTCCACCGGCTGTTGGACACCATTGCCAAAGGCGGAGAGCCATCCAAAGTGAAATGTTATCGATGAACATCGCCACTGGTGCCATATCCGAAATAGAACGGTGACCGTAATCGACCATTTTAAAAATCGAATCGACCGCCTTGTCTTGATCCATGCCTTCGATTTTTTCGAGGATAGCTTCAAGCCCCTCATTATTACGTGAATATCGGGCTCCCGTGGCGGCTAATAGTTCTGGTGTAAGAGAAATCTTTTGTTCAGAAGTTGGGTTGATCCCAACACATGTTACTTTCACGATATTCGACCTTTTAAATAAGAAACAACAGGTGAAGTCAATCCGATTCGATTAACACGTCAGAATCTGGATTGACTATAAAGTGTCTCTCGCCAATATCAAGGATGTATACGGGCGGTAACACTAGTGTGCTCAAGATAATCGGTTCGCGGATTTTGTCAACAAAAGATCCGCGAACCGATTTCTGTATACAGCTTAATGAATGAGCTATCTCTTTCTGGTTGAAACCAAAGTCCTGCATATAACTCGGGTCAGCAATCAAACCAGTAATAATCCCATATGTAGCCTTATCTCCATAGTAAGATTGGGCTAAGCTCGAACACAACATACAAATGAATTGATGGTTTTTGCCATCCAGATATGGCTCATGTTGATAACGAGTCATTATCACATGAATCTCAGCATCACAAATTTCGCAGTACAAGGGTAATCTCCAATGGAAGGACAACTTTGGCCACAAGAACGGGCAATGTTACACCAAACAATTCTCACACTCAAGCCAGAACTAGCACTTGAAATAGGCACATGGAAAGGCGGAGGATCGACCTACCAAATCGCTGATGCTCTTGTCAAGAACGGCAAAGGGCTTTTAATTACTTGTGAACCAGACCCCGAGCTATTTGCAATTGCAAAAAACACCTACGAAGTTGAATTGGCTGGAAAAATGCCTGTTCAACTAGTGAACGATTATTCCCATAATCTAATCAATCATTTAGTAAATCATGGTCGCATACCAGATTTCGTTTTAATGGACGGACCAGAGGACCCGAACGTCTGTTTAAATGATCTCAAAGCCCTGGAAAATCTAATGAAGCCGGGCTCCATTGTCGCTTTCCATGATTGGGATCTTGGCGTACGAGCTGACGGTCTTGTCTCGACGAAGAGTGAATTTGTTCGACCATATATCGAAGGGAGTAAGGAAAAATGGGTATCTATTGGCGTGCTTACTGCACCTGTATCTGTTGGCTTTTCTGTGTGGCGTCGGCTCTAGCAGACAGCGGCCTCAATCGGATACCAGAGTACACTTATGATGCTTTGGAAGTCAACTGGTATTTCGAATGGGCTGAAGGGCTAGATGAAAATGGTAAAACCATTGCAGTCCCGAAAGTCCGCTTCTGCCAAATGATTTACTGGAATGAATGGCACGGCCAAGAACATGAAAAAGCCCCAAGACGAGGCTGGTATTCTAATGGTTTTAATTTGTATGAGTTAAAACCATGCGAGAAAAACGAGTTACCAGAAATCGACGAACGGCGAAGTAAAGTAACATACCCACAGAAAGACTATAATTCTGGATATTGGTACATCACAATAACTGAAAATCATACGACTATCAAAATCAAGACTAAGATTCTGATAGGTGGACTCAACGGTACTTGGACTCTAATAGATCCAGAAGCGAAAGATCACCAGCTCCGGAGAGAAATCAAAGTAGACGTCGGCGTACACCCGATGATCATGCACAAAAAACTGTTGGAATTACGAACTAGAAGACAAGCTCCTATTCAACCTGTAAATCCTGTGGAGGCTGCTCTTGAGGCTTTTCAGGAGCGTGATAGGCGTGAACGGGTTGAGCGACTTGTCCCTCCTGTTGAGCAGCCGCCTCGGCCATAGGGTCTAATTTGTCGCGTTGAGTCAAGTATAATTCGCGGAATTCTTCATCTTTGACCATAGAAATCGCTTGCTGTACTTCTAGACTGTGACGACCCCAACGACGAGCAATCACGTCAAACCATCCGAATTCACGATCATGCGGACGAAGCTTGAACTCGGTTCGACCAAGATCGTCAAGCTTAATTTGACCATCCTTGTTACGCTTGATCTCAAGATGGTACAATTCATGGTCGATCAAGGCTCGTTGTTCATCATCACTCATCCGACCGACGACGAAACCATCAAAAGTAATCTCTACGTCGCCACGACCCATGGTTCTGTCTTTAAGTGGCACCACACGCACTACAGCTGCAGCGGGTAAACCGTGATGCATCACAGCAGGCCCACCAGCAGTATCGTAAGCATCGATTAAGTCGACAATGACACTGACATCTTTCAAATGAGTATGATACTGAGCAAGCACCTCCTCCATCAGACCACGAGTCAGAATGCTTGATTTGCGGTATGTCTTAGGCATAGTTTATCCGATAAATAAAGTTAGAGGAACAAGGGGTAATACGTCAATTGGTTATCGCGAAACACACTTGTTATGTAATCCCACGAATCGACAATGTATTAAAACAATGCGAATCACCAATGATGAAACAGGTCGCTAATCTATGCCAAACCACACAAAAGCAGTAATCGAGGCTGAAGACCTGATTGATGATCGATGCGTAGAATTAATTCTATTGCAAGGCCGGTTGAAACGAGAAGAAATCAAGATCGTCGACAATGCTGTCTATATCGGCAAAAAACACATCGCAAGTGTGATGAAAAGACATTGCGATTCAGAAGAACAACAATTGCATCTTGACGCAATTTATGCAGGACTCAATGTCCCGGTTAAAGAGCTTTTGATCTTAAAACAACACTATCGAATCAGAGCCAGATTTAATGCAGTTTTGGCATTGATTTGGTTTTTGGTCGCGATAAGTTCCATTGTTATTCTAGGACACGTGCTTTCCAAATGAAAACGTATCTTGTAAAACCAACGTACGATAGATTGACCGGTGAATTAGACGGTGGAACCCTCAAGACGCAACAAGGAATAATCTGCGATCATTGTGGCGTCGAATTGAGTTACGACCATGATTCTGATAATTTCCCATATGTTGGTCTTGAAATCAAAGACATGTTCGATTCTGAACCGTACTATTATGAAGAACGGCTCAGATACAATAGGGAAGAAACCAAACAGATCTTTGGTCTTGACTATCATGAATATGAGATCGATAATTACGACATATTTCCAGGCAACCCGTACACTTATTGTCGGGAACACGACTGCTTTCGCACCATACTACAAAGTGCACTCAGCGACGAAGAAATCAACATTGAACAACACATGCTGAAAGCAAGAATGGTAATGTTAGACCGTGTTCTTAGACAGAAGCTTTTTACTCCTGCAGAACTCGGTATTTCCTTCAAATAGGGTCTATGATGCTGGTGTTCTATCCGGTCTTCAAAACCGGTGATGGGAGTTCGATTCTCCCTAGGCCCTCTAATTATGACAAATTCTGCTCAAAATCCAAAATGCCAGTGTGGCCACTTTCTGAGTGATCATCTCAACGATGATGGTGTGACTGCAGGTTCTTGTTTTTACAGTTATAACTGCGATTGCAAAGAATTCAGGAAGGTTGAACCAACTGTGATTCAACTCGAAGAAAGAATCATCCAAATAGAGAGAATTACAAATGTCAACAATTACAAATCCAACTTACCAATCACGCTTTGGCTACCACCCCTGCACACGTGAGACCTGTCTCAAACTCAAAGAAGCCCATCTCTTGTTACTCAAAGCGTTCAGGGACATCAGAGCCTACCAACGCTGGGAAAGAAAACAAGAGCCTGTCGGAGAAGCTCCCGAATACCCTTCGTTTGTGGCTGAACACAGCTACTACAAACGAAGCCCAGAAGGAGAAACCAAGTATGGTCTCACTATTGGAACCAATGCTTGGAAGAGCAACTGGAGTAATGTGCGAGTCCATTATTATGGACATGTGCTTGAACAATATCGCAAGGCCCGAAGACCGAAGTCGACCCCGGAAGAGGTTGAAGTCTTAGACTTGCCAGAAGATATTTGGAAAGTCGTGGAAATGTTGAAAGGATTTTACGACATTAACCATGAAGCCGCGTAGAGTTAGCTTCTTGATAAGCTAATTCTTCAGGCGACGGAACGTAACGATGTTGCATTAAGTAAGCATCTTCCGGACTGTCTTCATAAAAACCTCGAAGAACAGAAATGGCACGGAAGCCCTGTTCTTTGAAGAATAATTGTGCTGCAAGATTCGTTTCTCGCACTTCAAGCATTAGTCTGTTTCGGCGAGTGTACGACAATTTAGACTTCAATTTGTCAATCATCTGACTACCAATTGAGAATCGTCTATTAGTCGGACTAACAGCAAAATTGGTTATATGAAGTCGATTTTTATGCAATTCATAAATCATATAACCAACAATCAAATCGTCGATTTCGGCGACCATGCCAATAGAATTTCGTTGGCGTAAACATCGGATGAATTCTTCCTCATTCCACGGAAATTCGAAAGACAGTTCTTCGATAGCAAGCACAGCTGGCATATCTCTTCGAATCATCCATCTAATATGAACGGCATGTTGATAATCCGTTGGCATATTCACCCTTTTCTGAATAACTAACAGTGGTTTAAAGATATTTTTCCAAGACACTCCATATACTATTACAAAAGTTATCCCAAGTATAATGTGTCTTGATCTTCTCAAGGTTTGCCATACGTTGGATATCCAATTGTTCAGATGGAGTATTGATTAAGTGCTTCAATATATTGGCGGCAGCATCAGCATTACCTTCTGGAATCTCAAAGAAAGGAGATCCACCGTAATAACCACTTCCTGGTGTACAAGCCACCGGAAGTCCCCAAGCCGCTGTCTCAAGTAATGTTGTTGGGTTTGCATCTGAACTACTAACATTAATCATCATGTCGGTAGCGTTACAGATGTGCTTGCCCATTTCAGAATTTAACACAACGTTACCTGTTACTCGGACATTGGGTAATTGGGCTAAAGGGTGTCCAGAATGACCACCGAACCAATAAAGTTGGCAACCCGGTAAACGTTGCATAATCTCACGAAGATACCCAAGATTTTTGTGCTTCGTATCACTTCCGATATAAAGAAATCGACGTTCAGGAACAGGATTAATTTGTGTCTTAAGAAACGGAAAATGGTGAGTATTGACAGCCATATCAAGACGAGTCATTTTCTCCTTCCAATGAGCGAAAGGAGTGTTTTGCATGGTATCATACCAATATGGGCCACAAATACCAAAGAATCTGTCAGCGGCCCGAGTCAAATGATCAAATGGCATATTGTCTTCGACCATCCTAGTGTGAATTGGATGAATCGTAAATTTAGCCTTGCATGGGCTTTCTCGAAATGAACGCTGGATAATAGTATTCGGGTCGTAATTAGGATGCCCGATTATAATATCGTCAGGCTTACTTTGGACTACTCGTTGATCGGTCCAGTTATAATAAGCCAATTCTAATCCAGGAATTTCTCGACATTTCTGGGCAAAGAAATGATAAACATTCTGTGTGATGCAATATGGTGAAGAAATCGCTCCACCGTTCGGATCACCAGCATACACAAAATGGATGGTTGTCATTTCTTTACCTTCGTACTACGTAAACGCCAAATATCAAGATCAAACCGAGCTGGAGAAATACTCATATTATTTGCGATTTGCAAAGCTCGCTCTTCATACTTAAGGTATTGTTTCATGCCCGAAGGAGGAGATTCAGGAAATGTGGGATCAAGCTCATGGAGATGACGCATCACATGACGATCCAGACCAATCATTTTTATTCTTGGTCTGGTGTGGAGCAAAAAACAAGAAGCGGTCTTGTATTTGATACCTTTGAATTTAACAAGATCGGTACGACTAATTGTTCTAAGATCTATATCTTTGGAAATCCCCTGGATATAAGTAGCTTTTTGCGTAAAGCAACCTCCTCCAGCTTCCTTAATTTTTCTAGCCAAATCTTCATGTTTCATCCGTCGAAACAAAGTAAAGGGCGAATAATCTTTCAATTGACCAACCATATTCCAAGCTACCTTAGCAGCCATTGTCCCGTTTTTACCAGCTGCAAGGATTAACCATATCAAATGGTGTTCTAATTGTTCGACTGGTTGGTTGTAATCAATAGGATTTTGGGGATCAATTTCCCATAGATTTACAAGAATTCTCCTTGCAATAACAATCATCAGGACATGGGCACACAGCTGGCATCTCATTAGCATGTTCACAAAATATTGCAGACGACAAACGGGGCACATCAGGAGCAATGAGGCGTGGAACGTTAGCAGTGGTACCAAGTGCAATCATTGCATGTGCTTCGATTTGTTGTTTCGCATCACCGACTGCAGCTTCAAAGATCTTTTCAGTTTCTTCGGCAATAAAGCTAAGATTCATACGATCGCAATCGGCACGATCAAGAAGATCGACCATCTCTTGCATTTCTGCCTTAGTCGGCCTTTTGCCTTCAGCCATTTTCTGTCTTAAAGAGTTTCGAACAGTACGAATTTCCTCATTACTACGTTCGTCGATTGATTTAGCATAATCGACTAAGGTCTTGCGTTGATTGGGTAATTCGTATTTCGGAAGAGCTTTTCCATCAAACCGACGAATAGTACATGGAGTACCTTCACCTTTACCGATCGAACTAATCATTTCGGCAAATTGAAGCATCGAAAGTTCAATCGATATGAGAGAACCGCGTTCTGGGTAGGATTTATCGGAGGGGTTCATGGATTCACCGCCTGTACTCGAACATATCTCAAGACCAATGTAGTAGTCGTGCGTGGTCTTGGAACCATAAAGCTGGGTGTGACCATGAATTTGGGTTAGACAAACTCGGCCCTTATTGGTTACTTCCATTGTATTATCCTGAAATAGATAAGTGTGTTTCGATTTGCGAAAATTAACACGCAAAACAGCTCTTGGAACAGTATGTTGAAAAGTATCCCTCTTTTAATGGAGATCGTTATGAAAACCGTGGCATCTATTTTATTGATTCTATGCATTTGTGCAACAGTCGAAGCTGAAAAACCAAATGTGATAATCGTCCAGGCAGCTGATCTTGCAATCAATGACATCAGCTTTCACAACCAAGAAGTCCCACAAACACGGGCTATTGACTCAATTTTCGCAAACGGTGTAGGGTTCGGAAGAGCCTATTCGACCTCACCGGACAATGTGCCAAGCCGATTTGCGTTAATTACTGGGATTTATCCGCAAAAGCACGGTATCGAAGCCAATCCAAGAGACGAACACAAAGATTTCACAACGAAATTCTGGCCCAAGGAAGCTAAAAGCATTGGATATTACGGTACATTAGCCGGTTATGAAACCGGTTATTTTGGAGACTGGGAATTCGGATTCGACGCAGGCGAATTACCATGGGAAAATGGGTTCGATTATTATTGCGGTGCCTTAGCCAGAATTGACAGCTACTACGCTAAGCCCGGTGGTTCAATGATCCACAAAGTAATCGAAATGCCTGGAAAAATCGACGTTCCGATTCAAAAAGACAGTTACGTCCCTGATGTTCTAACCGACAAATTGATCGAATACATCGACAACCATAAAACCCAATCTTTCATGACATACGTGTCATATACCGCACCAGCCTGGTCTGAATTCATGCAAGCCCCTGGGAAATACTATCAAGGAATTGAACACTTGCCACAGGCCCGAAAGGATCATATGGCACACGTTATTGCTCTGGATATGGCAATTGGTCGAATCATGACCAAGTTAAAGGAAACGGGATTGTATGATAACACAATTGTTGTTTTGACAAGTACAAATGGTCACAGGAAAGTCGATGGATCAAAAGATGGTCGCCCATTACTTCGTGGTGGAAAAATGACACTTTATGAAGGTGGGTTGAGAATTCCGATTTTAATGCAGTGGCCTGCGAAATGGCCTAAGCAAGTTCTTAGCGATCATTTGGTTTCAGTGTTGGATATCATCCCAACCGTTATGGAAGCAATGGGAGCAAAACGCAATATTTGGGATGGCAAGAGTCTAACTGGGATTATATTAAATCCAAGCAAAGCGGATCATCACGCAATGTTACATTTTCGATATATGGGCCAATTGGCGACAGTTACACCTAGATTCAAAATCATGCACAGTCTAATTGTCGATAGTGCCGAAGTCTATGATTTGAAAGATGACCCATTTGAAAAGAACAACATCTTCCATCGCAGTCAAGCGTTAGCTAATCGTGCGATGGAAGAATGTCGGAAATGGAATCTAGACAATAAAGATGTTGAATTGATCGATGAAGGGCAGAAATTCGCGGTCAATCAGAAATACGTCGAATTCAATTTAAAGAGATGATTGGAACTGTGACACAGCTTTAATCTCATCTGCAAACACAACTCGACATGTGCCGCTACAAGAAATAGCCTTGTTGATTTTTTCTAGCGGCACCGCACCAGAAATCAACACTAGGTCATCTTGAGAATTGATGGCCTCGAAGGCTTTTCTTAATTGTTGATATCTCGATTGGACCAACTCTGGGGTCCCATGCTTCAACAATGTTCCAGAAGATTTGTCAAAAAGGACAGATATTACTGGACCTATTTTTTGAGCATCATCCTGAGAATTATGCCAGACATAATTTCCGTCTTGAATATCATAATAAAATTCCATGTCACGGCCTCTTATGAAAAGTTGAAGGATGCTCTTTTTCAACACTTTCTGACTTATTAGTTGATCGAATGAAACCGTAAGGGCAATGTCTACAGCCATTTTTACAACAGTGACCTCGTTTGGCGAGGAAGTATGCTGTAAATATTGTTTTACCGTTTTCTTCGTAATAGTCTCTCTGAGGCTCTAACTGCATATTAGTACCAAAATGAAGCAATACTTATGTAGAGTACAAGGTTTGGATGATGATGGATTTGTACAATACGAAGCCGAAAATCACGTTAATGCTGCTTCAGACTATGCTCAAGATGTGGCACGTTCGATTCAAGAACAACACCCCGGTGCTTACGTCAAAGACATCACCGTAGAGACCTATGATCTTGAAGCCGAAGAGATGTGGCGAATCGAAATAGAAATGATTCACATTAGGCAGTTATGATACATTTTTTAATCTATCGGAGCACCACTCAGCTTTTTCATCGATCATTACGCCAAACAAATGATCAAATTCATGTTGAAAAATCACAGCTTCGACACCGGTAAGCAATCTAGTGATTTTAAGCCCAATTAGGGTATAATACTCTACCACGATTGCAGGCGATCTCAATAATCGGAATTCTCGTTTTGGTAGCGATAGGCAACCTTCGATAGATTCGAACATCGCCGGACTAATTTTGATAATTTTCGGATCGACAACGAATTCGTCTTTCATCCAGAAGAAACGTTTATTTGAACCAATTTGTGGGGCTGAGATACCAATACCATTGTGTTCTTGCATTATCTCCAGAGACTTTAGTGCTTCTTCCAGAGTCGGAGGGTTCGGATTGTCGCACTTTTTTCTTAGTTCTGGGTTCGGGTCCACGACTAGCTGCATTTGGATTGGTCTTTTCTTGGTATACAAGGGCTTGATTAATAAGGCGATACTGAATTGGAATCGGTTGTTCAGAAATTATACCCCATAACACATCAACAGACTCTCTAGCCTTTTGAGTGCTACATTTTGTTCTGTTAGCGAATTCAATATACAAATCGTCTAGATCTTCCACAACAAGACCTCCGAATAAACCATTAATAGGTTCACTCGGAGGTTTCTATAGAGGCTTGATTGGGAGAAGAAGCGAACGCCAAAGAATAAGTCGCAATACCCTTCCCGATTTCTACTGCAGCAGCATCGCCAAAATATTCACGAACTTCGGCGAATCGCTTGGTAAAAGCAGACCACAATGGAGTCCCTTTTTCGAAAACCGCTTTCGCTTTTTCCATACCATTCGGAAGAGACATTGAATCGGCGGTATTACACAATCGGTCGGCGATTTTCAAAATCAAAGCTTCGACGGACTTGTCAACAAAAGTGGCAACATATTCAGCTTTAGCTTCTACGTTTTTGTCATCACCTTTAAAAGTGAGTTCATCAACTATTGAGGCTACTTTAGCACCCCAATCATCAGCTAATTGACTTAATGTAAGATCTGTGTCCTCCAACAAGTCGTGAAAAAGAGCTGCGGTCCATAGCTGCTCATATTTCGAATCGACTATGCCCCACCCCTGCAACTGACGCATTACGTCTAAAGGATGGATGATATAAGGAATCCTACAATCACCGACTTTTTTACGAGTCTGATTCCCATGGTGCTTAATTGCGTAAGCTAATTGTTTTTCGAAAGTCTTTTTCATCTTTTGTGTTCTTGGTTCAAAATATCAGCATTGAGTGTGTCACGCAACAGGTCCTGAACCTTCACGTTATACTCATTTAAAACACGAGCATAACGTGAATTGGAAATCAATCGGTTCAAAATACGGAAATCATGAATATCGTGTTCGTCGATGTACATGTTAAAAGCGATATATTTAACACGTTCTTCGAAGGACGGCAATACCTATAAGGATGAATCGTAGTTGATTCAAGACCCATGCTAAATAAGTCGTAGAAATAAGCCGCTTCTCTAGCGACGTAATCGTGAAACATCGCATTAGCTTGTTGTTTTAGTTTCACCGCCAGAGTATTTAAATTGGTATGTAAGGTCGGCAAATCAGATTCAGCCTTAAACGCATTAAAAAGTTTCATATCGTGACAGCTCCGGAAATGAACGCAATGGCAGGTTGGGCCATGGTAGGCCAAAGTTGGGTCGCTTATGCCGACTGCGAAATCGCTTACAAAGGCTCTGCCCTCGCATATTTGCAAAAGGGTTCTTATATAATACTTAGAAAATCGGATGGAAGTGTCAGTATCCAAGGTGGTGACCTAAATCAACCTAGGAATTACATCCGTTCCACTAAGATCGAAGTACACGACGACGTTATCATATGTAGCAACAAAAAGGAAGAACTAAAGATCAAAATCTACGGGTTGTTTTGGAAACAATATATGACATCCTGGGGAACTGGGAAAGTCGAATTATATCGGACTGAAAGACAATTAGTCCAAAAACTGATCAAGAATATTGATACATGGATTCCACAAAGCCCGGAACGTATAATCACTGAAGAATACCGTACAGCATGCGGCCCAGTAGACGTAGGAATTGAAATTGGGCAAGACCTATACCTACTTGAAGTTAAACGAAGAGTTGCCACGATTAAGGATTGTACTCAAGTAATGCGGTACAGAGATCACGTTCCACACGCACAACCGCGTCTGTATCTCGTAGCTCCTAACATCTCAGATAACGGGCTCAAATATGCAGAACAAAACAATATTACCTACATTCAACTTGAATGGGACGAAGTACCAATAGCCTTCGCTAAGTTAATCAACGACTAAGAAAACACTGATTTGGCTAATTTAGTATTAAAAGGATTGCCAATATCTTCACCAGTACGCCGTTGAGCCGCAGCGATATAATTAGAAGCGTCTAGTAGACGATCAAAAGTCCCACAATCGAACCAAGGGCGATGAAGTTTGTTGTAACAAATCATCTTTCTATCGTCTTTAATATAGGCATTCAATAAATCAGTAATCTCGAATTCATGTCGATCTGATTTCTTTAAACCCCTCGCATATTTCGGAGCATCACCATCCAAAAAATATGCTCCAGTAACAGCCCACGGAGATGGAGGATCAACAGGTTTCTCGATAATTCTATCAAGAACTCGATACTCACCGAATTTGGCGACACCATATGAGCAAGGATCAGCAACTTTACACAGGTTCACAAAATTGGTGTCATGCGGAGAATCAGAAATATTATCAATGAAGATGTTGTCACCAAGAATCAACATTGATGAACGGCCATTAAGCCATTGATCAACTAACACATAAGCCTCAGCAATACCATTCGGCTGGACTTGAATTGCGTAATCGAGCTTGACTCCAAATTTCTCACCATAACCTAGCACCGATCGAAAATCCATCAAGCTTGATGAACAATCGACAATGACTATAATATCATTGATACCAGCATTAAGCATCGTAGTCAGAGGATAAAAAACCATCGGCTTGTCATAAACAGGCAAAAGCTGTTTACTAACAATGTTCGTCAAGGGGCGAAGTCTTGTGCCTGAACCACCAGCCAATATAATCCCAGCTCTATCCGACATTGAACCACTCCGGATGATCAAGATACCATTTTACAGTTGAATACAAAGAAGACTTAATTGAGTGTTTGGGTGACCAATAAAATTGAGCAGCCGCAGCACTATTGTCCACATGATACCTAAAATCGTGTCCAGGTCTGTCTTTGACAAATGAGATAAGCGATCTAAGACCACGATAGCCGGTCAATCTCTCGTATTCATCGATCAGAGCATTAACAAGATCAGCGTTGGACCACTGATCATTAGCACCAATAAGATGCTGTCCACCAACGAATTTGGAATTCAGAACAGAACATAAGAACGAACACGTATCATCAACATGCATCCAATCACGAATATTTGTCCCATCTCCATAAATTGCGATTGGTTGCTTCCTCATCAAGGACCAAATCGTTTTGGGAATAAACTTTTCTTGATGTTGATAAGGACCAAAATTGTTTGAAGAATTAATAGTCATTGCATTCAAACCATATGTATGAATATATGATCGAACAATATGATCACAAGCGGCTTTGGATGCTGAATAGGGCGAGTTTGGACGATATTGAGAATTGACAGTAAAAGAAGGATCATCTGCTCGTAGTGAACCAAAGACTTCATCTGTTGAAAAATTGATGAATTTGCAATTATTAGCTCTAGCAAAATCAAGCATGTTTTGCGTGGCTAAAATATTGTTGAGTATACAATCTTTTGGTTTGCCAATACTATTATCAACGTGAGATTGGGCCGCAAAATGAATTACAACATCGACACCAAATTGCCCAAGATGTGTTGGACAAGCTAAAGCTATATCTTCTTGATAAAAACAGAACCTTGATGTCATCGAATCTGACGAGGGTTCCTTATCAACAGCAATTACAGAAATGCCGCTATTCCGAATATGCTTCAGAAAGTTGGTGCCAATGAAGCCCGAGGCTCCTGTAATCAAGACTCGCATTTGGTTCAACCCTGTTGTCTAGACATTTACGAATTGCAGTTTTAACGTCAGTCCATGCAATACCCGCAGAAAGCGATTTATCGTTAGAGAGAACACAGTTGGACCTAGGTACAGAGAACCTAGCATTGAAATCTGGTAACATCAGATACTTGATACTATGTTTAATACCATATTCGTCGAATATCTGATTAATCTCCACTGATGTAATCGAACCTGAATTCACCATATTATAGATGCCGGGCTCTATTTCATGTTCCCAAAAGAACGGTAAATTGGCAACGAATTCTTCGACCCACGTGATACTATTGTCCGCTATTAATAGTTCATCATAGGTCATAATCTTATCGAGATAATTTCTCGGACAGCTGCGGCTAGAAAAAGGCATCCTAATTCGCCAGATATAGCAGTCTTTTCCGGCAGCAAGTTCACCATGAGCTTTGGTACCAGAATACCAACTACAGGGACCTTTTTCGAATGAAAAATCGGACTTGTCGGTTTCGTCGTAGACTTTAAGATGTCCGTTGTAGACACATCCTGAACTAATATGCCCCCATTTGATGCCAGCTAGTCGACACACTTGGTTTATAACTTGTGGGAGGAATGTGTTTGCCCTGTAACATTCCCATTTATTCTGTTCACAGGCTTCGACATTCGGTTTACCGGTATAACCAGCTGCATTAATCACAAAAGTACAACAATTAGAATCAACGTAATCAAACAATTCGAATTGATTGTAACAATCTAATTCTATTCTAGTCGGAGATAGATAATGGAATCCACATTGGTCCAAGTATTCTGTTATAAAAGATCCAATATAGCCTGTGCCACCTAAAACGAGAATCATTTGCACCACTCCTTAAAAATAAGTTACCACTTTTATCTAGAGGTTCGGAAATGGCGATTAATAATACAGTATTGCGTGGCAATGGTACGATAATCACTTTCGAAGATGATATTCGTCGATTTAAAATTCGAGCATGATGAAACAACCGTCACACTTGCGAGTGGATCGCGTTTAATCACTGAATTAGTTGTCTAAACCAGCTGCTTCATTTGGCGTTTTGAACCCATCTTCAGCATCTTCATCTAAAAAGCTGCTAAGGTTCTGCATAATTTTATCAGTGATAAGGTCTACCTTGCCACAATGAGGGCAGCGATAAGCGTCTGGCTCATAAGCAGTGCAATCAGAAAGATCACCACAATTGACCCAATACTTCTTATTACATTTGGTACATCTAATAGAAGACAATGCTGTACCGGATTCATTCCTAAACACAACAGCTCTACCAATGAGAGAACGAGTTAAATCGACGAAGTTTAGTAAATAATCTATCGAACGACACTCTTCGACAGTTGCTTTCGATTTTAAACCAGTCAGAATCTTAACGTTCTCATCGAGAACTTGTTCACCTTTTTCAAAGAAACCAGCCATGGAAAAAAGCCCCTCACGTGATTTGTACGATGCGAAATATTACGAAACTTCGTGTGAAGGTTTCGAAAGCCATTATGACACCGATACACCAAGTCCAAGATTAGCCCATTTCGACAGCTGGATTAAGCCGCAAATCCGAGGCACAGTAGCCGATATCGGGTTTGGTCGAGGCGAATTAACCATCAAAATGGCTCGGATGGACACAATTTCTAGCGTTTGGGCTTACGATTACAGCCCAGCGGCAGCAAGGTTCCTAATCGAAAAGCTCGAAAAGGAACCTCTATTGAGTGAGAAAATCATCGTGATGCTCGTCGATTTTGTCAATATGCTCCAACACATGACGACCAAATTCGATAATATAGTGGCTTTCGATGTCATCGAACATATCTACCCAGACCAGATTCGATTTGTGCTGAAAAATTTAACCGATCGGCTACCAATCGACGGCAAAATCTTTGTTTCAACTCCGCTTTCTAGTCAACCATGTAATCAACGGCACGTTTGGATGGCGAAGACACCAGCTGAGCTACAAGCAATGTGTCCTCCGAATTTAAAGAGCACACACGTTGGATACGCTGGGGTCGGAGAAGAGAATCTTTTTGAAATGATCAAAACGTCTTAAACAGTGTGAGCACCGATCTTTCTCAACTCAATTTCGATTAAAGGCAAGTTGGAATTAGGACAGAGCCTCCGTTCGAGCGATGTTGGATTGTGGTAGTAAAGGACTAGTGGTTCGTGAACTTGTAAGAACTTTTCGCCGCCACGTCGCCATTTCTGCCACATCAATCCATCACTAATGATCTGAAAATCGTCAAACAGACCATATTTATCGTGTAAAGACCTACGCCATATTGGGCATGGCCCCATTGTACCACCAGGGAATGGTTTCCGAGAAAGACCACCTCTGAATTGTGCGGTTGCGAAATCAAACTGATTTGGTATGTCAGTCGTATTCACATATGAGTATGCAACAGAATAATCTGGATTTTCATTTAATTTCTCGACCATGATTTTGAGATAATCAGGATGCCACATATCGTCGACATTGGCATTAACGAGAAATTCAGTATCAGTTGATTTGATACCATCGTTCCAAGTAGAATACAAACCAACGTGATCCTGATAAACGATTTCTGACACGTTATCGTTACGTGCTAGGAAATCAGCGTAAATCGTTGATTCATGTTCTAAATTCTGACAATTCAAAAGAACAACGCTAACATCATTGAAGATAGATTGTTGTTCTAAATTTCGAAGCTTTGCAGCCAAGAATTTGGAAGCCTTATACATTCCGACTAAAATCGTGACTTTTTTCATGGGGGTACCGCCGTATTGTTTTAGTGTCTAACATTATCCAAGGAGATGATCGTGAAAAGAGACACCTACCAATTAAAACACAGGGAAGAGGTCCCTGAAGTGTGTATTACTCCACAAAAGCCAATCAAAACAAAGGGAATCGCGAAACGATATGTGATACTCCGAGCATCAGAATTCAAATGCCATTATTGTGGCACAAAGCTTACGATGGACGATCTAACAATAGATCATGTTATTCCAAGGGCCAACGGTGGTGGCAATGAGAACGAGAATCTCGTAGCATCATGTCAAGAATGCAACCAATTAAAAGGTACGATTCCATACAAGATCTTCGTAGAAGCAATGAAATCAGGCCGAGTTGATGAACTTGTCAATGACCACAAGAAATTGACTGATGCAGCAGCACGCGAATCTGTGCGTAGTAAATCTATGCACAGCAAGTCAATGGCTCGAAATCTAGCAAACAGGGCATCAATTATCCGAGCAATTGCAAAACATTTGGAAAAAGATCAAATCGATCCAGATATGCTTGACGAGCTTGATTTGCATATTGATGCTCTACAGCAATTGAAAGATACGTACGTCGATTTCCTATGTCACCAAGGTCCAGATCTCTGGACCAATTAATTATGTTCTTCAATAAGATTCCAAGGGAAGCCTTCTTCTAGGCTTCCCTTGAATCCGCAAGCTTGGGCGTGTCCACCGCCTCCCCAAGCTTTCGCAATCACAGAAGAGTCAAAAGAACGGGCCGAACGAATTGAGAAAAGAAGCCCACCATCTGGGAACAGAGTGTAAAGAACAGCGACTTCCACTCTCTCTTTTTCCGGTTTCGCTTCTTCAAGTTCAAGAATTGTATGTCCAGTCATGCTGATCAATTCTTTGACCGGACAATTGACCACCCGAGCTTTGACGCTGTGAAGCTTTTCCGGACCAATCCAAAGCTCAACTAAGGCTGCATAACCAGCTAATTCATCAACCATCCGTTGTTGAGTATTCAAAATCACAGTTCCGTTGGAAGCAACCTTTCCCAAAGTTTCTGGATTTCCAAGAAGCAAATCAGCCTGATACCAAGTTTCGAACTCGAACGGAACAGTCTGCAACCAAGCATTAATCTCATTCGATTGTGGTAATTTCCATTTCCAAAGATCACGATCTTGGACATATTGTGCCAACATCGGCGGAAATTCAGGATCGGCAACTTGAGCAGCTTGACCTTGTTTCTTGAAATATTCAATAAGAACCTTCCAGAGAAGGCCCGCACCAGAATAATTCATGTCGAAAACAGCAAAAGGCAAGTCGCCAAGATCCGCAGCTGCGGTTTTGTGATGGTCGATAACGATAACTTCGGATGCCACCTTTTGGATAGCAAACAAATCATCACGAGAAAATGACAAATCGACAATGAGAACACGTTTACCGGAGAATCTGTCGAGATCTGCTTGATCGATCTTTGTCGACGGATTCATCGGAATGAAATCAATTTCTCGCTGGCCTTTCCCACCAAGAATGTTCCACACCAAATAGGCACAACAAAAACCGTCATGACAAGCTCGATGATAAACACAAACATCGACCTCTTTGAAGTTAAAATCCATCACGTTCTGGGCTCAATCTTTTTGGTTTAATTCCGATCAATCCAAGAAGCCATTCGAGACTTCTCCAAAAGTTCGATACTTCCAACATTGCATTGGTAACATTAAACAACGTACAGTAATATTTATCATACGGCGGAATGTGGTGAATTGCATGTTGCTTTTTGGATTGAATAATCCCAGCATCCCATAGGAATTTAATCACGGGATTTTTAGTCTTGCTGTGATTCCAAGTATGAACCTCGTTACCAAAACTCGCAAGAATCGCAGTGAACCACATAGTCCAGTGAATCCAACCGAACAAGGCACAGATGGACATGAAAATAATAGCAATTAAAAATGGTTGATAATTGCGACTAATAAACGTGCTCATAGCACCAATCAAGCCTGGGTGCTTATGATGTTCTATGTTTGGAATGATAACCGATTTACCAAGGAATGGCCAAGATGGTACACCATAGGTATCTTCGACCCAATGGAAAAAACCGGTCGAAAAATCGGCTATAAGCATGCACACGATAATTTCTGTTAACATCAATCAGTCCCCCACTGAAAAAACCGTATTAGGTTTTAAGAAGCGGAGACTCGATCAGTGCTGAGAATAGTGATAACAGATGGGTCCCAAACAACAGCAAATTGATCTCCACCAGTTTCAGAAGAATCGGGTAGAGCGAGTGACCATTTAAAGAATTTGATCACATTCCTCGCCCATATGTCTTCACGTCCCCGATAGAAGTCTATCCAAACTTGTTGAATAACATCATGCGGACCTGAAGCATAGGATATTACGGATTCAAGGGCTTCATAAAAAGCGGACTTTGGATCTTCACCCCAATTCTCCAAGTGCATTCTGATGTTTGGGGCCGTTTTAATCAATTTCCCTAACGGCAGTTTCAAACGACTTGGAGAACCAGAATTAGGGCACAATTTGCTGACATTTATGTCACAACGATGGACCACACCATTTGGACCATCTGCATAACCACGAGCAACCTTTTCATTGTCAGTGAAATACCATCCAGGCCCAAATTGGTCATTTCCCTTACCAAGAGTGGCAGGGTCCCAAGTTTTGCGAGGAAGGACTGCGCCATGAAAAAAGATCATTTAACAGACTTTTTGATAGTAATTTGAATATTTCTCATCAAGAAATCATATGTAGCTTTTCCGTCGAAATGCCTCTTGACCACTCCATCAGGACCATGAAAATAAATCGCTGTGTAAGGCAAAGACATAGGATCACCACCTAGAATTTGCCTCGCCAGATCGGGTTGTTTGTCAACATCGATGATAGCCAAAATATAATCATCTTCACCGGCTATGATGTTCTTGGCAATCTTTTTGACAACTTCGGATTTGTACTCATGGCAGGGGCCACACCATTGAGCACCTAAGATCACGACCAAAGGTGCTTTAGTTTTCACGTATTTTTCGGCAGCGTTAGCATAAATGAACCTTGGATCATCCAATGGTTCATCAGCCACGGCTAAAACACACGAAAACAATACCATAATCACACACATTAACTTCTGCATCTTTAATTCTTATAATTGAAATTTTTTGGAAGTCATGGTGCAAATCAAGATGTTATTTAGATTTACGACGAGTCTTGAATTCGATTTTCGAAGCAATTTTGAACCACCATGGCATGCGGTATTCTGGACGAATACCCTTCATACCATATTTTCTACTATCTCGACAGGCTTTTGCTATAGCTGATACACGCATTCTTTCGGTTTGGTGATTAATAGCAGCATGCAAACCCTGGTGTCGCCACACTAGCCAAAAAGATGGTTGCTTCATTCGCCACCTTCGAGATTCATAAGATGATGACCAAGTGACTTGAACCTTTTGTCTTCGATTTCAGCATCGAGAAGAAACCGCCCAAGAGCGATAGCAAAATCGTAATCGAGCTTTAAATTGATTTTATCATCGACTTCGAAATGCACTTTGTGTCTGTCGTTGTGGCGATCCTTCTTAGGTGAACGAGAAGGTTTGTCGTCGTACGATCCCGACGAAGTATTTTCATAATAATTATCAGCCATGTTTTACTCGCAGAATTATCTAGGTTGATTGTCAATCATTTCGTCAAAAGAATCGAAGATAGGAGCATCCATATCCAATTTGGTGCGATCACAAAAACCAATACGTTCACAGATTCGCATCATTTGAGAAGGAATCCCTTCTTTTTCAAGTAAGATTAAGGCACCAACACAATGCTTAGATTTCTTATCAACAGATTCTGGAAGAGAATCCCCATCTTCATATTCTAATTTTTCAAGAGAATCATAATTGACAGTTTGGTGACAAGGAAATTCACCTCTAACGAGAGAATCGCGAATTTCTTCAACACGAACAGCAGTCAAATAGCCAGGAATGTCATATCGAAAAGGACATTTAGGGCACGGTTTGTGTAAACTATAATCCATCAGGGGCCATCTAATATCTTTAAAGTTTTAGCACGCTTCAACGGACGTTTAGGCAACGGATCAAAAGAACACCAATTTAACGACGCAGGAGGCTGCTTCGGAGGCCCCTGAGACGATTGATTTGGTGGGAACATAAAAGAGATGATTGTTAAAAAAGCAAGACCACAATACGTATAAAACAACGGCTTATCCACACAAAATTCAGCCGCTCCATGACAAACCCACAAAACCAACAAAAGATTCCGAGACATTGCCAACCTCAAGTGTATACAAGCCTATAACCAGACAAGCCAGACCATTGGAAGAAAGTAGGCTTATCTTCTTCAATATCACGTAACCATTTAATTACTCTAGCACAGATCGATTGAAACGCATCTTCAGTATTATAGGTAGTCTTAACCCACTTGTCGTTCGGTTTACGCCAGACAATCATCTCGACAGGAAGAACTGAACCGGGCGAAAGTTTGTTACACATCACATCGGTTTTGTTAATAACAGAAATGTGGAATTTCTTTTCGGCACCACGAAAAACCATCTCGGTTACAATCTTATTCACTTCATCAATCCGAGTATCGTCTCTACAAATAAAAACGACTATCGGACGCCCAGTTAAAAGAGATGAAGTAAAAGCGTCATGATATGGATACAAATTCAACTTCGGTGGTTCCGGAGCCGCTTTTTCGGGAGCTGGTACAATCAGTCCCAACGAGCGATCAAGGACCACAGTGCTGCTGATATCAGCAACATCAAAGCCAGCCCTATCCGGAGGGACCAAGAGAATTGTTTTACCGTCTTCGGTCTCGAAACGAAAGTAATCCGGGTCTGAACCCGGTACTCCCTCCTTCCCCATCAAACTAAAATCAAATAATGGTGGATTAGCACGAGACTTACTCCGAACGAGCGGAGCCAAATTGGGCGTTAATTCAATCTGGTGAGGCACAAGAACTGGAACAACCGCCGATGGCCTTTCTGTTTTTTCCGTTGGCTTTTCTGGTTTAGGAGCCGTAACAACAGGGTCCACTGTGGGAGCAACGAGAACGGGCTCGGGAGAAGCTTTCGGAACAGGCTTGATTTTTAGTTCGGGGTCATCAAGAAGACTAAACCCCTGACCATAAACGGGCATAGCAAAAACACAAATCAACAAAAAGACCAAACGTGTCATAACGAATTCCTTATTTTGAAACGCCCCTAGCAAGCGAGCTTTTGCAATTCGGGCACTTGATTGTTATCGAAATATTAGGGTCGCCAGGTTTGGCTTGGCGAGTCTGAAATTCGGAAGCATTAAACTGTACCTTGCATCCACACGAACCACAAGTAGCAATAAAAGACTTATCTTCAGGTGGTTCGCCTTTTTCAATTATTTTCATTATGGCCACTGACCCCTATCCTGACACCATGCCCGATAAGAATCAGAAGTATTCTTAACATCAGCGGCATATTCCTCCGGAGAAGGAGGAATCAACAACTTAGACCAATGAGTATGATATCCAGGCCAGTCCTCATGTAAAGGTGAACCAACATACGGTGATTCAGTTATTGGAAACACCCACCATAACACATCACCAAAATCTTCATGATAATCATCAAGTTCATAAACAACCTGATAATCACGAAGACAAGTAGGCTCAGAACCGGGACTTGGATAATAAAGGCTCGCCATCATTCGACAGGCTGAATAGCCACCCCGTTATCACCAGAAACGATAATCCACTCACGATTCGCCCAACTGATGTAATACAGATGCTCATTGTTATGAGGCATCCCAAAACCATACTCAGCAAAGCTCGTATAACCAATAATCTTAAGATCTTTATTATCCAACAAAGACCAAGACAATGATTTCTTTTGCCCCTGTTCAGTTGATAATAATTGAACCAAACTAGCAGGCTCAGCCTTGCTCGGATGAGTCCAAGGCAAGAAAAGGTTTGGGCCAGTCGAAGCCAATACCACCATAGCAATAAACATGAATATCGGAAAGATGATAAACAGCAAAATACGATCCTTCGACTTGTTTGTCTCTTTGAAATAATCCAATGCGTTAAATCTACCTTCCATCACAACCCCCTAATAATGATCACTATGAACCGTTTGACCCCAACCTTCACACACTTTGCCGTTTGATTCCATGGCACGTTTGATACCCCAGAATTTACGATCATCACAAGCATCGCCATAATCCTTCCAGATATCCCAAAGAGCAACATCATATTGCTGCCAATCGACCAGATAAGCATCAGCTTGTTCGATAGTAACACGATCACCAAAGTCAGCGACCAAAGAAGCACCGAACGTTTCAATAACAGCCGAATCACGTTCGTAAATCGTCAAGCTCTTAACTTGTTTACGTTCTAACACTTTACGAGCGGCCCAACCCAAACCCAGACCGGCCATAGCGGTTTTACCCTTGGCCCGTCGAATCTGACCACGTTGAGTAAAGATCTCATTCGGCGTCAAAGACATCCAAGGATGTAAAAGGTTATCACACAAAACAGGAATATTGACAACATCATCAAAAGCAGCAAAGGCAGAAATAGTTCGCCGATAAACAGCAAGCCTTGATCTCGTCGGACGAGGCGTACAAAAAGCAAATGGCGAAATCATCTGAAACAATGGAAGAGATCGGAGATAGAAATAAAATTTATCGCCAACCCGCATACCTTTATCTCTCACCTTCGTGTAGTGCATTGGCTTCATGCCTTTGATTAAAGGCAAAGACTCAAGCACCCACCGACTAAAGCTATCAGCCGTAAAAGTGATTGTATTATTAGCCCCAGGCCACTTGAAATTCTCTACAAATGGAACAGGTTTCTCGTGGGGATAAATCTTCGATGGCAATTTTTGCGATTTAGAAACAGTGCCCATTTAATTCAGCCTCACCAATAGAAACAACGGCCCACAAGCCCACTCAGTTAAACACAAATCATATGGATGAACGTGCTTACCCCACTTCCAAAACTTCGGGCTCGTAAACAAATGGAAAGACCACCGACCCCAGTTCACAGTAATCAAACCAGCTCGTTTATACAAGAACTCAACATCAAAATCACGCCAAGTCAGATCAATCTTCGGATCTGGATAATTAATCACACTTGTGATTACTTTACCCATGAGAGTTAGAGTCATGTGTATCATCAGGCAACAAACCTCCAAGATGTTCAAAATATTGCATTAGTTCGAGACCATTTTCGTAATAATCAACCAACAAGTATAAAAACCAATCGACATCACGCCCCATTTTACGAAATCCGACTTCGAAATGAAGTGGACCATCAATAGGAGCCAAAGGCTTTCGCAAAATGAAACTCGGGAGGCAATGATCCCCAAAATGACTCATCGCATCTTCAAATGTAGCTCCAGGCACCTTTTGGCGAGCGAAACTCACACTACAATCAAGTTTATCGAGCCAAAACCGATAACTGAGTTTAAAGGCACGCTTGAAAAAGAGGACCTGATTATCAGGCCCCATGTTTTGGAAGGAATAACAACTGCTCATCGAATCACCAAATAGAAGTAGAGTTTCGAAGTAATGTTACAACAGAGAAAACATCGTTAATTAAAACATGTCTATATCAATCTTTTCAGCAGTTTGCAATCGAGCCGACCCCCTTAAGCACACCGTTTTAAGCTGGCTCTACAGAACGATCGCATCGGAGATCGTCTTGCTAGATTGGTGCAGCAATGACGAACCAAAGTCAGTCGTTGAACAAGCGATCAAAGAGAGCAACAAGAGACCAAAAAGTGAACTTCGAAATTGGGAAGAGAGACTAAAATTCTACCGTGTCGTGAATGACGACATTCCATGGAGAATCGGATACGGAAGCAACATCGCAGCCAAATTATGTACCGGCAATGTTTTGATGAAAATCGACGCAGATTGTGTTCTCGTAGGAGGAGAAGGCATAGAATTACCAAACAATACCTTCTACAACGGCAACATGAACTGTCAACACGAAAACGATCGTGGCATATTCGGCAGTTTCATGATGAAAGCTTCAGACTATTGGCAAGTCGGTGGAATCGATGAGAGATATAACACCTACGGCCATGAAGATTTAGACTTATTCATACGACTAACGAATAACGGTTTAGAAAGACACGATTTTCCGAATGGCACAATTTTCCATTTGCCACATGGCAACTCTCGAAGAATGGAAAACTACAATTCGAAAGATGACATTTACACCAGCACAAAGAAAAACCGAGAATTGTGCGAAAAATGGAACAAAATCGGAAATCAATGGGGTCCACATCAACCCCACCTGAATTATGAAATATCATTAGATAAAGGCTGGTACAAAGAAATCAAGGTATTTCAGGGAGAGAAGGTGCTGGATGAGTCGGAAGACTTCGTTGCATAGATTCAATAATTGGCAAAAACTCATTATCAACAGCCAAATTGACTCTCTCACCAGGATCATTTTGGATATCATAAAGTTCAATATCACCAGTGGTCCACTTAATCAACCTAAATCTTCGATCTCGGACCGTATAAAAAGCATTGTAGCAACTGGCACAAACCACATTTCTATTCTTTCTAATAGAATTACCGAAATGCGGTAACAAATTTTCACCATCGAGCGTATGTGGATGTTCCCAACCAAAATACGCGGCCAATGTCGGAAAAATATCCAACAAACTAGTTGGATAATCACAAATACCACCCATCTCCATACCAGGAATCCGAATAAACAACGGAATCTTCACAGCCCTTTCCCAAGGCTTAAACTTACACCAAGTCAATTTCTCACCAAGATGAAAACCATGATCACTAGTCAAGATAATAATAGTATTATCTCGATGCTTGGAATTCATGATCTTATTAATAATCATACCATGACATTCGTCTGCAAAGGAAACGGAAGCATAATACCCCTGTAAAGCATGTTTCAACCGATCATATTCCAACAACAATGGCGTGAATTTACAAGACTCAGCTTGAATCTTGGCTCTATGGGGCAAAGCGTCGAAGATTTTAGCTTGTTCAACAGGTGGTTGGATACTATCTAGATCATAAAGATCGAAGTATTTCTGCGGGACATACCATGGAATATGAGGCATTGAACTCCCATAAGCCATAAATGTGCTACGACTAAAGGAACGATCCAAAAGCTCAGTAATCCAATAAGCATTCCTATAATCGCCAGTGCTCCAATTATCGCGTTCAATAGGAGCAAAATCAAAAGCCTTTTTATAATAATTGACAGCGACTTTATCATGAAAACCGTGTGACAATACCTTCTTAGGATGTGGATGACCACCATTACCTATAGTGTGATTGATAATATCCCAACTTGGTGTATCTTCATACGGGCCACGATTCTTATGAAACACTTTACCAGACGAAATCGTCATATAATTATGCTGCTGAAACATTTGCGGCATCGTGACGACATTTTCCAGGGTGGGGCTACGTCTAAAATATTGATAATTAGTATAAACCCCCGACTTCCATGGGGCCATTCCAGTCAACAATGCCGTCCGAGCTGGGCAACATAACGGCACCGGAGTTGAAACATTTGTAAAACGAATAGAATGTTTTGCGAATTCGTCTATGAATGGTGTTTTGGTCGGACCACCATAACAACCGAGACTATCATTCAGATCATCGGCAATAAGGAATACTACGTTCATGCACGTATCAACCAATCTAAGTGGAATAGGAAACCGAATCAACTCATTCGTATCTGCACGAAGGATGTGGCCAGACGCTAAAATGTTTTGGCCAAGATACAATGGCGAACATGGAATAATCCCATTCTTCGAAAAATTGTTCGAACCGAGAGATTTCGTAGTCAGAACGATAGGGCCGACACTAGATCATTCCATTAATTCATGGAAAATCACATCATCCAAATTAACCGACCCCCAAGAAATCACTTTTCAATACAATAACCTTCCACCAGATCTGAAAGAAGAGATCATCGAAATAATTAAACTGTTCCAACCAGCAGATCATTTAAAACCACAAATCAAGGTTGGTTATAGATTAGGTATTCATATCAGAACTTGGTATGACACAATAAATGCAATAAAACCAGATAGAATCATCACACAATTAAAACAAATTAATTTGAACAATGCTTACGTCGCTTGTGACAATATCAAAGTCCAAGAATGGTTCTATAAAGAAGGAATACAAAATCTAGAACCAAGCAGATCAAGCCAAAGATCGATAATCGATCTTTATAACCTAAGCAATTGTTCTAGACTAATACTCTCCAAAAGATCATCATTCAGCGAACTATCATGGTTCATCGGCGGGGGAAAAGCTGAATACTCATGGTTCGGATATTAACGATGCCAACCAATCCTGAATGCCAAAGGACCACAATGAAAAGCCAAAACCCGAACATCGTCAGCCCTAGCTGGATTGTAAACCACCCCAAATAAGACCCAATTAGAACCATTCTTTCCTGTGGTATACTTCCAACACATTGGATTCGTGCAAAACATCACACCAACCACGACACTACAGAACGGTACTTTCAAGCTTTTGTTAAACAGGATCATATAAACCCAAATCGTTGAAAACAATACGATCTTTCTCGATAGTCCTGTCGACCGCAGAACGTCCACGACCAACTACACTCACAGGATCACAAAGCTGCCTCACACGACACACCTCCGTGTGATCAAGGCCCAACTCTTGAGCATGATCAAGATGGTTCAAAGCAACACTGTCAGTGCAAGAAGTTGCCTTACACCACTCTAAATAATTTATATTCCAACGATAAGCATAAATCTTACCCTGATAAGGATTGTCAGGATTACCAGGATCACCAAACCCATGAATCTCTGGCCAAGGCAGAACTCCACCATGACGAGTCGCGTAACAACGGGCAATGCCTAACACGTGGCATTTTTCAGAGCCACCGCCTTCTTCCAAAAATTCAAGAGCATTACGGATTGTCACATTGCCCCAAGTGCTTTCCTTGGAATTGTAACCAGTGTACTCATTTAAAGCCATCCCCTGAGCACCTTCGAAAACAACAGTTTCATCATCATAATGAGGCTCGGAAACCTGAATACGTCTCAAGGCATCGTGTAAGTTGTGGGCCACTCTCGGCACACTCAATCCATGATTAGCTTCCGTCGTCTTCAACAAATCGACCAAACCAGCCGTATTCTCAGAGTCACGAGAGTAATAATGATCTTCGAGAATAGCTCGAATTTGGTACAACTTGTCCATAATTGTATCCAAGTCGTCATTCGGATAGACAGAAACACCACGTAAAGCCGTAAACCGTGTTAATCCAATCCCGAGACCACACGTCCCATTATTTTCAATAGCCGACAAAGCCCTATTGAATAAACGATGATACTTCGTGGTCACTACACATTTTGGATGAACCCAAAGCTTATCAAGAGGTCTGTTGACGCCAAGTTTCTCCAAATGAACAGACTCATTAAAAAGAGCATGAGGCTCAATGAGAACGTCTCGAAGCAAGAAGGTATTAGCTCCGGCCAATGTCCCAGAACCAAACTGTGAAAAGGTGTGTGATCTTCCATCCTCTGTTACCACGTTATGGCCACATTGGTGACCACCACTGTATCTAATAACAGTCTTGGACTTATAAGCCCGACACAGAAAATCGACTGTTGCTCCTTTCCCTTCGTCTCCCCAACCAAGCCCAACCGTTATAATGTTATTAGCCATGCTCACTCCTTAAATAGAACGGAAAATATCGTGTTACTCCGTGGCTCAAAATGTTAATACAGCAATGGCTGGCACTTGCGTACCAGCCATTGAGGACAGACTGTAATTCAACAAAGCAAACTAGTCAAGAGTAGCAAGACCAGTCGAACCACCGTCAGTGATCTTGGAAATAGCACCACCGGGGGCAACGGTCGACAAAGCACGCGAAACGCTCTCAGCAGTTCCCTTGCTTGTCGAAGAAGAAGTCAAATCGTCAACCAATTCATCGGTATCGACCGAACCTTCAACAACACCAATCGTACCAGCGATCATCTCAGTGATGCCATTCGGATCATCGAGCATCAAAACATTCTGACACAATTGTTCCCGCCAGAACTTCTTCATCGGCTCACTGTCGTAATGCGACGTCATATTCGGCACAATACAGAAAATATTCCAATTCTGCAATGCTTCCTGAAGAACCTCAGCAGTATCAAGATCCGCTTGAAGCTTCTGGCCGAAGACTTGTTCGACTTGGCTAGCTTGAATCGTCTTGTCAAGACCTTCGTCACAAATGATGAAAGCATAACCCTTCTTGTTACGCTTCTCGAATTGATCGGCTTTCACACAGCGAGCGAGAAAGTAAATGAACAATTCATAAGACTCGATCGAGTTACCACCACCGCCACCTTCAAGGTAGAGATTGGAAATATCATCGTCGATCTCAATACCACCCTCAAACTGACCAATCTGCATCGGCACCCGGTCATACATCGCATCACCAATCGCAGCCATACAAATCGTCGGACCTTCAACATAGCCCTTACGACCCAAAAGACCCATCAACTGAGGCAACTTTTCCTGGATCATCTTCGGAACAGTCTTCATCGAACCTGTCACATCAAGACCAATCGCAATTGGCGTCGTGATCGGATGAGTCGGATTATCTCGACACTCACGAACACCAGCCTTAAACTTCGTTGGATCAAGCTTGTCGTGAGCCTTGGCTTCGACCTTGCCGGAACTAACCGCAGCACTGTAAGCAAAAACCGGAGCACCAGTCTTTGCACGCAATGACGAACGGCTTGAATAATGATCATCGTCCCAACTCGTACCACCCATAACACTAACTCCTTAAGAGAGAAATCAAATCGTCTAACCAAACAATACGCGGGCAATTATGTCAACACCAAAAACTTCGCATTACCAAACACATCACGAGCCATTTCCTTCACCTCGTCATGCAAAGCCCAAGCATTATCAGGCCGCATACGCACAGGAAGAAGACAAGACTCCAAAAACCGCCTAACACGAGGATGAAGATTCACACCCCCAATATCAAGCATCGACTTCGCAGCCATAAAAATATCCAACGAAGTCGAAAGCTTCTTGTCCTTCAAAGCCTCCTCAGGATAATAATGCTTCCACTTAGCAGGAACAACCTTAATCGCCCCACCAAACTCACCAGAATGCACCCAACCACAAGCAATCAACCCATGATCAGGCTTCGAAAACAAAAGATGATCAGGCGTCACAGCACCATGAACAATACCCTCATTATGAGCAAAACCCAAAATCATCAATGTCCTCTTGAACATCCAAATAATATGACGAGAATCAAGAGTATCCCCAAACTTCGCAATAACTTCTGAACCAGAAATCAAGTTATCACGCCACTCATAAACCGGCATCTGTCCTTCGAACAATTCAACCGGCTTCGGAATCATCATCGAGTGGATACTAGACCCACTCGACAATTTCTGACAAGTCTCAAACTCTTTCTTAATAAAAGCCTTGGCTTTAACACGCGGTTTCTTGATGACAAATTGCTGGCCATTCTTGACAGCACGGTACACATGGCACAAATCACCAAGTGCGATCTCCTTAATAACCCGGTAATCACCAATGTGCTCGATCTTATCAACAGAATCACGTAACGACGAAAACTGTTGAAAAATCTGAGTAGCACGCTTCATCACAGCCGGATCATGCACGTAAAGATCAGGGTGAGTAGCCAATTGGATCTCCCGAAGCTTACCATCAGGATTACTACCAAAAAAGGCCACAGGATCTTTCTCGCACTCAACGAGACTATTCTCAAAAATTTCCAACGATTTAGACATCATTCCACCAATTAAATTGCTACCAAAGACCGATCATCATAAAGGAAAGTCGTTCCCTTTTTCAGAACACGATTGTAACTGGTACTCTGAATAAAGAAACGATACTGATCATCATAACTCTTCGGATTAATCCGAACATTACCACTCGACGGCAACGCCAACAACTCACGACCAGCCAAATCAGGATAAAACACCTCAGTCGCACGATCCTGCACAACAACCTTCTTATAAGTCTGAACAGTCTCAGGCTTCATGAACTCGTAATACCCACAACCCTTCTTGAACTCCAACCCCATCGAAGTCACAAACTCACGAATCGGAACATCCTTATCCACCGTGAACATCTGAAACTCACTCAAACCCTCAACCAACCCAACCTTGGACTCACGACCAGCCAGAACATCAAGATTCCGCTTAAAAGCCGGTGAACTACCACTCGAAACCCGATTAAGCTTAGATTCAAATACACCAAGCTCACCACACGAATTATAACAAATCGCCCGAAGAAGATCAGCAATCTGATTCAATTGCGTCAACCGCAAATGATAACCACCAGTCAACTGAGCAACCCGCCGATAGAAATAATCAGCCCAAGACCGATTCAAAGCCTGCACAGCAACAACCTGCACACCCATATCAGCCAACTTCGTCGTCTCATCAACCCAATCAATCGCACCCTTATTCAACCGATAACTCGTCTCATGCGGCTCATCATCACCAATAAGAACAAGAATCTTCTGAGCCTTCGCCCGCCAATCAAAATCCTGAGCCATCTTCAACGCAAGCTCATAGCACTCAGGAGCATCGCCACCATGATACCGACGAGACTCATCAAGAAACCGCTTAATCCCAACCCAATCCTTACTCAACGGAAGACTCACACAAGGATCACCAGGATCACAATAATCCCCATGAATCATCACACCAACATTCAACTTATCGCCAAACTCAACAAGTAGTTCAGCACTCAACTCATTAATCATCTTCCGAACCGTATGCCGACAAGCACTCATCGAACCAGTATCATCGAAAGAAAAAACAATATCAGCCCGATCAAAACCCACAGACTTCGAAACCGAATCAACAACCGCATCCGACTTGCCCACCAACGGCCTAGCCGACTTGATAGCCTTCTTCAACTCAGGACTCATATGACGACGACCCTTAGGCCCATCAATCACCTTAACCTCAGACACCACAAGCTTTTTAACAGCCTTTTTCCGAGGCCCCGTCTTAGGCGATATCCTAACCGGCTTAGGCAAAGGTACACTCTTACCCTTCCCCTCCACAAGAGCCGAACCCCCAAAATACTCCCTCGCTTTCGCCACAAACGCCTCATAAAAAGGCTCAAAAAACTCGCTCTTAAAGAAACGGTTCGAATCCACCTCTTCAGGAAAATAATCCTTCACAATGAAATCAACCCGAAGCCCAAATGCATAAAAACTCGGACTATCACACTCTACCGACATCTCTTTAAGCTTCCGGATGATCTTCCCCGATCGTACCTTAAAAGCTCTTTCTGTCATTGTCATAATCTACTCCTAGCAACTGGTTTTCGGTATATCTAAAACAAAACGAACACACAATTCAGCAGTGATAATACTTAACGAATATATCCCACCAAAACAACAACCCAATTCGACACTGCCAAAACAAAGATACCATGGGAGACAAAACCATGAGCACAGTACAAATATTCCGAGACGCACCAGTAATCGCCAACAAAATACGCCCCAAAGGCAGTATCACAGACTCATTTGGCCAGCCAATCACGCTGCCAGTCCCAATTATAACTTACCTATTCAGCGGAATAGTAGCAAACCCAGAACTAATCCAACTCACACAACTATCACGACGCGGAAACCGAAAACTCCGCGAACGATCCGCCCGAACACTCTGGCAAGAAGTATTCTAAACCAAAGACGTCAAATCACCCAGAACCTCACTGGGTGATCCCCTCACTCAACGTCACATCAATCTTATCGCCCTTGGCCCACACCTCACCAATCGGCGTCTCATCACCACCCCACCCATCAAGCTCAACAAGCATCTCACGAAGCACCCGCTTCAACTCACCCACAGTCTTAGGGTTACCAAGCTTAAAACGCCCACCCATAAAAGTCTCAACATAACTCGGTTCAAAACCACCGCTTTTCGACATACCCGCCATCAAACCAAACCCCCAATTTAACACTGCTCACTCAAGCACCGTATCAACATCGGCACCACCAGACAACCTATACCCCTTACCACCAACACGACAATACCCAACACGACAATACCCAACATCAACAAACTCACCCAAAAGAGCCTCATACACAGGCCCACCAACATCACGAGAACGCAAAAAACAACCAAACATCGAAACCGTAAAATACCAAACCTTCTCCCCACCGAAAAAAGCCATAACAACACCACCAATCAATAACTAACTTCCTCAACCCGAGCCACCGCCCCATGAGCCTCAAACAAAGGCATAATCTTCTCCCTAAAACAATCAGGGCACACATCATACCTCAAAATAGTTTTATCACCATAATCATACCCCTGCTCACCAGTCGTACAAGACACCTCACACTCCGCCACATCACTCAAATCATCAACATCACCAAACGACTGATCCGACAACCTACCAGCCTTCTTACAAATATCACAAGAAATAGCAGTAACAACAGCCACCTCCCTCGTGACCTTTTGCTTCTCAAAACTTCTCGCCATAGTACAACCCCCATAAACGTCTAAAAGACAACCATAAACACGTACAAACCGCGAAAGAATCACCCACGAGCAACAGCATCACGAATCAACCTCGCCTGATGCTCCAAAGACTTAGCAATACTCAAAGCACACTCAGCAGGAGTATCACCACTACCAGAAGCAAAAACATCGACAACATGGGCCTTAAACGCAAAATCACAAGAACCATGAGTATGCTCAACAATCACATAAGACCAAATATGACCATTATCACCAACAATATCATACGACCTAACAATATCACTCATTTCACGGGTCCCATCGAGTATATCTCACAAAATCCCACTATATAATATCAACCACGCAAAAGAACCAAAAGACCCCGCAAACGATCGATCTCAGCATTAACAACAGACAAAGAAATAGCAGGATCACCACTCCGCTCAAGAATCCAAGTAACAAGAGACAATTGAGTAATAGAATCCCTCAAAACATCAGAAGCCCGTTCCTGCGACAAATGAGCATTAATCGCCCAATCATTCAACTGCTCAACATCATCAGTCGAATAATTAACCAAATTCAACTCGATAAAAGTGGGACCGGGTGCGAAGGCCGAAGGAGCCTTCTGCCACCGAGGACACTCAACCTCGACCCCAAAAACACCATAACGCTTCTCAGCCTCATGAAGATCATCAATCGCCGCACTCGTCGCCTCACCACCATCAACCGCCTGAAGAAGCACAACATTCTCAAGATGATGCAAATGATAAAACTCCGCCACAGTCAACATATGTTCAGAGTTCATGAAAATTTCTCCATGTGAAAAAGGCTATGCTCGCGTTCCGGGTCCCATCGGGTATATCTCGAAAAATATTATATTATATATTTCGACCCCGAAAATTTAATCTCACGTGCGAGGAAATATTTGTCTCGCCGACTTTCGTATTGAGCCGGGTATAGGGGGATATTATCCCACATGGTATAGTATAGACCATACTCAGTGGGGGTGTCCCCGTCCGTCTTCCCGTTCCCCGTCCGTCCTCCTTTCCCGTCTGTTGCAAGAGCCCGGTTCTCGTTTATTTTGTTGGGGCGAATTAACGGGCCTTTCTCCCCTGCAACAGGTGGGAGAGAGGGGCGGGAAGCTTGCCCCCGACACCACCACCACGATGGAGACGAGACAATGGCGAATTGGAATGAGATGTTGGCTGCTGGTCCTTGCCGTGTGACTTTCCGCAAGAAGGATGGCACGATCCGCGTCATGAATTGCAGCCGTGAGGACGAGGCGATCGAGGCAGCGGGTGGAGCTGGGACGAATGGGAGCAGCCCGAGCGTGATCACGGTCGTAGACTTGGACAAGAATGCTTGGCGTTGCTTCAAGCCTGAGACGGTGTTGAGCTTCGAGAGCTTGGTTCCTGTGGCGAGTTGAGCCTGGGTGGGCGGGGGCCGGAATTAACCGTGCGTCCGCTCCTGTGACATGTGAGAGGGGGGCCGATTCCCGGCCCCCGTGATACCCTCACCGGAGACACGAAAAATGATCACACGCGACCAATTCACCACCTGGATCGACGGAATCTACGCCGACCAGATCGGACCGGATGCCTACGAGTTCGGGATGGACAATCCCTATGATGAGGTCGAAAACAGCGACGAGACCCGAGAGATTCGGCTCGAAGATGGTCAGATCAAGATCGATTGGGACTGGAACGGGTATGGCGAGCAGGTCTGGGATGACATGACGCAATTCGAGGCCGACTGGGACGAGATTATGGAACTCGGTCTCGGCGGATAGTGGGTGAGAGCCGGGGTGGTCCTGTGGGTGAGAGCCGGGGTGGTCCTGTGGG
>Ga0114918_10000190_pt1 | contig 50326 bp, 42 predicted proteins | sample LantaG_FD_87015 | JGI IMG/M metagenome (GOLD analysis project Ga0114918, IMG submission 87015) | Deep subsurface microbial communities from Baltic Sea to uncover new lineages of life (NeLLi) - Landsort_02402 metaG | ecosystem: Environmental > Aquatic > Marine > Oceanic > Sediment | place... | reverse complement strand
TTTCGATTTTCTTGCCGACGGCCGCGAGCGCCCGCATGATAAGGTTGGTGGTCCCTCGGTGTCCCAGACCAAACATCATAGAAGCCCCGACGTCGTAAGTGGTCTTCCCTTCGGCGCGCTTGAAGTGGCCTCCGGGGCCTCCGGGGGTGATGTAGGTGAGGGGAACGGGAATGGGGGGGGAGGAGAAAGAAAGAGAGGGGGAGGTTGGCGTTTTTTTTTTTTTTTTCTTTTCGGTGGTCGGTGTCGAACGAGGAAAAGCGAGAAAAGCGAAGAAAAAAGAGAATTTGTTTCAATTTACCTCTCCAGCACGGCCACGCGCTGGCCCGCGGCCGCCAGCTGGCTCGCCGTGGTCAGGCCGCCCATCCCGGAGCCGATGACGATGGCATCGTACTCGGTATCGGGCGAGGCCTTGGCGAAATGCTGCGACGGGGAAGAGACGGCGGCGACGACGACGGAAGGGGCGATTGATCGTCGACGACGAGTCGACATCTTTGCAGGCGTTTTGGAGAGCGAGCACGGCGCTGCTACCCCTCTTGTGCCCGTGAGGCATGAAGGGCGTAAAGCTGTTGCTTTATGCATTGTAATCAAGGGAGAAGAACGTACTTAAAAGGAGAACGCCTTCGGATAAAGGGACCGATTTGTATTTACTAGACTTTTTGGAGTTGTGACTTTTCCCCATTTTTTCTCTTTTTTTGAAAGTCAAAGAAAGCGCGATGCACCTCTCCCACGCAGGCTAGAGAGTGCAAGCAAAGTCTCAGCTATGATGAGCACGTCAACGTGCTGCTGCTGGTCCCGCTCGGCGACGGGGGCAGCAGCATCAGCGTCCTCCTCGTCGTCGTCGTCCTCAGGAAAGCTAGCCGCTTCGACATGTCGCCTTCGCCGTCGAAAGAAGCAGGAGAAGATTCCGAATGTTGCCGCGTTGCCACGCTGCCACCGGAGCTCAGACAACCGCGTGCTCTCTGTCACGTCAAGATCTGTGATCGCTCTCGCTAGTACAGAGGTCGAACTGCAAGAAGAACCATCCAGTTTCTTTCCCGAAAGCGGCGGCTGCGGCGAACGACAATCACCGTCGTCGACGTCGACGCCGACGCCGCCAGCCGAACGCCGTCTCCGCAGCTGCAAACCGACGCCGCTCGCCTCGGCCCTCGCCGCGGCCGAGGAAGCCGCGGAGGCGCTCTCTTCCTCCGCGAGCGATGACGATGCCGCCTTCGATCGCGCCTGCGAGGTCTTCGTCACGATCCTGCCCAAGGGCGCGCGCAGGGCCTCGACGCGCGACGAGAGGGCCGCCGCGAGCGTCTCCGGCGAGGCGACGGCGCTCGCGGCCGCGCTCGCCGAAGCAGCGGCGTCTCGTCGCCTGCCCCTGCCCCTGCCGCTGCTCACTGGGATGGCGAGGGCTCACGCCAGCCTGGGCCATGGAGGCCAGGTCCTGGGCCCTCTCCTCTTCTCTGAAGCGGAGCGAGCCGCCGCAGAGGGAGGAGGAGGAGGAGGAGGAGGAGGAGGAGTAGGTGCGAGGAACCTCGTGGCGCTGCTGCCGCTGGTGGAGCAGAAGCGTTCGGGGCCCTTTGCCTCCCGCGCGAGGCTGCTCTTCCTCCTCGCCCCGGCCATCGAGGACGCCCTGTTGTCTCCTCGAAAGGAATACGACGACGACGAATACGGCGACGGGGATCTCCCTCTGTGCTCGGACCAGCGGGCCGCGTGCGACATCGCGTGCGCCGCCGCGGCGGTGCTCGCCGAGGGCAGCAGACTGCTTGCAGCGGCCGGGAGCGAGATCGACGAAAAGAAGAAGAGCTCAAGCTCAAGCTGTAGCACTGACAGCGACGAGGAGGAAGAGAACAACGAGCTCGCTATGTGGGCCATGGGCGACGAGGCCGCGGAGGAAGCCACGGTCCGGTGGAGGACGGTGAGCGGCAACGGCAGCAGCAGCGACGGCGATGGAGAAGACAAGAAGGGTTTGGCGCTCTCCGCCGCGACCGCCGCCGCCCGCTCCCTCTTCACCGCCGCCGCCTCCGCCGCGGCGCCCCTGCCCCTCCAACCCCCGGCGCTGGCCCGCCTGGGCCGCGCCCTGGTCGAGTCGGGCGAGCTGCAGAGGCTCGCGGACGCCAGGGTCCTCGCGGGCGGCTGCGGCGGCGCGAGCGGCGCGCTCTTCGACGCCGTCGTGCACGGCGCCGCGGCGCTTGGCAGGAACGCGAAGCCGAGCTCTTTCTCTCCCTCCTCTTCTTCGAGATCTTCCTTCTCCAACCCCAATATCGCTCCTCCGCTCCGTGCCGCGGACGTGCTCAACATCGTGTGGGCGATGGGGAAGGCCGTGGAGGCGTCGAGGAGGGCGAGCAGCAAGGGCGACGACGAAGTGGCAGCGCTGACGGCGGCGGCGACGGCGGCTGGGAGGAGGAGGAGGAACCTGCCTCCCCTTCAGACCCCGGCAGAGGCAGCCCGCACCCTCGCCGCGGCGGGCGCCTCGGCCCTGGGCTCCCTCTCCTCCACCGCCATCGTCGAGGCCGCCGCCAGAGCGGACGCCGCCGCCGTGGCGGCCGCGGCCTGGGCCCTGGCCATCGCCCGCTCGGCCGAGGACGACGGCGCGGTGGGGTTCTCCTCCAGCAGCGACTTCTCGTCGTCGCTCGCGCTTCCGGCCCCGCCGGCGGCAGCCACGGCGAGGGCGCTCGACGCGCTGGCGGCCCGCTGCGCCGAGATGGCTCCCGTCTCGCCGGCGAGGTGGACGGCCGCGACGCTGTGGGCGCTGGCCAAGGCGAGGCACAGGCACGCTCCCGTCTTCGAGGCCGCCGCCGCGGCGCTTGACAGTGACGATGGCGGCGGCGACGGCGGCGGCGACGAGCAGCAGCAGCAGCAGCAGCAGCACCAGCAGCAGCAGCAGAAAAAAACTTTCAGGCCTCTGGCCCCCGCCGTCGCGGCGACGCTGGCCCTCGCTTACGCCCGAGCCGGGGCCTTCACCTCCGAGAACTGCCGTCTGTTTCTGGACGGGATCGCCGCGGACGCGCAGGAGCTCGCGGATGAGACCACTGCCGCTGCCGCTGCTGCTGCTGCCGCTGCTGCAAAAAGTTCTTCTCCTCCGCTTCCCCTCCTCGACGCGCGCGCCGCCGCAAACCTGGCCTTCGGCCTCGCCGCCGCCGGGAGGCTCCCGGCCAGGCTCCACGCCTCCCTCGCGGCCATCGTCGCCTCCTCCGAAGGGAGCGGGAGCGGGAACGCGGCGACGGCTGCGGAGCTGGGGCAGGTCCACGTCGCAGGCGTCGCGCTGCGGGCCCGGGGGGTGACGACGACGACGGCGAGAACGACGACGACGACGGCGACGGCGGCGGCGACGACGAAAGCACCCCCGCTCGACTTCGACTCCTTCATGCGTTCCCTCTTCGACGCGGGCAGGGCGGAGCGGGCCGCGGCCGCCTGCTGGGGCGCCGGGGCCCCGCTGGGCGCCGCCAAGGTCACGAGGTCGCAGAGGGAGATGGTCGCAGCCGTCTCGTCTGTGCTCCCCGGGGGCTCTTTCAACTCGTCGTCCTCGTTTGCTCCTTCTTCTCCTTCTGGCATTCCTCCGGCGAAGGAGCGCCGCCGCTTCCCCTCGAAGAAGAAACAGTGGCAGCTACAGCGGCAGCAGATGCGACAGGAGTTCCCCCCGTGCCACCCTTCCCTGATCCCGGAGCACCGTGCCGCCGGGCTCGCCGCCGTGGATGCCGCGCTTCCCGCTGCCAAGGTCGCGCTCGAGTTCGACGGGCCCTCGCACTTTTTCGCGAACGCGCCGCTGTCGCCGGTCGGCGGCACGAAGTTCAAAAGGCAACTTTTAAAATCGCAGGGCTGGACCGTGGTGTCGATCCCGCACTCGCACTGGTCGCAGCTGAGCTGCGAGGCGCACAGGAGAGGGTACGTGGCAGTGACGCTGAGCAGGCACGCCGCGGCGAGGGCGGCACTGTGCCCCTCGGCCGTCGCGGCGGCGCGGGCGGCGCTCGGTGGAGGAGGAGGAGGAGAATACGACAGCGATTCTTCTTCTTCTTCTTCTTCTTCTTCTTCTTCTTCTTCTTCTTCTTCTTCTTCTTCTTCTTCTTCTTCTTCTTCTTCTTCTTCTTCTTCTTCTTCTTCTCCTGTTTCTCCCTCCCGCAGGCGCCTCGCCGACGCGCTCTGGGGCAGCTTCGAGGCGATGCGCGAGGAGTACGAGCGGGTGCAGGGCGACGAGGAGGCGGAGGCGGCGGCGGCGTCGGGGAGAGGGAAAGTGGTGGTGGTTGAGGAAGAAGAGGAAGAAAGTTCTTCCTATCAAGCTTCTCAACCTCCACCTCCACCTCCGCCTCCTCCTCCACCTCTAGCTGCTGCTGCTGCTGCGACCACGGAGGAGATGGCCAGGCGCCTCGCGGCCCTGCGCATCCGGCAGGGAAGGCTCGGCGGGAGCGCGGGGAGCGCGGCAAGCGCGGCGCTGGTGATTAGGAAGACCGCTGCCGTCGCTGCCGCTGCCGCTTCTGCCGCTGCCGGCGCCGCAAAGGACAACGAGGAGGAAAGCGAAGAGGCCGTGGCCACCGCAGCAGCCGAAAGCACCACAGCCGATCCCGAGTGAAACGACCCCCTTCCTCATCTTCTTCTTTCTTCCCTATCCCGTTTCAAGCGTTTTCCCAGAATTGCAAGTAAAAAAAATGATAAAGAGAAACAACTAAAAACGAAACTTGTTCTCTCACGCCGCTTCGGCGACCTCTTCGTTTCTCCTCTTCTCTTCCCTCCTCCTCGGCGGCGGCGGCGGCCTCCCCTTCCCCTGCCTCTCCAGCAGCGGCTTCTGGTACCTCGTCAGCGACGGCTTGGACGTCGCCTCGAGCTCGATCTGGGGTTTTGGTTTTAAAGTGGGAAGAGCACAGAAAGGTGAGCGAAAAAGAAAGAGAGAAGAGAGAAGAAAAAAAAACGAAAATAAACGTTCTTCAACTTCCTCACCGTCAAGTGCGACCTGTAGAGGTGCCTGACCCCTGTCCTCCCTTTCCCATGGTACCACGGCCTTGTGGGCGTCGGCGCCCTGCCCACCACAGCCTCGGCGACACGGAAGTTGGCGTTATCGCTATCGCTCCCTCCTCCGCGGAGGTTGCCGTGGTTTGTTCGGGCGTTGGCCGCAGCGGAGGCGATCACCCCGCGCAGCAGCGCCGCGGCCTTGGTCTCTCTGGCCACCGAGCACTGCGCCAGCGCGTCCTCAACGTGCATCCCGCTGACCAGCTTGGCGAAGCGCGCGAGCTTCTTGGGAGAGATGCGGATGTTTTTGAGCACGGCCCGCGACCGGAGCTGGCGCTGCGCCGCGGTCAAAGTTTGAGGCGTCGTCGAGCTCGACGACGACGCAAGCGGGACGACGTCGGCGGCTCCCGCGCTGCTTGCGGAGGACGCGGGCAGGGGCCCCGGGGCTCGGAGCAGAGGGTTGAGGCCGGCGGCTGGGGAGTCGTTCTCGGTGGTCGAGAAGGCCTGGAGAGAGTTGTAGTAAAGGTTGAAGGAGGGGTTGAGTTTTTTTTAGCAAGACGAAGAGAAAGGAGAAAAAAGTTTGATTCAATCTTCTTGTTTCTCTCTCGTGCAATTCGAACGTGTTCTCACCCTCTTCCGCGCCTGCGCTCCCAGGCTGGACCAAGCAGACGTCGAGCCATAGCTAGTGGCTGGTGCAAACGAATGATCGAAGGCCGAGAAGGAGCTGCTCCTGCCCGACAACGACGAGGATGATGATCTCGGGCCGTCGCAATCGTTCGAGGCCCAGCTCCGCAGGCCGCGGGAGGAGAGCTCTGTCGCTGCCACTGTGCGCGTGGAGGCAAACGCCACAGAAGAGGAGGACACGCCCAGGGCGCTGCACAGCTGCGCTGACGCGGCCCTTGATGCGAGCTGGCGGAGCATGATGATTGTTTCGTTCGAAGTTTTTTTCCTCTCTTCTCAAACGGAAAAAAAAATAGTAAAAAAAACATTTCTCTACCTCTCCTTCTTCCTCGTTTTCTATTTTTTTACAGCGACGTCCGCATCAGGAAGTCCTCGTCGTCCATGTGGTCGTGCATCGGCGACTCTTGCGGTTTGTAGTCTTCGCGAGGGATCGAATGCTCAGCAGCATTCAAATTAGAATCCACAATCCCTTCTCCTCCTCCTCCTCCTCCTCCTCCTCTCCTTCGCAGGTAGAAGAAAAACTGCAGACCCCCTTGCTCCCCGAAAGCCGTCTCGCTCCCTCGCCACCCCAACCCCGGAGCATCCAGGAACGGCCTCCGGAAGTGAGGCTGCTCGAAGGAGATCTGGATGTAGCACCCTCCCTCCGGCTTCAAGACGCGGTGTGATTCGCGCAGAGCCTTTTGGGCGAGGCCCCACAGCTCCGGCGCCGTCTCCCGCGGCCTCCACCTGTCCCATCTCCCGTTGTTTGTGTTTGAGAAGCCGGCGAAGAGAGCATCGAGGACGCCCTTGTCGATGATGGCGTCGAAGGACGAGTCCGGGAAGGGCAGAGAGAGCATGTCGGCGACAGCCCAGATGATTCGAGGAGGCTTTCGAGATTTTGAGTTTTTCTCGTTCTTCTTCGCAGACGCCGAAGACGCGGCGTCTTCTCCTCCTCCTCCCTCTCTCTCCGCTTCTTCTTCTTCCTTCCGCGCCCTCGCCGCCATCTTCTCCACCGCCACCGCGGAGAGGTCGGTCGCGACGACCTCCTCCAGTATGCCGAGCAAAGACTCCTCCGAAGCCAGGTCGAAGGGCAGCCGGGAGGTCCCGGAACCCAGCACCAAGACGCGCTTTGCCGCCGCCGCTTTCTTCTCGCCACTTCCACCTCCACCTCCGCCTCCTTGCAGCGCCGCGACGAGCAGCTCCCCGAAGTCCTCGAACCGCCCGCACCACTCGTACTCCTCCTCGATCTCGAAGCGCCTGTCCCAGTACTCGATCTTAGAATATTCGCTGGTGTCCCTGGGGACGGAGGAGACGGAGGAGGAGGGGGGAACAGTAGAGGGAGGAGAAGGACAAGGGCGCCGAGCGCCGTTGTCGTCATCCCGCGCCACCACCGCCGCCTTCTCTGCTTCCGTCATATCTTCCTCTTTCCTTAGATGATTCAGAACCCCTTCTTTTTTTCTCTTCCTTTCAATCTAATCGGCAAGCGCCGCGTCGGCCGCCGCCCTCGCCGCAGACAGGTGCCTCGCGGCGACCGCCGCCGCGGCGCTCGCTGCGGCAAGCCTCGCCCTCTCCGGCGCCGCGTCCCCGGCGAAGGGGGGCTCCCCGGGGCGCTCGTACCTCTTGGCGGCCGGGATGAGCGTGGTCTGCGCCTCCCGCACGCAGGCTAAGAAGGCGGAGGCAGAGGCGGCAGCGGCGGCCTTTCGAGCAGTTTCCTCTCCGTCGTCGACGTTCGCAGTTCCTCCGCTTCCTCCTCCTCCTCTCTCTCCTCGCGCCGCTCCGGCCAGCAGCTCGGCGAGCTCCGCGGCGTGCTCTACCGCCGACGCCGCGGCGCCCTCGGCCGAGGCGAGGCGCGCGCAGTCCTCGGAGAGCACGGACGGGGTGTCAGAGACGGTCGTCGAAGAAGGGGTCGAGGAGGACGGGGTTGAGATCGGAGGAGGAGCGTGCTCGCCGATCGTCGTCGCCATTCACGAGCTGATTCACTCAAGCTTTTGCTTCGCACGGATTTCTCGAGCTGATTTGAAACGCTGGCTCGGTCGCTCCCTCTCTCTCGAGAGATCTGATCTCAATTGAAGAGTACTAGAAAGGGAAAGGTGAAGAAGAAGAAGAGCGCGAAAGAAGAGGCAAATCTTTGAAGAATGGCCGAAAGAGTGAACAAAAAAAAGAAAAAACTTCGTTCTCTTCGAAACGAAGGAAGGAGGCAATCATTTTTTCCTCCCTGTCCTATTCCTCTCCTTTCTTCGCTTTCCCCCCTTCTCGCGTCCACCATGAACGGCTCCGGCGACCCGTTCGCGGACGGAGGCGACGACGGCGACTCCGGGAACCCTCTCGCGGCCCTGGGCGCCCTCCTCGAGGCCTCCCCCATCGCGCCCGTGCTGCTCTCGCTGCGGCAGAGGCAGCAGCGCCTGCTCGACGCCTCGACGCCGCACGTCAGCCGGCGGTGGGCCGCGCTCGCCGCGCTGGTTCTGGTCTATGGCTTGCGCGTCTGGTCGCTGCAGGGCTTCTACATCGTCACCTACGCACTGGGTATCTACAACCTGAACCTGCTGCTGGGCTTCCTGACGCCGCAAGTGAGTTTCGGAATTGATTGCATTGGTTTTTTCTTCTTCTTCCAATCGATCGACGACGACGATCGATCGCTACCTTCTTCAACCCCGTTCTCTCTTTCGCCGCTCACCTCTCTTCTCTCCCACCAACCCACAACCAACCGACCAACCACCACCACCACCAACAGATCGACCCCGAGCTCGAGGGACCTACTTTGCCCTCCCAGCGCTCGGACGAGTTCCGACCCTTCCAGCGCCGCCTTCCGGAGTTCAAGTTCTGGTGGGCGAGCATGCGGTCCGTGGCGGCCTCTCTGCTCGCGACGCTCTTCCCGCTGTTCGACGTTCCGGTTTTCTGGCCGATCCTGCTGGTCTACTTCTGCGCCTTGTTCTTCGTGACGATGCGGAGGCAGATCAGGCACATGATCAAGCACAGGTATATCCCGTTCTCGCTGGTGAGTAGTTCTAGAGAGAGGAAAAAAGTGTTTTGCGTTTTTTGTTGTTGAGGTTTTGAGTTTTTGTCGAGGTGCGACCGAAAAAGGCTTCGAATTCTCAATCTCGCTTTTCCCTTCATTTTCACTCAATACAGGGCAAGGCGAGGTACAAGGGTGGCGGTGCCGGCGGAGGCGGAGGAGGCAAGAAGGGCGGAGCAGACAGCAAGTGAGGCACAAGAGAGAAGTGGAGAGAGAGAGAAAAGAAAAAACGACCCCAAACTCCAGTAATTGTCTTATAATAGTTTCACTTTCGATTTTTCGTTTCTTGTTCTGTTTTTTACACTTTCTTCGCCGAGCCCCCTCAGGGCCACACGACGTGCTCGCGCTTCCCCACGCGGCAGACCACGCTCCGGACCGGGAAGAGCAGCTCGCGGAGAGTTTCTCTTCGTTCTCCTTGTTCTTCTATTCGTTCTTCCTCTTCGACCTTCTCCGCGGCCGCTGCTGCTGCTGCTTTGACCCTCTCTGCCTCGTCACCGGCTGCCCACCCGAGCGACACGTGCGGCACGAACCCGCTCTCGTGCCTCTCGTCCCTCAGCGGAGGGATCCCGCAGAGAGCAGCAGCCGCGTCGACGGCGCGCACCAGGGCCGTGACGGCCCCGCGGGAGGCGTAAGAAGGCGAAGAGGCCCTCTCGTCGCCGAGCGCGAGGAAGGTCGTGGCGCGCCGGTCGTTGACCAAGACAGCCAGCCCCGCGAGAGAGATCGTCTTCGACGAGAACTCCGCCTCCTCCGCCGTGAGGCAGGTGCGCAGGGCCTCTAGAAAAGAGTGCCACTGCGGCCTGGTGAGCGGGGCGCAGCGCGAGAGGGAGAGGTGGAGCGCGAGAGGGAGAGGTGGAAGCGTCGTCGTCGTTGTTGGGGTTGAAGACACCGTCGAGGTTGCGAAAGACTCGAGCCGGCGGTCGAGGTTGAGCTTGATGATCGGCAACGGCGGATTCGAGCTCGATCGCAGCAGCCTGGAATTCACCCTGTTCACCAGTGCGATCGCTCCCCGCGCTTGCCCAGGGCTCAGGCACACGGGCAGGTACACGTGCACGGCGTAGTTTCCTTCGACGTGCGGGAACGAGCGCGAGCGAGGGAAGGAAAGAGCGGAAGCATCATCGCCTGTCGTCGTCGTCGTCGTCGCTTCACATAGCCGCTGCTGCTGTTGCTCTCTGTCGCCTTCTTCGCCGAGTTCGTCGTTGCCTTCGTCATCTTCGTCTTCATCGCTGCTACTTCCGTACCGCGCGACAATCGCCTCCATGTGCGAATTGGAGGAGGAGAAGAAGAAGGCAGGCGCGAAAAGCGTGCGCGACAAGAGAGAGAAAGAGGAAAAGTGGAAGAGAGGCGTTTCTCCTTTTCTTCACTCTTTCGTTTTTCCCTCCTCGTTCCTACGAAACCGAAACATCGGCCATGCTCGGCTCGGCAAGCCGCACCGGCGCAGCAGCATCAGCCCGTCCCCGTCCGATGCTGCTCGCCGCGGCCCTCCGCTCGTCACATGCGCGTCGCGCTGCCTCCGCGCTCTGCTTGGCTCACAGGCAGAGAGCAGTAGCAGCTGCGGCAGGAGCGAGCAGCAGCAGCAGCAGCACCGCGGAAGCACCATCGTCGTCGTCGCTCGACGCCACCAACAACAATCAATCCCGCTCGGGCGAGCAGCTCGCCAAGCTCCGCGTCGCAGAGCTGCGCTTGCTCGCCGCGGACGCGGGCTTGCAGCTCAAGGCGGGCATGAAGAAGGCCGAGCTGATCGAGAAGCTCCTGTCGGCGGAGGAGGCGGCTGTCGGAAGAGGAGATGAATTGAAGGCCACGGCGGCGGCGGCGGCCGCTACCTCGTCTTCGTCTTTGTCTTCGGCGTCGCTTCAACCTCCTCAACAACCTCTTCCGACGACCCCGACCAAGAAGAAAGCCCCTCCCTCCTCCTCTTTACCCCGCCTCCCCTTACCGCTCACCGACACCCAGGCAGCGCTGACGGGCCTCGCTGTGACCTGGCTGGGAACCTCCTCGGGGGCGCCCACGAAGTCCCGAAACGTGTCTTCGGTCGCGGTCAGGGCGCCGCGCAGGGCCGTGCTCGTCGACGCTGGCGAAGGCAGCGCCAGACAGCTCGCCGATTTAGGGACAAACAAGGGCGTTCCTCTATCTAATGTGGGCACGATCCTGATCACGCACCTGCACGGCGACCACTGCTTCGGGCTCCCGGCGACACTCGCGGCTGTCTGCTCCGCCAGGGCTGAGGCGGCGAGGGCCGTGCGCCGGAAGGCCGTCCTCGACGCGGAGGAGAGCGGAACTCCCGTCCCTCCTTACCGCCAAACGCCCAGGGTGCTGGTCGCTGGCCCGCCCGGGATAGCCTCCGTGGTCGTGTCCGCCTGCCTGCTGCGGGGGGGGAGGGGCTACGACGCCCCCGTTCTGGTGGCGGAGTTCACCACGGACCCTGCCAAAGCGAGGCCCCCGACGAGGGTCGAGGGGATCGATGCAGGGTGCGAGGTGAGGACAGCGACGCTCCCGCCCGACAGGACCAGGGAGGCCGAGAGGGCGCTGGCCGCGAGGGCGGAGGCGAAGAGGAGGGGGAGGAGGAACGGCGGCGGCGACGGAAATGGTTATTCGCGCTCTTCTTCCTCTCGCTTTTCGGACGACGATGACGAGTCTGACTCGGAAGACGAAGACGAGTTTTTCGGCGGCAACGGCGGCCGTTACTCCTCCGCCAACCTCTCCTACAATTCCGCCACGGCCTCCTTCACCACCCCGCCGCGCCGCCGCGGCAACCAGGCCGGCGTGCACGCGGTAGACGTGCTGAAGGGGCTGACGTGGACCTTACCGGCGGGCACGGGCGTCTTCGCCCCTGGCAAGTCGAGCTGGGTCCGCAAGTACGCCCGTGCGAGGAAGAGGAAAGAGGAAGAAGAAGAGGAGGTCGACGCCGAAGAAAAAGAAGAAGTCGAAACAGAGGAGGAGTGCCGGCGGCGGGAGACCTGGGAGCGGCGCCAGCAGCAGTACGACCTCGACCTGCTCGACCCCCCGATCACGATCGTGGCGGCGCAGCTGCAGCACCGCGTGCCGTGCTGGGGCTACGCGCTGTCGATGACGGAGCTGAAGGCGCGGGGAGGAGGAGGAGGAGAAGGAGGAGGCGAAAGCGGCAGCGACGGCAACGGCGATGAAAGCGACGAAGACGCGAAACAAGGACAGCAGGAGGACGAAGACGGGGAAGCTTCCTCCTCCTCCTCCCTCGTCAGCACCCGCAAGGTCGTCATCCTCGGCGACACCTGCGACTCCTCGGCCATGGCCGCCGTCGCCCGAGACGCTGACCTTCTGTCTCACGAGGCCACCTTCTCCGAGAAGATGTTTGACAAAGCCAAAATCGCGCAGCACTCGACCGCCGCGATGGCGGGGGCGTTCGCCGCGGAGTGCGGCGCCAAAAAGTTGGTGCTGACGCACTTCAGCGCGCGGTACCCGGACCAGGGGATGGAGCGGCTCATAGGGGGGAACGGGTACGGAGGATATGGCGGGAGAGGAGGCGGAGGCAGATTTGGAGGTCGAGGTGGAGGAGGTCGAGGTGGAGGAGGTCGAGGTGGAGGTCGAGGAGGAGGCTTCTCTCCTGCCTCCTCTTCGGCTGCTGCTGCCGACGCCCCCGGGGACTCGCTGGCCGACGACGTCTGCCTCGACGCTTTGGATGCTCTGGTCGAGGAGGCCAAGAGCTCGTTTCGCGCGCGGAGCAGCAGGAGGAGGAGCCAGCAGAGTCGGAGCCGGAGCACCAGCGGCAGCGACGACGACGACGACGGCGGCAACAGAGGTGCTTCTTCTTCTTCTTCTTCTTCTTCTTCCTCGTCCTCTTCTGCTGCTCCCTCTGCTCCCGCGGACCCCGTCGTCGAAACCATCGACGTCATGGCGGCCACGGATCTGCTGACCCTGAGGCTGCCGCGGAAGGCGCCCAAGGCCAAGGCCAGGGGGATCGGGCCCGGAAGGGCCGAGGAGGCGAGGGCGCGCGCTGAGGCGGCGGCGGCCGCGGCGAGGAGGGACTGAAAAGATAAAAAAAGAAGAGCAGAAGAGAGGGATTGTAAAGTTCGTTTAGCTGCTCACTTTCTTTTATTTCGGAGCGACGCTCTCGGCTGTTGAGAGCGCGCGCGCGAGGAAGAGAGAGGGAGAGAGAGGGAGAGAGAGACCGTTTCGAAATGGCCTCTCTGAAGAGGAAGAGAGAAGGTTGAAACACATTTTTTTCTCCGTTCCTCGTTTCGTTTCGACGACGACTTCCGCCGCATCGAGCGGAGAAGTCTCTCCCTGTCTCTCCACTTCTCTCTTCACTCCTCCCAAACCCAATGGGCGCCTTCACGGCCGTCGTCCTGACGGTCGTGTCGTCGGGCGGCAGCGCCGTGGGCAAGGCGATGCAGAAGCAGGGGACGAGGACGCTGCCGCGGCTGCGGCTCGACGGCGGCGTGCTGCGGGAGTACCTGCGCTGCCGGCCCTGGGTGGCCGGGATCTCGCTCGACGTGGCCGGGGCACTGCTGATGGTGGCCGCGGTGGCGCAGGCTCCGGTAAGAGGAGAGGGAGAGGGTGGAATGAGGAAGGAGAAGGAGAAGGAGAAAGAGAAAGAAAAGGAGATGCGAATTTCCAATGCTCTGTCGATTCGAAATTTTCCGCTTGCGTGCTTCGGAAGGAGGGGCGCCCTTTTTTCGTTTCTCAACCTCTTTCTCTCCCCCGCCACAACTCCCCCATCCCCAATTCCAATCCAGGTCTCGCTCATCCAGCCCATCTCCGGGGTCGGCCTCGTCATCCTTGCCCTCTACTCGCACTTGTTCCTCGGCGAGAGGTTGAACCGAAGGGAGTGGCGCGCCGCGGCCGCCGCTCTGGTTGGAACGGCCCTTCTGGGAGCGACGTCGCCTCCCGACGCGTCGCCGCCGCCGCCCCCGGCCGCGAGGGCGGTGTCCGTGATCCTGGCGTGCTCGGCGCTCGCGCTGGGGCTGCCCTCGGTGGTCGCCGCCCTGTCGAAAAGGATAGGGTGGAGGAGCAAAAAGGGCGGATTAGGAAAAGGGTCCTCGCACTCGTCGTCGCCGCCGCTCCGGAATGGTGGGAGCAGCAACGGCTGTGACAAGTCTTCTTCTTCTTCTTCGACTTCTTCTTCGACGTCCACTTTCCACCACCGCTCGAACTCCTCCTCGCTGCAGCAGACGATCTCTTACTCTCTGCAGTCGCGGCCAAAGACTCCCGTGCTCGTCGGGGCGAAAGCAGGAGCAGGAACAACGGCAACAACAGAAACAATTCTGAACTTTTCTCCTCCCTCTGCCTCGCTCGTCTCCCTGCCGACAACAGGAGGAGGAACGGCGAACAACGAGCTCAACCGCCCCTGGCCCCCCGGGCTGGGGCTCAGGGCCGGGCTCGTCTTCGGCCTCTCGACGACGGCCTGCCGCGCGGGCTTTGCGCTGGCCCCCGCTGCGGCAGAGGCGGCGGCGACGGCGGCGATTTTACTCGCAGAGGCGTCGTCGTCGTCGGAAGCCCTTGACGACGAGAGCGTCGCGGCGGCGGCCTCGACCGCCGCGGCCTCCGCGGCCTCCCTGTCCCGCCTCCTGGGCCTCGCGGCCTCCGCCGCCCTCTCCGCAGCGGGTCTGGCCCTGCAGACTGCCGGCCTGAAGGACGGCAACTCGGTCGCGGTCTGCACCTGCGCGTCTGTCGCCTCGATGCTCGCCGGCGTCGCCTCGGGCGCGTGGGCGCTGGCCGAGCCGGTGTTGCGCCCCGGGGGAGGGTTGTGGGGGGCGGCGTCGAGGGTGTTTGCGATGGGGCTGACCGTGTGGGGCGTGGCGGCGCTCGCTGGGGCTGGCGGAGGTGGGAGTGGGAGTGGCGGTGGCGGTGGAAGCGGAGAAGGGAGCGGGGCGGCGGCGGAAGAAAACCAAGGCGTGAGCGGCTTCTTCACCTTTGCTTTCTTCAGACCTCTCGCCGCGGCGGCGACGGGGAAAGTGCTCCCAAAGAACGCGAGGAGGGTGCTGCTGCCTCCCGGGGCCAGACAGGCCCTGAGGAAGTTCGAGGCCGAGGCGGCGAGGGTCCCCTTACTGCCGACGAGTGCGTGCGCGACGCCCGAAAAGTGTAAAAATTGACAACGAAAAAAACGAAAACGATAACGATAACGAAAGGTTTTTTTTATCTTCATTTTTTTGACGCTTGCGGGCTTCGGCGACGATGTTGCTCGCGGCCGCGGCTCTCCGCCGGAAACGGCGCGGGTTCTCGTCGCGCCCGCCGCGGCGGCACCATGCTCCCGCGCCTCCGCCGCCACATCGGCCTGTGCCTCCACCACCTCCCCAGCCTCAACAACCTCGGCCGCAGCCGCTCCCGCCAGGAGTCCTGCGCGGAGTGACCGACGCGATGATGAAGCTCGCCGTCGCCGGGACCGAGCAGGCGTCTGCGGCGCTCGGCAGGGCCGCCGCCGACGCCGCGGCGCAGTTCTGGCCCAGCGGCGTGCCCAGGTCGCTTCCTCCGTGGGTCTCCGCCAGGCTCCACTGGGCGCCGGAAGGTGAGAAGATAGGGTGGAGAAGGGAGAGAGAGAGAGAAGAAGAATCGAAGAAAGAAAAAGAACATCATCAATCGAGGATTCTTTTTTCTTTTCTCTTCGACCCTCCACCTCACCCTTCATCCCCTCTCACACCCTCTCTCTCCAAACCTCACCCACCTCTCCACCACCACCTCACCCCCCCTCAGCCTGGTCCCCTCGCCCGGCGCGCTGGCTGCCAGCGGAATGGACCGCCCGCCCCTCGCTCAAGGTGCGGGTGGCGATCCTCGACGCACTGTGGGAGACGCAGGCCGGAGCGCAGGTCGTCAGGCTGGGTCCCGCGCTCGTCGCGAGGGCGCTTTCCCCGCCGGGGACGCCCGCAGCGCTGGCCGTGCCCCCGAGGCCTGCGGCCGGGGCGATGGCGATGATGCGCGAGGCCCCCAGCGGGCCCCTGGGGCTGCTGAGGCCGCTGAAACCGCCCGGATTCCTCCAAAAAGGGGTCGCCAGAGTCGCCGCCGCGATCGTCGCCGGGTTTCGGTTGATCGAGGCGACGGTCAGGGCTGCCTGGCTCGCGTGCCTCTTCGCGCCCTTGGCCTGGTCCGCCAAGGCCTCCTTCGCGCAGAACCCGGGGCCGCGGCGCACCGCCTGGGCGGACTCCCTGCGCTCCAGGCTCGAAAGGGCAGGGCCGGCGTTCATAAAGTGGGGCCAGTGGGCGGCGACGCGCCTCGATCTTTTCCCTCCGGACCTGTGCTCGTCGCTGGAGAGGCTCCACGCCGCGGCGCCGGCGCACCCGCGCAGGCTGACCGTGCGGGAGGTCCAGGCGGCCTTCGGGGTCGAGTCGCTCGACGAGCTGTTCGAAGGCTTTCCCGACCAGCCCCTGGCTTCCGGGTCGATAGGGCAGGTCTACAGGGCTCGGCTGTCGGCCTCCGGGGCCGCGAGGGCGAGGCTTCCTCCTGGGACCGTCGTGGCTGTCAAGGTGAGTATAGCAGTGGAGATGGATGGAGAGAAGGAGAGGGAGGGAGAGAGGGAGAGAGAGACGAGAAAGAGAGTTAAAAACTCAAAACACAACTTTCAAAACAAAACTTTTTCAAAAAAAAAAAAAACTTTTTTCTTAGGTCCGCCACCCAGGGGTGGGCCACGCCATCGCCCGCGACTTCGGCATCATGATGACCGCAGCCGCCCTCGCCACCTCTTTGATCCCTTCCCTGCGAGAGGCGCGCCTCGACGAGACTTTACGCCAGTTCGAGGCCCCCCTGCGAGAACAGGTCGATCTGTCCAGAGAGGCTGATCATCTGTGGCAGTTTGTTTTCAACTTCCGCGACAGGCCCGACGTGCGCTTCCCGCAGCCCGTCTTCCCGCTCGTGGCCCCCTCGGTGCTGGTGGAGACCTTCGAGGAAGGCGGGCCGATCGGCGACCATGTGAGCGCGGGACCGGCGGGCAAGCACGGCGCCGCGCTCGCGGCCATCGGCTCAGCCGCGGTCTTGCGGATGCTTCTCTGTGACAATTTGGTTCACGCCGACCTGCACCCCGGCAACATTTTGGTGCGACTAGACCCGCCACCGTTCTTGCCCAGCTCGGTGGGCGAAGGCGGGTCCGGGGGACTGGCGGTCACGCAGCCCCTTCGAGCTTTGGGCTGCGCCGCTCTCAGGCTTTTCGGCATCGCCCCTCCTCGGGCCTGGCTCAGGCCGTCGCTGGTGCTGCTCGACGTGGGGATGACGACCTCGCTGGGCCTCCGGGACAGGGACACGATGGTGGCGCTGTTCACCGCTTTCTCGCGAGGGGACGGCCGCGGCGTCGCCGAGCACGCGCTGCGCTTCTCCGAAGCGTGCGGCGAGAGGCAGCGGTGCCCCGACCCGGAGGCGTTCAAGCGTGCCATGGATTCGTACTTCAAGGAGCTGGACAAAGAAAGGGCGCTGGCTGCACTGCCCGGTGGCACGCCGACGGATGGGGGAAAGGCGCTGGCTGGGGTGCTGGAGCTGATCAGGCAATATAGGGTGTCGCTGCCGGTAAGGAAGAGGAAGAGATTAGTTTTTTCCCCCCCCCGACAAACGAAAACAAAAAAGAGACAGAGAAAAAAAAGCATTCTTTCCCTCTCCTCTTTCTCTTTCCCCTCTCTCTACTTTTCCCCTCGTTCACAAATCCCGAATAAAAAAAAACAAAAAACAAACCACAGGGCCACATCTGCGCGGTGCTCGTGACGACGCTCGTGCTCGAGGGCTGGTCGTCGCGGCTCGACCCGTCGCACTCCCCCATCGCCCAGGTCGAGGCCCTGCTCGCCCCGGAGAAGAACACGGCCTTCGGGCGGATGGTGACCAAGTGGGACGAGGCGAGGGAGAGCCTGGACCCGCGGTGCGACGTGTGGTAGTGGTAGGGAGGGGGGAGGAAGCGGAGGGAGGAAGGGGAGAAAGGAAGGAAGAAGAGGGAGTTTTTTTCCATTTCGTTCTCTCCCTCCAAAAAACAAATGCTATTTTTAGAAAAGACAAACGACTCACACAGGATTGTAAAAACATCAACCAGAAAGAAAAGCGAAAGAGCTGCTTTCGGAAATCGGAAAGAGAGAGGCGTCGAGGAAGAGAGAGGAGATCGGGGTCGAAGAAGAAGAAGAAGAAGAAGAGCAGAGCGAAGAAGAAGAAGAAGAATAGTGAAGCGCCTTTGCTGCGCCCGACTTTTTCCTCACTCCGCATCACTGTTCCTCTCTTTCCTTCCTTTTTTTTTCTTCTCAAAAACTCTCTCCGCGATCGCAGCTATGTCGCTCCTCTCCAGCGCCCTCTACAAGGAGGCCGGCCTCTCCGGCCTCCTCCGCGCCCAGGCCGGCACGGGTTCGTGCAGGTGAGTTCGTGGTTTTGGAGGTTGGTGGTTTTGATTTTTCGTTTGATCGACGGAGTTTCGATTGTTGCTCCTTTTTTCCTTCGATCGACGCGCGAAGAAGAGCAACAAAAGAGCTTGGCGGCTGCCATTGCTTCTCGTGCCCTCTTTCTTGCCTTGTCCCCTCGCTCTCTGCCTCTGCTCCCCCCTCTGCCGCGCTGGGATGGGCTACTTGAGCCGCTGGGCGACTTGGAAGCGAATAAGAGAGAGGGCAGAGGCTGAGAAGGGGCACGTGAAAAGGGAGAGAGAAAGCGGCGAGAGAAGAGCGATTGCTCTTTTTGCGCCCCGAAGAAGAAGAAGAAGAACCAATGCCTCTGTTTTTGCTTTATTTCGCCGACCCTTCGCGGCGCCGCCACTGGTCTCAGGGCGAGTGAATGCCCCGTTTCTTCAACCGAGAGGCAGTGCAAGACGTTGCTCGACCTCCGTGAGGCGTTGGAACGAACTCAAACAGTCTCGCGAGGGCTGTCAGGCCCTGTGGCGGCTGAAGGGGGGGGGAGAGAGAGCAAGAGGGGAACGAGAACGGCCGCCGCTGCCGCCGCCGCTTCCTTCGTCTTCCGCCCTCGCTCGCGCTCCATCAAGCTCTCTCACCCTAATTCTTCTTTTCTCCAACTTTTCACCCAACAGGCCCGTCGCCTACGCCCCGGCCGAGAAGGAGAGGTCCGCCAACGCCAATGCCATCAAGTTCGTCGCCGACCTTCTGGCTGGAGGCGTGGCCGGCGGTATCTCCAAGACTGGTGAGTTGGATTGAAATTGAAGAGGGAGGAAAAAAAGATAGTTGATGGAGCGGAAGAAGAAGAAGGCGAAAGGTCTCGACCTCCCCCTCTTTGTTCTTGTTCTTTTGTTCTTGTTGTTCTCTTTCTCTCTCTCTACAGAGCGAGCGAGCGCTGCTGTGCCTTTTGCTTCCCCCGGCGTCTCCCTCTCCTATGTCGTCGCGGGAAGATCGGAATCGACCTTGAGAGAGTCCGACGGGTGCTGTTCTTTTCCTCTTTGCTCTCACCTCGACCTTTTTTCTTTTTCAAAAAAAAAAAAAAAAACCGGAAAAAAAAACTCTTCCCCTCTCTCTTTCCAGCCGTCGCCCCCATCGAGCGCGTCAAGCTGCTGCTCCAGACCCAGGACTCCAACCCGCGCATCAAGTCGGGCGAGATCCCCCGCTACACCGGCATCGCCAACTGGTGAGAAGGGAGAAAAAGAGAGAGAGAGAGAGGAAACTGGTTGTTCTTGCGTGCGACACGAAGGAGAAGGGAGAGGAAGAGAGAAGAAGAAGAAAACAATGAATTGCTTCTTCGCTCGCGTTCCGCTCGCTCGAAGGAACTAAGAAAAGCTTCTTCGCCTCGCTTGCCAGCTCGGCTCGAAGGCAAATAATGAATTGCTTCTTCGCGCTTCGCTTGCGCGCGGCGCTCGAAGGGACAGAAAAGAAAAAACACTCACTCTCTTTTTTCTCTTCCCTACCAACCACTCCCCACCGCAGCTTCACCCGCGTCGCCGCCGAGCAGGGCGTCGCCTCCTTCTGGCGCGGCAACCTCGCCAACGTCGTCCGGTACTTCCCGACGCAGGCCTTCAACTTCGCGTTCAAGGACACGATCAAGAACATATTCCCGCGCTACAACCCGCACACCGACTTCTGGAGGTTCTTCGCCACCAACATGGCTTCGGGAGGCCTCGCCGGTGCCGGTTCCCTGCTGATCGTCTACCCGCTGGATTTCGCCCGTACCCGCCTTGCTGCGGACGTCGGGAACGCCAAGACCCGCGAGTTCACTGGCCTCATCGACTGCCTCTCCAAGGTCGCCAAGCGCGGTGGACCCATGGCTCTCTACCAGGGTTTCGGTGTCTCTGTCCAGGGGATCATCGTGTACCGCGGGGCCTACTTCGGGCTGTACGACACGGCCAAGGGCGTGCTGTTCAAGGACGAGAAGACGGCCAACATCTTTGCCAAGTGGGCCGTCGCGCAGACGGTCACGGCCGCTGCCGGTGAGTAATCCTTCGAGCCGGAGCGGCAGCGAAGGCGAAGAAGTTGATTTTTTGTCTTCGAGCGAGCGCAGCGAGCGAAGAAGCAATTCTTAATTCCCTTCGAGCCGGAGCGCTAGCGAAGGCGAAGAAGCTTTCTCTTCTTGCCTTCGAGCGAGCGGGACGCGAGCGAAGAAGCAATTCTTAGTTTCATCTTCGAGCGAGCGCCAGCGAGCGAAGAAGCGATTCTTAGTTTCTTCTTCTTCTTCTCACTGTTTCTCTCTCTCTTTTTCCTCTTCCACTCCAACCCACCACCCACCCAGGCATCGCCTCCTACCCCTTCGACACCGTCCGCCGTCGCCTGATGATGCAGTCGGGCTCGTCCGACCGCGTCTACACTTCGACGGTCGACTGCTGGTCCAAGATCATGCGGACCGAGGGCCCCAAGGCGTTCTTCAAGGGCGCTCTCTCGAACGTGCTCCGCGGCGCCGGCGGCGCGCTGGTGCTGGTTATGTACGACGAGATCAAGAAGGTCATCGACGAGAAGCTGTAGATGGGAGGAAAAGAGAGAATGGAATTAGGTCAGTAGGAGGAAAAACAAGGAAAAAGATTCATGATTATTTTTTTTAGAGAGAAAGAGAGAGAAATCAAAAGAGAGAGATAAAAAAAAAGACACAAAAAAGGCTTTTAGAAAGAAAAAAGGCTCTACCGCTCCACCGCTTGAACGTTCCAACGCTTGAACGCTCCAACGCTTGAACGCTCTAAGGCGTTTAATTCCTCGGGAAACGCGCGACGAAAAAAGAGGATATCCGTGTGAACAGAAAAAGAGAGAAAGAGAGGAGAGAGAGACCCGAAAAAAAGATCTTCCAAATTCTTTCTGTTTTTGTTCTCTCTCCCTCTCATCCTTGTCTCTCTCACCTCTCCGCACCTCTTTTTTCTTTTTAAAGGAAAACATCGAGAAAAAAAAGGACCTACACAAAAGTCTCGTGTTGGATTTTCGAGAGAAAAGGGGAAATGGAAATGGAGGAAGGGAGAGTGCGAACGCCGCTTTCACTTCTTTTATTTTTTGAACGAGAAAACTAAAAAAAGCAAAACCCGAAAACCAAAAAACTCGCGCATTCTCTCCACTGCGCCCCCCCCGACGAATACTCTTTCCCTCTCTCTCCCTCTCTCGCGCGTATAAAGGCGAGAGAGAAAGAGAGAGAGAAGAATGTACAAGAAAAGCAAGAAAACAGGAAAGAAAGAAAAGAGTCTCAGCGTAAAAGCTTTTTGCCTTCTTCTCTCCTCTCTCTAAAGCCCAGCGAGCCCGGCAGCCGACGCCGTCGCCGGCGCCGCCACCGCGGCCGCCTTCTTCCCTTCTTCCCCCGCCGCAGCCGCCTCGTTGTCGTCCAGCGCCACGGGCCACCACTCGAGCTGTAAGGTGATGTCCCCCTTTTGGGTCTCCTGCAGCGCCCACTCGTCCTTGATCCGGCGGTTGCGCGCGATCTCGTCGACGCGCAGGCGGAGCACGCCGATCTTCTCGGTCATGGAGCGCTTGACCGAGAAGTTCTTGACGGCGGTGGTGACCTGTTGTTTTTGTTGTTGTTTGGGTTGGGGGAAGGGGTTGGGGAAGAGAAAGAGTGAGAAGAAACTCCACTTTTTTTTCTCTCTCTTTCTTCGCTCTCTGTATTTTGAAAAAACTCCTCCTCCAGAACTCCTCTCTCTCTTCTTCCTCACCGACTCCAGCATCCCCTTCTTGTCCCAGACCGTCACCGTCAGCAGGCTTGTCGCGCTGATGTTGACGAAGTCGAACTTCTCCCCCCACTTCGGGTTCGGCTCGTTGTTCCAGGTCGCGGACCACTGCTTCTTGACCTCGGCCGTCGCCGGGTCGAAGAGCGAGAGCTCGACGAACGGGTCGACCTGGCCGTCGGCGGTGAGGTTGCGGGCCTGGACCAAGGTGAGGGTGAGGATGCCCTTGAGGTCCTCGGTGATGGGGCCTTTGGTTGTTGTTGTGTGAGTTGGTGGGAGTTGAGGGGGTGGTTGAAAAGGAAAGAAGATTTCGGAAATGAGTGAGTTTTTTTTTCTTTTCGTTTTTTGGTTCTCTCTCTCTTTCTCTCGACCTCTCTCTCTCGACCTAACTCCCCCAAAAAACTCCTTTTACCTTCCGTGATCGTCGCGGGGATCACCTCCGCGGCCTTCTTCTTCGCTTCAGCCGCCTGCGCCTCCGCCACGCGCTTGGCCTCGGCCTTCGCGAGGGCCAGCGCGCCCGCGGCGTCGGCGGCGTCCTCTGCCGCCTCCACGGCTTCCTTGACCTCCTCCTTCACGTCGGCCATCGAGACGGGCCCTGCGTCCGACGGCCTGGGGCCGCTTCCGGCCTCCTTGATCCCTTCGAGGTCCACGCCGGCCTTGCGAGCAGTCGATAAAGCGCGGTCCAGCGTCTTGGCGGCGTCGGCCAGGTCGGCTTTATCTCTTTTCGACTCGGCGACGACGCCGCCGATCGCCTCCGACGCCTCGCCCAACTCCCTCTTGGCGTTCGCGACCGCGGCGTCGCTTGCGGCCTTCCTCGCGGCGGCGGCGGCGTCCTTGGCCTTCTGCAGGCGGATCAGCTGGCTCGGATCGACCTTGAAAGGTAAATAGCGGGCAGTCATGTGGATCAGCCCGACTTCCGGTCTCGCGGCCTTGCCTCGCAGCTTGCGCACCTTGTCTTTCAGCTTGACGCGCTCCTTTTTCGCGTGCTTGCCCTCGGGGGAAGGGGCCGCGCCGGCACCGGAGACGGCGCCGCCACCGTCCGCGGCGTCGTACTCGAGCTGGCCCGCTGTCGGGTCTCTACCCCCTTCCTCGCCCTCGGCCAGGGGTTTCGAGAAGGGCAACACCAGCGCGACGTCGGTCCTCGGGTTGGCGAAGAAGTCGCTCGTCAGCAGCGGGATCGACAGCTCGCCGATAAGCTTGTCGTTGTAGCCGCCGCAGTCGTCGTAGAGGTTGACGTTGAGGCACTGGGTGTCAGGGTCGTCGACGATCGCCGCGATGGTCTCGTCGAAGACGGGGGCGTCGCAGTTGTAGATCGTGCGAGTGCGGGTGACGCGCCCCTTGCGGCACTGGACCTCGACGTAGGGATCGACCTTGGACAGCAGGCTCCCTCCGTCGGTGATTTTTTCAACACGCTCGATGCGCACCTCGATCATGCCCAGGGGAGGGGGGGGGACCCCACCTCCGGGCATCAGGTCGACAGCAAACTTGTTTGGGTACAGCAGCATGTCTCCGACGACCTTCGCGACGACAAAGTCGACCAGCTGCTTGACTCCGGGCACTCGCATGATGTCGATCCTGTTAACCAAGCGCAGGCTGAGGTCGTAGTGAGGGAGACCCAGCAGGGAGACCTCGGCTCCCCCGAGGCAGGGGAGCTCCTCGACCAGGGGCCGCAGAGAGATGCGGGCGACGGCGCGGACCTGGGCGTCGCCGACCTCCAAGGGCACGTGGATCACCAGGGGACCGAATTTCAGTCTCACCCCGACTTTCACGCGCAGGGCGGAGCCCCACTGCAGAGGGGCCTCGAACACGCACGAGTCGTCCTTGGTGTGGTAGGCCTTGATGCCCCCGATGGCGAGCGGGTGCCTCCCCAGAGACAAACGCTCGATGTCGATCGATTGCAGCAGGCCCGCCGGCACTTTGGAACAGATGTCCTTGAAGATCGGGACCGTGGCCTCGACGGCGATCTTGCCGATGGCGGCGTTGTAGTAGGGCCACAGCGTGCGCACGATCGAGTTGACGAAGAGCACGCGGTCGTAGTCCGGCCACTTGGTCCACGGAGGGGCGAAGTCCAGGAACTTGCGGGAGCTCGCGGGCACGGGCTTGCCGGCGAGGTTGGGGACGGGGACGCCGTCGTCGAGGTCGGCCGTGATGTCGAGGCGGGAGACGTCGGGCCTGCGGGAGAAGGGGCTGAGGATGAGGTTGGTGATCTGTTGTCGTTGGTTGGGGGTGTGGGCGGTGGCGAGGGTGAGAGAAGAGAAGAAGAGGGAAAGAGGTTGAAGAAAGAAGAAGAAGAGGAAGCGGATGTTTCTGTTGTTTCATCGCGCCGCTCTCGAAGAAGAGGGGAAAAAAAAACCTTGCGGGTTGGGATGCGAGATTGATTTTATCGCAGTTCCTTTCGATTGAGAGCTTTGAGCCCGCAATTCATCTTTCAGGCGTCATAGAATACATCGATATCTATCTCTCAGCGTTAAAATCAAACGGTTTGTTCACGAGACACGCCTCCGATCGCGGTTTGCATAAAGGGATCGAAATTCTGTAGGAAAAAAGCTAGACGAAATCACATGCGAATTTATCCACTCCTTCTCTCCAAAGAGCTACTCACCACCGCGCTGATCGCCAGCCCGATCGCCAGGTACACGAGCGTGACGATGAACATCGCGCCGGAATGGAAAGGGGGGCGATGTAAGAGAAAGACAGAAAACGAAAAAAAAGACGAAGCGTTTTTTTTGATTGAACAAGAACAAAGAGAGAGTGACGGTGCCCTTGAGTTTTTGTTCGACGCCCTTCAACCTTTCTCTTCTCTCTCTCTCTCTCCCCGTTTTTTCCCTTTTTTTTCGACTCCGAAAGAAGAAGAAGAAGAAGAAGAAAGAACAAACGCGCAATTACACCAAAGAACACAGAAGAAGCCCATGAGAAAGGCCTCTTTCCGAATCCAAAACAAAACAGCGCGCTCCACTCATATCACTCCATCCATCATCAGAAAATCAAAAGGACAAATCATTTTTAAACTCCTCATTAAAAAAACCCCTCTTCAGTAGAAGTCCTGCTCGGGCGCATCGTCCCCGCCGCGGTGGCGGCCCCCGCCGGCCACGGCCGGCTTGGCCAGCAGGTCCGTGAACTCCTGCAGCGGCGGCTTGGTGAACCTGGTCCTGGGCCACAGGTCCGGGGAGAGGAACCCGTACGTCGACGCGAGCGCGGCGTAGGTAGCTTTCACGAAGTTTCCCAGCGTCTTGGTCGAGCCGCGCGAGCAGGTGTAGCAGTCCTCGATGCCGGCCATCTGGAGGACCTTCTTGGGAGTGCGGGCGGCGACGATGCCGGCGCCGCGAGGGGCCGGGATGAGGCGGACGGTGACGGAGCCGCACTTGCCCGTGACCTTGGTCGGGACCGTGTGCACGCGTCCGATCTTGTTCCCCCAGTACCCGCGGCGCACGGGCACTACCGCCATCTTGGCCGTGATGATCGCGCCGCGGATGGCCGTGGCGACCTCCTTGGCGCATTTCACGCCCAGCCCGACGTGGCCGTTGGAGTCGCCGACGCAGACGAACGCCTTGAAGCGCGTGCGCTGGCCCGCGCGCGTCTGCTTCTGGACCGGCATGATCTTCATCACCTCGTCCTTGAGGGCCGGGCCGAGGAAGTTCTCGACGATCTGGTACTCCTTGACGGGCATGGAGAAGAGGTAGATCTGCTCGAGGGACTTGATCTTGCCCTGTTGTTGTGGGTGGTGGTGGTGAGGAGAAAGAAGAAGAGAGAGAAGAGCGAGTGAGTGAAGGAAAGCAGAGAGGTCTTTTTTTCAATCGAAAAAGCCGTCGTCCGAATCTCTCTCTCTCGCTTGGATTTCGTTTCTTTTCTCCATCATCAGCGCGCGCAGGGGACAACGAAATGCAGTTCTCTCTCCCGAGAAGCGAGCTTCTGTCTCGTTGGAGCACACGGAGCGTGAAAGGTGATCGCAGAGAGGAGCACACGGTGCCGAAAAGAGAGCGCGAAAAAACAAGACCAAAGAGCAAGCAGCCGCCGCATCGACGACTTGCGATCGCGACTGCGATCAATATCTCTCTCTCTCTCTCTCTCTCTCTCTCTCTTTCGCCCACCTCTCTCGCGCTCTCCCCACCACTCGCGCACACTTCACTCTCCCTTCTCTAACCTCTCTTTCCCTTCCTTACCTGCTGCACCAGGCGGCCGAGCTTGGTCAGCGGGGTCCAGCGCTCCTCCTCGTCGCGCTTTCCGCGACCGCGCCCACGGCCGTCGCCGCGGCGGTCGCCGCGGCCCTCACCGCGCTCGCGGCCGCCCTCGCCCCTGCCCCTTCCGCCGAAACTGCGCTCGAAGCCGCCGCGGTCACCCATTGGGATTGGTTTGTCTTGTTGTTGTTCTGTGGTGGGAGGTGATTGGTATTCGGAGGGAGAAGGGCGTGAGCGAGCGAGAGAGAGGAGAGATGGAAGAGAAGAGCAAAATCGACGGCTGCTTCGCTCGATCGTTTTGTTCGAAGAGCGGGCGCCCCTACTTGCTCCGCCGCTATGATTGCGATCTCATGCCACGCGCGATGCACGCAGAAGATGAAGATTGATCGGAAACGAACCTTGAAGTCGCTTGGAAAGAAGAAGAGAGAGCCAGAAGAAGAGCTGGCTGCTTTTTCGCTTTTTTTTTTTCGAGAAGAAGTGAGAGGCGAGAGGCAAGCGAAGTCGAGGGTGGGGCGGAAAAAAAAACCGCCCCGCTCTCGCCACTCTCTCTTCTTTCATCATTCTCGCTCTCCGGCACGGGTCTCTCTCTCTCTCTCGCTCTCTACACGAGAGCAGACAACTGAGCCCTGTTCGGTAGCTCCGCTCTGAGACCGTCCTCGAGAGGCAGAAGCGGTTCTGAAGAGCGCTAGAGAGAGAGAAGCCTGAAAAAAGCAAAGGGGCTTCTTTCCACTAGACTCGCTTATTCTCGATCAAAAACTCTCAATCAAATGCGTAAGCGAGCTCTCTCGGCGGCCTCTGCGGCGCTGCTGAGGCGATCGACGTTCGCTGCCGCTGGCTGCGAGGGCAGCGCGAGCTCCACGTTCTCTGCCCCCCTGACTGCGAGAAACTCGCTGGTGGCGTCGACCAGCGGCAGGACGACGACCGCCGCGGAATCGAGCGAACAGTTCTTTCGTCGGTCGTCGTCGTCGTGTCTGGCGTCGTCGACGAGCGCACTATCTTTGCTCTCTTCTCCAGCCTCGGCAGCGCGCTCGATCCATTTTTGCGTCCGACGAGAGCAAGGGGCACTGCCAGAGGTACGTCGATCTGCGAGCGATGGGAAGACAGAGGACGCGAACAGATAGCAATTCGGCTTCGATCAAGGGCCGGTGCGAATCATCGAGAGACAGCGCCCTTTTGTTCAACCTCGTCTCCCTCTCTCTCTCTCTCAACCCCTTTTTTAAAAAAAAACAGTCCGCTCCGCGCCCAGACGAGCGGCCCTCCTCTTCAATGAACACGTCATTATCTTCATCTTCATTTCCAGCTCCAGCGTCAGCAGCAGCAACAGAACCAAAACCAACAACGAAAACAACGATAGCAATAGCCCTCGACCCCGCCACGGCAGCCGCGGCAGCGGCCGACCCGTTCTCGCTCGTCGCGCCCGAGGTCGAGGCGCTCTCGCAGCGCCTGCGCGAGTGCGTCGTCGCCACGGCCGTGCCCGTGCTGTCGACCGCCGCGGAGTACTTCTTCAGGGCAGGGAGCACGGGGAAGAGGCTCAGGCCGACGCTGGTGCTGCTGATGGCAGGGGCCACCGCGCCCCCGCTCGGGTACAAAGCGACTTCTCCTCCTTCGAGCTCTTCTTCTTCTTCAACCTCCTCCGAAGACGACGCTCTGCCTCCGCGCCCCTCCTCCACCCCCTTCTTCCCCGCTCCCACCCGCGACGACGCCCTCGTCGACACCCGCCCCCCTTCTTCTCCTCCCCCGAACCCTCGCCGCGCGGCCCAGCGCCTCGCCGAGATCGCGGAGCTGATCCACGTGGCCTCGCTGCTGCACGACGACGTGATCGACGACGCCGCGCTCAGGCGCGGGCTGGCCGCAGTCAACGCCGTTCTCGGAAACAAGGTCTCGGTGCTCGCCGGGGACTTCCTGCTGGCCCGCGCGTCGGTCTCTCTGGCTTCGCTGAGGGACCACGGCGTGACGCTGCTGATGTCGCGGGTGATCGAGGACTTGGTGGCCGGGGAGGTTGCACAGATGAGCGCGAGAGGGGACGATTTGGTTTCGCTCGAGTCTTACGAGCGGCGTTGTTTCCTGAAGACGGCATCGCTGATGTCCCGGTCGTCGCAGGCTGCTGCCCTGCTCTCGGGCGCGGACAGCCACGCGGCGGAGCTCGCTGCCAGGTACGGGGAGAGCTTAGGGTTGGCGTTCCAGGTGACCGACGACGCGCTCGACTACGACTTGGGCTCGAGCGCGCTGAGCCTCGGCAAGCCCGCCGCCGCCGACGCCAAGGCAGGGGTCGTTACCGCTCCGCCGCTGCTTGCGATGATGGATACCGGAGAAGGCGGCCGCACGAAGGACGCAGAGGAGCTCGAGGCGCTGGTGCGGAGGAGGTTCAAGCAGAAGGGGGACCCTGCAAGGGCCGCGGAGCTGGTGCGGCTCGGGAGGGGGTGCGAGAAGGCGAGGGAGCTCGCAGCGAGGCACGCGGACGAGGCCGTGAACGCCCTGCGGCAGCTTCCGCCGCCGACGCACGAGCACGGGGCCGCGTGCAGGGTCGCTCTGGAGGCTCTGGCGAGGGCCGTGGTGCAGAGGAAAAAGTGAAAAGTTTGGTCTTGGTTTTTGGAAAATGTTGTGCAAAATTATCACGAGTTTTTTTTTTTTTTTTCCTTTTTTCGAATTCCATTCGAAACTTCTTTTTTGTCTCTCTTTTTCTTTTACGCCTTTCCGCTTTCCCGCGACGTGCGATGAGCGCGGCCGACCTGGCGCTGATAGCGCTCGAGGAGGTCTCGCTCGAGGGGCGAGCAGGTAGGGGAGAAAAGAAAGCGTCGGAGGGGAGCCCTCCCCCCATCAAAACGGCGGCTAGAAGCGAAAGAGAAAGAGAGAGCGATGCTCTCTCTCTCGACGCTTCGTTTGTTGAAAAAGCATCCGAATGCATCCGTCGTTTTCAGACTCTCGCGGTGCTTCTTTAGTGTTTCCTTTCACACGGCGCGACGAGAAACCAAAAGAGCAAGCACGCGCGAAGAGGAAAAGAGATGCAGCGAAAGCGCTGTGAGGCTGCGAGAAGAAATGAGGGACGCATGCATTGTCGCTGTCGAGCTCACCTTCGACAAAAAAAACTTCGACCTCCTCCTCAACAACAAAACTAAAAAAAAAACAGGCTGCTCGCTCCCGCGCCTCCTCGACGCCCTGCGGGCGCGCCTGCCCGCGGCGGGCTACGCGCACCCTCTCACGGGCGACGACGTTCGCGACCTGGCCTCGGCGCTCGTCGCCGGGCCGATCGCCGCAGGGGATGCGAAGCTGGTCCGCAAGGCCGAAGCAGGAGGAGGAGGTGGAAGCGGCGGCGGCGTCGAGGTCGAGGTCGAGGAGGCCGTTGTTGCGCCCTCGGCGCTCGCCGGCGCGCTCGCGCGGGCGCTCAACGGCGAAGAAGAGGAAGGAGCAAAAGAAGCTGCTCCTGCAGCGGTTCCAGCCCCTCCTTCTCAGCCGCAGGGAGGCAGGGGCCGGGGCAGGGGCCGCGGGGCAGTAGCGGGCCGAGGCCGCGGGCGCGGGAGCAGCGCTGCCGCTGCTGCTGCCCCCGCCGCCGCTCCTTCCACCACCACCTCCACCTCCTCCACCCCTCCCCTCTTCCTCGTCCCCTCCCTCCAGGCATGGCGCTCCGCCGTCGGCCTCTCCGACGACGTCCTCTCCCCGCACACCCTGTCCGCGGTCCAGCTCGATGCGCTGGAGCGCGTCGCCAGGGCCCGCGGGCGCGGCTTCCTTCGCAGCGAGCTCGGCAAGAAGATGGGGATCGAGCTGAAGAACTTTCACTACATTTCCAACCACCTCTCGGAGCGCGGGGCCGTGTCGGCGACGCCGGCGCTGCTGGCTCCGAAGACGGCAGGGAGGCCGCCGTCGTCGACGACGAGGCTGCACCTGCCGAGATTCGCGCCGCGGATGCGCCCCGGGCAGGCTCTGTGGGAGGAAGGAGATGAAGGAGAAGGGGAAGGAGAAAAAGATGGAGAGCAAGCGGCGGAGGGAGAGAACGACGGCAACAACAACACCGCCACCGCTTCCGCTTCGCCTGCCGCCGCAGCCCACGTCTCCATGGGAAAGACCGTCCGCGACGACCACGCCTCCATCGAGGCCGTGTGCGCCCGCCTGGCCTCGATAGCCCCCGCCGCGACCCCGGACAGCGACCTGAAGAAAATGTTGGGTTTGCCGGCGACGCAGCCCGGGAACAGGACCTGGCGCCGGCTGCGGGCGTCGATGGTATCCGCTCGCTACGCCGACGCGGTGAGCGTGCGGGTCGGGGGGGCGGGCAAGGCGAGGCCGGCGCTGGTGGCCGGGGAGAGGAGGTGGGACGGAGGGAGGGTGCTGCTGCTGAGCTCGAGCTTTGGCGTCGGCGCCCCTGGTTCCCGCAGCGTCGCAGGGGCTGCTGGCTTCGGCGCCGGCGGGGTGACAGGACAAGACAAAGACGATGACGGCAACGACGCCGGCGTCGACGAAAACGACCGGGAGGAGTCGGAGGGCGAGCGCGAGCGCGACCGGGAGGCAGCGGAGCAGGCGATGTACCGCTCCATCGCCGGCCTGATCGTCTCTCAATCTCACTCTTCTTCGCCTTCTTCTCCTTCTACCACCGCGGTCGTCGCGTCGGTCGAGCGGGGGCTGGACGCGCAGGTGGCCCAGCTGCTCTCCCACACGGGAGAGGAAGGGGTTCCTTTCTTAGCTCTCGCCAGGGCCTTCGCGAGCGGCACGGCCCGCGGCAGGGCGCGGCTCGCCGCCTGCAGGGCCAGGCACGGCGTGCGAGAGGTCTCGAGGCAGCGCGGCAAGGCGGTGCTGCGCGTTTGGCAGGCCGCGCCCGAGATGAGGCGCTCGCTGCCGCCTCCGAGGCCGGCCGGGGGCTCGTTCCTGGCGGCGCTGGCGCTGGCGACGGGCGGAAGAGGAGGTGGAGGTGGAAGCGGAGCTGGAGGAGGAGAAGGGCGGCAGCAGCAGCAGCAGCGGCAGCAGCAGCTTCTGCTCTTGCCCGCCGCAGCGAACGACGCCGCCTCGCCCTCTGCTCCTCTCGCTTCGTGCGAGACCCTGGAAAACACCGTCCGCCGCAGACCTCCCTTACCGCCGCTCTCTGACAAAGAAGAGCGCTCGCTCGACAGGCTCCTGGCGGCGACGACGGTCTTCCTAGAAACCGACGATGACGACGGCGACGACGCCGCTCCTTCTGCCGCTGCCGCTGCCGCTTCTTCTCCTTCCCCCGCTCGTTCTTCGTCGCGCCGCAAGGCCCACCTCTCCCCGGCCTCGCTCCTCCGCTTAGGTCCACAGCAGGAGGAGCGCCTCGCCCGCGTCGTCGCCTGCGTGAGGGCGGAAGGCTTCCTGCTCCGCAGTAAAGTCGGGAGGTTTTTGCGCGAGGCCGAGGACGGCCGGGCCGGCGCCAACCCAGACCGGAGGACGCTTGACCGGATCGTCGCCGGGGCGTCGTCGCGCGGGCTCGTGGCGAGGGTGAAGCTCGTTGTCACGCCCGAGGAGGATGCATCGTCTTCGCAGCAGAAGAAAGGAGGGAAGAAGAGGAAAGGCAAGGGGAAGAGAGCGGCGGCGGCGAAGAAGAAGAGGGCTTCTTCGGCGACGAGCGACGACGACGACGACTACGAAGAGGAGGAAGAGGAGGCAAGCAGCGACGACGACGACGAAGAGCGCGAGGGCTCGCCTTCTCGCGCCGGAAAGACCATCAGCATGATCGTCCCGGCCGAGATGATCGCGGCTGCTGGAGCAGCAGAGGGAGCGGAGGGAGCAGGAACAGCTTCTCCGACCATCTCGTCGGTGCCGCGTGAGGTGCTCCGCTCGGCGCTGCGCTCGGCGCTGTTCGGTCACCGAGACGTCCTCCGCCTGCACGCCGCCCTGCGCGCCGTGGCCGCCGACGCCGGGACGAGGGCCTCGGGGAGAGGGGCTGCGAGAGCGCCCGTCGGGGTCGCGGTCGCCGCTCACCGCGCTTCGGCAGCGGCGGCGGCGCCTGATGCGAAGAAGGGGCCGCTCTCCGTGGTTCGTACGCTGGCGGCCGGGGCGGCGACAGCGACGGCGACGACGGCGACGGCGACGACGGCGAAGAAGGGCAAGGGCAAGGGCCGCCCCCGCTCGACCTCGGCCTCTCCTGCTCCTACGCCTGCTCCTTCTGCTGCCGCCGTCGTCATTCCAGACTTCTCCGCGCTCCTCCCGGCCCTGGAGAGAGAAGAAGAAGAAGCCGCCGCCGCCGCCACCGCCGCCGTCGCGGCGATGACGCCGGAGCAGCGCCGCCGCGCCGCCGAGGAGGCGGCGGTCGCCGCGGCGGGCCCGACGGCCGTCTCGATCCCGACCACCGAGCTCAACGCCGTGCTCCCGCCGCGGCTCGTTCCTCCTCCTCCGCCGCCTCTCGTGGAGGACCCATCGTCTCCGGATGCCGTCTCTGCCGCCGCTGTCCTCCTGTCGAAGAAGAGGCAGCGCGCGTCGGAGGAGGAAGTGGGGGAAGGCGCCGGAATTCTGCTGGCGGCCGACGCCGCCGTCGCCGCGGCAAGGCCTCCTCCTCCTCCTCCTCCTCCTCCCCTCCTCCCTCCTCCGACCCAGCGCAAGGTCCGCTGGACCGTCGAGGAGGACACCGCCGTGCTTTGCTGCCTCATCGTGGCGCTGGCGGCGCACGGTCCGGGTTCCGCCGAAGCCCTCGCCCCCTTCCGACAGGCCGGCGGCGGCGTCGAGGGCGGCGGCGACGACGCCGCCCCGATCCTGTCGCTCGTCGTCGCCGCCGCCGCTTCTTCTCCTTCCGACCCCGAACCTTCCTCCTCCTCGATCCTTCCCTCCTTGCACCCCCCACAGCAGCAGAAGCAGCAGCTGATCGACTGCAAGCAGGCCGGGCGGAGGCTCGAGAAGCTGAAGAAGGAAGGGGAGGTTACCAAAGCTCTGATCGAGGCGCTCGAGGCCGAGATCGTCGAGGCCAGGGCCGAGGACGAGGAAGGGGTCAAGACGGCCGCTTTACGCGTGGTGAACGCTTCGAGGAACGCGTCGAGGGCGTTGCGGGCCGGAGAGCTGACCTCGGAGGATGCCTCCCCTCTGCGATCGGCGCCGCTGTCGTCGGCGCTCGGGGAGAAAGCGGCAAAGTCCGGGAGGTCGGCGGCGGTCGACGCGCTGGCCAAGCAGCTGCTGCAGCTGGCGCCCAACAGGGCCTCCTCTTCTGAGACCTCTCCTGCTGCTGCTGCTGTTCCGCTGACGAGCAGCAGCAAGAAGAGGTCGCCTTCGCCCGCTGCTGCCGCCGCTGCTGCTGTCATTTCTCCCGCGGAAGCGGCCGCGGCGGCCGCCGCCGCGCTCTTGGCCGAGAGGCCGCCGCCGCTGTGGCGCTCGAGCTCGCCCGTTCGCGCCGCCGCGGCCGCGGCCATCGCCGCCGTGCGCGCGGCGTCCGCCTCCACGGCGGGGCCCGTGACGCCCGCGGCGGCTACGGAGAAGGCGTCGACTGCAGCGGCAGCAGCTCCGGCGGCGGCGGCGAGCTTGCCGCGCTGCTTCGAGGGCGACGCCGGCGCCGCGGCGCTCGAGGCGCGGGCGGCGGCAGCTTTTGCTGCTGCTTTAACTGCCGCCACTGCCGCCCCTCCTTCCTCTATTCTCCCGCCCTTGCCTGCATCGAAGAAGCAGAAGAACAAGGTCTTCGGGCCCCCGGCGCTGCTGTTTGGTTGACTTTTTTGTTTTTGTTGTTTTGAAAATGAAAAAACGCAAGGTGTAAAACGAGAGAGAGAAATGACTCATTGAGAGAATCAAATTTCGACTTTCTTCGTTCGCCTTCCGATCGTCTTCTTCTGACCGGAAGAAGAAGAAGGAAAAAAACTCCCTTTCGTTCTCCCTCTTCCAAACGCTCTCCACCCTTCTCCGCCCGCGCTCTGCATCCGCACGAGTCTGCTTTGCGGCTGAGGATTGAAGAGAGCTTGAGAAAAGAAAGAGCGCACGCGTAGCAAGCGAGAGAAAAGGCGCGATGACGGACCGACGTCGGAACGTCGGCGGCGTCGTCGCCGCCGCTTCCGCTTCCGCTATCGCTCTCGCTCTCCTCCTTCTGATCGCTGCTTCCGAAGCGACCGCCCAGCCCTCGACCGACTACGTCCGCCCCCTGGCCTCGCCGCTGCTGCCTCTGGACCACCCGCTTCTCGCCCGCAAGTCGCAGTCTTCGTGCGCGGGCAAGGCAGGAGGTCACACTCTTTCGAACGGCGAGAAGGTGATGGAGAAGAATCTCCTCGGCCGTAAGCATCGACCCGGCAGCAGCGGCGACGTCGCGCCTCCACCTCAACCTGAACCTCCTCAACCTCCTCAACCGCACGCCCCGGAGCAGCTCTTCCTCTCGCTGGCCGGGCCCGGGGCCATGGCCGTCACCTGGGTCACGCACCCGCAGGACGACGAGGACCTGATGCTGCGAGCTCGGAGGGACGAGGCGCTGAGGAAGAAGCACCGCGCCTCGGGGTGCGACCACCTCGCCGGCTTACTGCTCGAGAGCGTCGTTCGATACGGCCCGACCCAAGTGAACGACCTCTCTGTCACCGATCCAGAGGAGCTCCCCCTCGAGGCCATGGGCAAGTTCACCTGTTACGAGTCCGACGACTACCTGTCCGGGGCCCTGCACTCGGCGACGATGGGGGCCGGAGCCGGCGGCCCCCTGGTCCCGGGGCAGCTCTACTCTTACTCGGTCGGCTCCCCGTCGCTCGGGGCCTGGTCCGCGGTGCGCACGTTCGCCGCGCCCGCCAGCCCCGACGCCGGGTCGCTGCCGTACAGGATCGCGGTGGTGGGCGACCTGGGCCAGACGGAGAACTCTGCGGCGACGCTGGAGAGGATGAGCACGGTGTCGGACTTTGACGACGGGAGCGGGATTCTGGGAACGAGGACGACGGCGAAGAAAACCCTCGACGACGACAAAGAAAAACCCGCGACGCCTCCGGGCCACGTTTTGAACGTCGGCGACCTCTCCTACGCCGACGGCTTCCAGCCCCGCTGGGACTCCTGGGGCAGGCTGGTCGAGCCGCATGCCTCGGTCGTGCCCTGGATGGTGATCGAAGGGAACCACGAGGAGGAGCTGGCGGTGACGAGAACAGGAGGAGGAAATGATGATTACGACGAAGATGAAGACGACGAAGACGTTGATGGCTTCGTCGCCTACCGAGCCCGCTTCGCCGTCCCTTCCAACGCCTCCGGGTCTGGCTCCAAGCTCTACTACTCCTACGAGGTCCCGGGAGCGCACGTCGTGATGCTGGGGACCTACGCTGACTGGTCAATGGGCTCCAAGCAGCGCGCGTGGCTGGCCTCGGACCTCGCGCGCGTCGACAGGGGCAGGACACCTTGGCTGATCGTCGGGATGCACGCGCCGTGGTACTCGTCCAACACCGCGCATTTGGACGAGGTCGACGGCATGCGCCGTTCCCTGGAACCCCTGCTCTTGCAGCACGGCGCCGACGTGGTGTTCACTGGGCACGTGCACGCCTACGAGCGCACGGGGCGGGTCGCGCGCCGCAGGGCCGACGGGCGCGGCCCGCTGCACATCGTCGTCGGCGACGGCGGCAACCGGGAGGGGCTGTCGTCCAACTATCTGAGCCCTGCCCCGAAGTGGTCGGCTTTCAGGGAGGCGAGCTACGGGCACGGGTCTCTGGACCTGCTGAACTCGACGCACGCGGTGTGGAGATGGCTGAGGAACGGAGGGGGAGGGGGAAGAGGTGAAGATTACGATGACGATGACTTTTTCTCGTCGCTCAACTCTTCTTCTTCTTCTTCTTCTTCTTCTTCTTCTTCCTCGCCTTCCAACCCCAACAACAAAAACAAGAAGAGGCTCTCCGTCGTGGCCGCTGACGAGACGTGGATCGTGCGCGGGGACGAGGCTGGAAGCCTCGAGAAGAGCCCCGGATGGTGGTTGGAGGAAGAGGAGGAAGGGGAAGAAGAGCAAGAGAGACTTGGCGTCGTCGCGAGTGCTTGATTATTTCTTTAAAACACTTCTTTTCCGCTGCTTTTTTCCTCTTCTTCTTTTTGTCTTTACCCGTTTTCATCCCTGTCCACTCTTCCAATTAATCTGTAGAAAGAATTCGAATTCACAAAAAAGTCTTTACACACACACACACACACACACACAAAAGCAAAACACGTTTTCATCATCATCGCTTGGTCGAAGTCTGCCGAACAGAGCGCGGCCTCCGCTTGATGCCTCCTCCAGCTTCCCCGCCTTCCTCTCCCTCTCCTCCTCCATGCCTCGCAGCCCCTCGGACCCCACGCCTCTTGTTCTTCGCCGCCAGCGACTCCGCCGCCCTCCTCGCCAGCGTCTCCGGCCTGGGCTTAGCCGTCGGGGGCCTGTCTCTTTTATCGCCGGAGATCCCTTCGACGCTCTGGTTGGTCGACAGCGCGTGCGCGAGCCGCGCCGCCAGGGTCTTCTCGCGCTCGTTCCCCCCGACCAGCGAGATGACGGCGCCCTTCTGCTGAGTAGGAGGCGGCGAAGGAGAAGAAGGGCTGTTATTTGACGAGGAGAACAGCAGCCCGCCGGCGCCGCGGGCCGTCCTTCCGGCGCGGTGCAGGTAGTCCTCGGCGTTGCGGGGGAAGTCGGCGTTGACGACGGCGTCGACGCCGGACTCGCCGATGTCCAATCTCCTCGCAGCGAGGTCAGTGCAGACCAGGATGCGAGCAGCAGCAGAGGAGGGGGAAGGGTTTGCCGCACTCGAAGAGAAAACCTCGAGGGCGGAGGCTCGCTCGGCGGGCGGGACTTCGCCGTGGACGCTCAGGGGGGACATCCCGGCCTCGTCGAGCGCGTGCGCCGCGGCGCGCGCCGACGCGATGGTGTTGGCGAAGACGATCACCCGACGCGGACTGGAAGAAGACGAGCTTTTCGCTTTCTTCGACGCAGCTGCACCAACCACCTCGGAGAGTACGACGAGCCTGTCTCTTCCCCCGAGCTTCACGAACTCGTGCCTCGCCCCGGGGGCCCCACGGTGCAAGGTCGAGGCCTCGGCGCTCTTGGCTCCCGGGAAGTCGGAGAGCAGCGAGCGCCTCGACTGTCCCCCGACGGTGGCAGCGACGAGCACGAACTCGCAGGGGCGAGGAAGAGGAAAGGAAGGAGGAAGAGGTGTTGTTTCTCCTCCTTCCGCCTCTTCTCTCTCCGCCGCCTCTGTCGCCCGCTTTTTGTCCCTCGCCCTCAGGGCAGCCAGCAGAGGGGCCACCTCCGCCTTGAAGCCGCCCTTGCCATTCCCGCTGGCGTCGCAGAGCGTGTCGGCCTCGTCAAGCACGCAGACGCTGACGTCCCCCAGCGACAAGGCGCCGGATTTCGCCAGGGCCCAGGCGCGGGCGGGGGTCGCGACCAGCACGTCGACGCCTCGCTCGAGCGCCCTGCCCTGCTCGCCGAGGCCGCCGCCGGCGTTGGCGACCGCCGAGGAGCACTTGGCGACGTGGCCCAGCGCCTTGACGACGCGCGCGATCTGGTCGGTGAGCTCGCGGGTGGGGCCGAGCACGAGCGCGCGAGGGCGGCGCGGGCGGGTGAGGCGGCGGCGCGAGAGAGCCGGAGTCGAAGAATCGGACGAAGACGACGACGAAACAGCTGCTGCTGCTGCCGCTGCTTCCTCCTCCTCCCTCCGCAGCCTGGCGACGACAGGGGAAAGGTACGCGAGCGTCTTCCCCGACCCCGTGTGCGACGCGAGGAGGAGGTCTGACCCTCCGGCGAGGATGGCGGGGATCGCGGTGGCCTGAGAAGAGAAGGAGAGAGAAGGAGAGAGAAAGAGAGGAAAGAAGAAGAGGTTGAGGTCGAAAAAAGGTCAGCTGTCGTTTCTTCGTTTCCGCTCGAGCCCTTTGCCTCGCCTCTTCTCTCTGCTCTGAAAATCTTCCGCACTCCAACTCACCTGGATCTCCGTGGGCTCCATGATTCCCATCGCCGCCAGCGCGGCGCAGACATCATCGGGCAGGCCCAGCGCGGCGAAGGCAGGGTTGGGAAGGAGAGGAGGAGAAGGGGTGCGAGGGGCGAACGAGTCGTCGTCGGCATGCGAATGCTCGGCACCGGCCGCCAGCAGCGACGACGAAGATGCAACCATCGTCGTCATCGTCGTCGGCGCCAGCGTCGTCGCCGAGCTCGACAGGCCGCGAAACTGCGTGACGAGTAAAGAGCGACTGTCTTGCAGGCGGCCGCGCACCGAGAGCAGCGAGAGGTCGCGCAGCAGAGGAGGGAGGCGCGAGCGGCTAGGTGGCAATTGTCGTCGTCGTCCAGACGGCGACGACGAAGAGGACGCAGCGGCAGCGGCTGTAGAGGGAGAGGCCGCGCTAGCAGTACTAGCAGACCTCATGGTGGGAGCTCGAATCTTAAAAGGAGAAGGAGAAAAGGAAGAAGAGAGCTCGAGCAGCGAGGCCAGGAGGCGGCGGCGCATGCAGCAGCGGCTTTGTTCGAGAGCTCGAGGAGGAGGTCGAAGTGGTGGTCGAGGTTGAGGAAGAAGAGTGAGAGCTCTCTCAGAGGCAACGCCGCTCGTCGAAAGGAAAAAAAATCCATAAAATTTTCAAAGATCATTTTCCTCTCGCTCTCTTTCTCTCTTCTCTCCCCCGGCGAGAAAAAGAAGAAGAAGAAGAAATTGAATCCCCCAAATAATATGCTCTCAGACTCCGTGCTTCTCCTGCGCCTCGCTCTCCTGCGCGTCGTGCACGCGGCGGCCGGCGCCGAGGAGCGGTTGTTGCGGGAGGCGACGAGGATGCGGTGGGCGCTGCGAGATCGAATCGAGTCTTCGTCTTCGACGTCTTCATCAAGTTCGTCATCTGCTTTGGCGCCCGCGCTGCTCAAGAGCGCGATCTGGGTGCTGACTCTCTGCGTACGGTTGCTGACGTGGTTCCTCTCTTTGCTGGCGCTCCCGGTGAAGCTCCAGAGGCGGTGGCTGTGGGGCGCGGAGACGACAAAGTCTCTGAAGGCATCATCGGCGTCGGCGTCGACCTCAACCTCGACAACCTCGACGACGACGTCGAAACAACAAGCAAGAGGCCGCCCCCCTCCGAGACCGGCGACAGAGGCCGCCGTGGTCCTCGCCGAGGCTCGCGAGGAAGAGATTCCTCTGGAGCGCGTCGCGGATGTGTTGGGGTGGTAAGTGGACTTGAAAAGAGAAGAGAGAAGAGAAGAGACGAGAAGAAGGAGAGAGAGAAGAAGTCTCTCTGTTTCTCACCCTCGACCTCCCCCCCCCCCAAAAAAAACTCTTCTCAGGTGCTTTGACTCGGGCCTTGAGCGACTCCTGGTCTTCGACCCTGCCGGACACGTCAAGCGGCGGGCCCCGGAGCTGAGCGAGGAGCTCCTTCGGCGGAGGAAGAGGAGGAGCGAGGCGGCGACGACGACGACGACGCTGCAACAGAGTTGGGCGGGACCGCTCTTCTCCATTTCCTCGCCTTCTTCTTCTTCTTCTGCTTCTCCTTCTGCTACGAATTTCCACGTCCACCTCCTCTCCGGGGAGGACACAGAGGCGCCGTTGCTGGCCGCGGCTGCAGCGGTCGCAGTCGCACGGAAGGAGCGAGGAGAAGAGGGGGAGGGCGACAAGGCAAGGAGCTTTGCCGCCGCTCTCCCTTCCGCCGCTGCCGCCTCTCTTCCCCAGACAAAGGAAGAAGAAGACGAACGACCTCCTCCTTCCTCTTCTTCTTCCTCCTCCACCCGAGACCTCGACGCCGCCCTCGCGGCCACGCGCTTCGGCGAGCCCTCGACGGCGAAGCCGCACGTCTGCCTCTGCTACGGCCGCTCGTTCACTCTGGCGGGCTTCCCGGCCTGGGGCCTGGCTCAGTCCGAGGTCTATTTCCTGGGCGAGATCGCCGGGGCGACGCGCGCGGGGGTGCGGGAGGCGTGCAAGAGGTTTGTGACGACGGCGCAGCGGTTTGGGAGGTGATGGAAAGGCGGAGTATCGAGCGAAATCAGAGAGAAGAACTTGCGAGGAAGAATGAAAAAGAAAAACGAAATGAAAAGAACTGAAGAAAAAAATCAAAGTGCGTTTTTGTTTTTGGTTTTTTACAATCGTTTTTCTCTGTTCTTAGCTTTGCTTCCGATCGCACGCGGCCCTGAGCTTCTCGAAGACGGCGAGAGGAGGAACGCCGGTGACGAGAAGTAAGCGGCTGCACTGAGGTGCTGGTGCTGGTGCTTCTCTCTTTCCTTCTTCTTCTTCTCCTCCTTCGCCGTCGCGCTTCCGCTTGCCTCCACCGCCTCCACCACCACCGCTGTTCGCAAAAATCAAGCTCGGCCCCTTCTGCATCGCCAGCTGCGACCTCCTGCACCCCAGGGCCTCCCTCGCGGCTTCGATCGCCTGCTCGTCGGAGGCAGCCGAGGGCACCTTTGACTTGGAGATAAAGACAAAGGCATCGGGGGTCACGCCGACAAAACGCGCGGCGGCTTGTTCCTCTGTTCCTCCTTCTCTTCCTCCTTTACTTCCTCCTCCTTCGAAGATCAGGATCGACGCCTGACATCCCCCACCGCGCAGGGGCAGCACGCACGAGGGAGGAGGCAGCAGTTTCTGCTTCCGGAGCTGCTGCTGCCTGCTCACGAGGGCGAGCTGCCTCCTGCCGCCGTTGGGGTCGGAAGAAGCAGCAGCGGCGGCGACGGCTGCGGCAGCTGCGGCCACCGCCGAGGTCGCCTCCGCCAGCGCCTCCTCCGGCAGCACGCCGCCCCCGGCCAGGCTCGTCACGGCCCCGGGAAGGATGTAGAGCAGCTTGCTCCTCGCGTCCGTGCGGTACGCGACGGGGAGGAGGATCTTTGTGGTCGTCGCCGTTGAAGCGGAAGCAGCAGCAGCAGCACAAGAAGAGGTCTTTTCGCCGCCGCCGCCGCCGCCGCCTCCTCCGGCGTCGCAGGCCACGCACAGCCGCAGCTGCTTCTCCCTGACCCCACCTCGCCTGCCGACCACTTTCACGCCCCCGTCGACCAGGTACAGCCGCAAGGTGTGCTTGGTCTCGTCCAGGACCAGGGCGCCGTCGGTCCTGCGGCGCGGCAGCGGGCTGCGCTCGTCGTCGAGGTCGGCGTCGGTCGTCAGCAGATGGGCGCCGGTCGACGTGCAGAAGTAGGGCCTGAGCCGTCCCGCCGCGGAGCCGCCTGCGCCTGCGCCGCTGCGTCCTTCGAGGCGCGCGGCTTTCGCTGCGTCCTGGGACGTGTAGAAGTGGGTGATCTTGCGCGGCATGGCTGCGTGCGCGTGGTGGAAAGTGAACGAAAAAAGAGACGAGCGATTCTTCGTCGAAGAAAATAAGTGAGGAAAAAACTCATTTTTTTTCTTTCAAAGGTCCCCCATTCTCAATTCCACTAAACTCTCTCCTCCCCTCTCTTCTCTTTCTCTTTCTCTTTCCAAAACTCGCTTGTCTTTTTCTTTTTACGTCCCATTCCCATGCGGACCCCCGAGGAGGTGTTTGCGGACTTTGCCGCCAGGCGGAGAGGCATCCTCCGGGCGCTGGGACCAGAGTACGTTTCGGTTGGGTCGGAGGAGGAGGAAGAAGAAGAAAGAACGAAGAAAAAGCATCATCTAGCCGTCGAATGGTTTTTTTTTCTTCTTTTTCCTTCGTCGACATCGATGACTTTTCTCGTCCCGCGTTGAGACGCTTTCGCGTTTTATTTGGGCAATCAACTCGCACGAAGGGGACACTCTCTCAACGGAGCATCCCCTGGAGTGAGATTCCACGTTTCGCAAAACGAAAAACGAGCCCGCAGCGAGCCCTATTTTTTCTCTTGCTTTTTCTGTTTTTTCATCGGCTTTTCTCTTTTCGGCCGCGACAAGGACAAGCGACATGTCCTTTTCCTTTTTGATGGCGGCATCAAAAAAAGGGAAACGACTCCCCCCCTCGCGGACCGTCTTCCGCTGTATGCTTTCCCAATTAGAAAGTGCCAGTGATCGCAAATGGATGATCAGAGACTGCTTGTCGTGGTTAGAAGACAAGGAGATGCCTGCAACCAGGCTCAGCGCGCGTCATTTCATCGCCGAAGAAATCGCACGACGGCGGCTCGGGGCCGTCGTCTTCTTCAAAGCGAGGAAAAACCAACAAAAAACACTCACCCTTTTCTCCTCTTTCGACCTCTTCCCTCCTCCTCCGCCTCTTCCGCCCCAACCCCAACAACACAGCCAAGACCGCTTCTACGAGCTCTCCAACCCGGAGCGAGAAAACCTCTGCCTCTACGGCAACCCCGACGCCACGTGGGAGGTCGACCTCCCGGCCGAGGAGGTGCCCCCGGAGCTTCCCGAGCCGGCGCTCGGCATCAACTTTGCGCGCAACGGCATGGCCCGCGCGGACTGGCTCGCGCTGGTGGCGGTGCACTCAGACACGTGGCTCCTCGCCGTGGCGTTCTACAACGGCGCGCGGCTCAACAAGGAAGGGAGGGAGCGGCTGTTCGACATGATCAACGAGCTGCCTACCTGCTACGAGGTGGTGTCGGGGAAAGCGGCGGACGTCGGCGACGGTGGCGGGGGAGGCGGAAATGGTGCCGGAGCTGGCGGGGCGCAGGCGAACGCAGCAGGGCGAGGAGGAGGCGGTGGCGGGCGAGGAGGAGGAGGCGGAGGAGGCCGCCCCTCGAAGGCGCAGAGGGTGAACGAGGAAGCGACGACGGCGGCCGAGGCGGCCAACGCGGCGGCGACGGCGAACAACGCCGGCGGCAACGGCGACGCCGGCGCGGCGACCGAGGCGTACGCCGACGGCGAGGGCGACCCCTGCCCCAACTGCGGGCGCGTGTACGCCGTGGGCGAGTTCTGGATCGCGTGCGACTTCTGTGACGCGTGGTACGACGGGGAGTGCGTGGCGATGACGCCGGCCAAGGCGCAGAGGATGGGCAAGTGGAAGTGCCCCGTCTGCTTGAACAAGCAGTAGTAGAGAGAGAAAGCGAGAAAGCGAGAAAGCGAGAGCTCGCGCGCCGAGTCGAGAAAGAAAAGAAAGAAGAAAAAACGAACCTGAAATTTATATTGTTTTTTTTGTTGATGCTGCCTTTTCCGTTTTCTTTTTTTTCCATTTTGGGCGATCGCGTGCGAGAGAGAAAGAGAGAGAGAGAGACACAGCGCGAGAGAGAGACATCGAGAGGGAGATATAAAATAAAAGAGAATAGTTTTTTTTTGTGTGATGATGTTTCCAAGAACAAAAAAAAGAAAAAGAAAAAAGAAGAAGATCAAGTTCATTTCATTTCTCTCTCTCTCAGCCTCTCGCCGCCACTCGACCACCTCCGCTTCCACCTCCTCCGCCGAGCATCCTGCGTCCCTTCAGCATCCTTGCCGCGGTCACCCCCCCTTCCACGGCCTCCCTCGCGATCGGGCCGTTGACGACCTGCAAGACAGTGACCGAGTCCGAATAGGGCAGGTCGGGCAGCAGCTTGGGGGTCAGCAAAAAGCACTGCGGCGTGCCCGCTGCGCCCGCGGCCTCGGCCAAGACCCCAAAGACGGCCCGCTCGTTGGTTGGGTCCATCCCCTGGTTGATCTCGTCGACGACGCGGAAGGGCGCCGAGGCGACGCGCTGTAAAGCCACGAGGTAGAGGATCGTCGCGACCGAGCGCTCGCCGCCAGACTGCCTCGAGCCGTCCAGCGTCTGGAGCCGCTCGCCCTCGCGGAAGCGGACGCGGAGGCGCACCGAGGCCTCGTTGGGGTTGGGTGGGCGGCGTCGAGAAGTGGGGTTTCCAGTGGAAGCAGCAGCAGCACCATTCCCGTTTTCGTCGTCTCCATCGTCGCCCTCGACGAGCGTCGCGTCGCCGTCGCACCCGAGCCTCCTCATCGCCGCCGCGAACTCCGCCCCGACCGTCTCGATCAGCTCCCTGGCCCGCGGGAGCCACTTCTCCCTGGCCTCCGCGGCCGCGGCCGCGGCGCGCTCGGCGGCGGCGTCGGCGGAGTCGGCCTCGGCGCGCAGGCGCGCGACGGCGGCGCCGCGCTCGCGGAAGCGGCGGAGCGCGTCCGAGTCGGCGGCCGAGATCCCGGCCGCCGCGGCCTCGGCGTCGTCCACGACGCGCTGGAGGGCGTAGAGCTCGCCGGGCAGGGCCGCGAGGGCGGCCCTGGTCTCGTCGTCGAAGTCCGCCGGGTCGCTGACCCCGCCAGGGGCGAAGTCGCCGACGGCCGCGTAAGCCGCCGCCGCCGCGCGCTCCTCCTTCACGAGGCGGCCCTCGAGCAACTTCCTCGTCGCCTTGGCGCTCTTGAGCTGGACCCTGTGGAGGCGCGTGACCTCGGCGAGGGCCCTGGAGCGGGCCTGGGTCTCCGCGGCGAGGGCGGCGGTGGCGGCGGCGGCGCCGTTGAGCTCGTGGAGCTCCCGCGCGGTGCGCGCGGCGAGCGCCGCCAGCTCCTGTGCCGCGGCCGCGGCGGCGGCGAGCTCCTGGCGGTGCTGGGCCGCCTGGGCCTCGACGCTGGGCTTGTTGCGCAGCACCGTCACGGCGATTTGAGCGTTCCTGACCTCCTCCTCGGCCTTCTCGCGCCTGCCCTTGAGCCTTTGGAGCTCGTTGCCGGCCACGCGGAGCGCGGCTTGGACCGCGGTCTCCTGCGTCTCGAGCTCTGCGCACTCGGCATAGAGCTTGTCCTTGATTCGCTCGGCCTCGGCGACCGCCCTAACGGTCTCCTGCACCGCCCTCGCCTTGGCCCTCGCGCCCTCGGAGTCCTCGAACAGCAGCGACCTGGACCTCAGAGGCTCGACCGTCGTCGTGGAGGCGGCCCTGTTGTATCGCGAGGTGAGGCAGCGCTGGATCCCCTCGGGCGTCACGAGCGCCTTCACCGCGGGGCAGACGCGGCGCACATTGGCGAGCGACGGCGCGCGCCCGCCGCGACGGAACGTGACCACCGTCGCGGAGTCGACGCCGGCCTCGTTCTCTAGCACGCGCTTGATCTCGGCGGGCGCGTCGATGATGTCCCCCAGGGTGCACTCGACCCCGAGCTCGCGGAGCTCCGTCGTCATCTTGATCTTCGGGCGCAGCCCCACGCCGTTGAGCAGCACGCCGCCAGGCTGCACTTGGGCCACCGCCGACGCTTCCTGCACGCCCCTCGCGAGGTCCATAATGCGGCTCTGGTCCTCCTCGTGCGTGACGACGAACTGGTTCAGCACGCCAAGGGGCACGAAGGACTCGAGCATCCTCGCGACGACGGAGGCGGCCTCGGCCGCGACGGCCGCGGAAGCGGCTTCGCCGTTCTCATCGTTGCGGCCGCCGTCGTCGTCGCCGTTCTCGTCGCCGTCGCGGCGGCCAGCCCTCACTGCCGCCCTCTCCCTCGCCGACTCTTTGATCTCGATCTCCGCCCCGACGGGACCGAACACGGCTCCCTTGTAGAGCCTTTCCCTCGAACGAAGCATTTCGACCTCATTCAAGAGCCTGAGAACGCGGAGAAACCTGGCCCGGCGCGCCTTCTCGGCCCCCGTCGCGTTGTTCTCCCTCTTGGCCTTGCGCAGCGCTGCGTTCGCTTCGTTAAAGTCGGCGCAGGCCACGTGGAACTCGGCGACCTTGCCGTCCTTCGCGACGCGGACCGTGCGGAGCTCTCGCGCGAGCTCTTCGACCTTGTCCTTGGCCTGCTCGAGCGCTTGCGAGTTGCCGTGGGAGGAAGCGAACGAGCCCCCCAAAGAAGAGTCGCCGCCACTGCTGCCCTCGAGCAAGATGGCGTTGAGGGTCGCTTCTGCCTCGGCGAAACGCTGCTCGGCGCCCCGCAGGTCGCGTGCCCTCGCCGCCTCCATCGCCGGCACCGCCGCGAGCTTGTTGCGCGCGACGTCGACCCTGCACACCGCCTCCTCGACCTTGTTCACCTGCTTTTCGAGCGTTTTGCGGGCGTCCTTGGCGCGGTCCGTGGCCGTCTTGCTCGCGCGCGAGAGCTCGCCGGCGAGCTGCTCGAGCTCCTCGCCGTTGACTGGGCCTTGACCGCCGCCGCGGCCCAGCGCGGCCTCGTTCGCGGCGATCGTCCTGTTGGCGGCCCCGATCATCGCGCGCGTGCGCTCGACCTCGGCGTCGCAGCGGTCGGCCCGGAGCAGCTTCTCCTTGGTCCGCGCGAGCTGCGCGCGCCGCGTGTGGCCCTCGCGCTGCTGCAGCCGCTCGGCGTCGCCGCGCACCGCCTCTTGCTGCCTGGCCGCCGCGGCCAGCTCCCCACGCAGCGCCGCGGCGCGCAAGTCCTCCGCGTACGACAGCGAGCTCCGGTTCGCCGCCTCCCGGTGCGCGGCGCACAGGCCCAGGCCGTCGCCGCTCGCGCGCTGCGTCTCGACCAGCAGCGCCGCGGGCGTCAGCCTCGCGAACTCCGACACCCTGTCCTGCGGCAGGAACTGGCAGAGGTTGTCGAGCTGGATCGAGAAGTGGTCGCGGACGAGCTTGGAGACGTCGCCCTGGCGCGCCTGCGCCCCGTTGACTGTCCACACGGAGCTCGAGTCGGAGGAGTTGAGGTCGCGGCGGATGGCGGTGTCGGGGACGCGCGGGCTGCCCGACGCGAGGGTGATCTCGACCCAGCCGGTCTGGGCGCCGCGGCGGACGTACTCGGAGAGGTCGCGGGCGCGGCCTAGTTGGAACGGGTGGTGGTGGTGGTTGGGTGGTGGAGAGGAAGAGAAGGTGAGAAAAAGAAGAAGAAGAGGTGAAGAAAATCGAAAAAGAGCTTGAGGAAAAACAAGAAACCGCAACACTCACCGAGCAGCGACGGCGCGCCGCTGAGCCCAATGCAGATCGCGCAGACCAGCGACGACTTCCCTGCGCCGTTGGGGCCGATCACGAGGTTGAGCGCCGGCCCGGGCGTGAAGTCGATGGTGTTGCCGTAGGTCTGGATTTTTTTTAAAGAAGAAGAGAAGAAGAGGTTGAGTTTTTTCTCCCTTCCGTTTTTCGAAAATTTCGAAGCGAGTGTCGTTCTCGACGATGCTCTTTCTTCTCTTCTTCTTCTCGTTCTCTCGTTCTCTCTCTCTCGCTCCACCGTGCTCTTTCTCGTACCATAAAGTTATGGGCGCGGATGCGCATGATGGCCCCGCGGGCGTACCTGTTGGGATTGAGGTTTCGGGGTGAAGAGAGTGAGGAAGTGGAAGTGAGAGCTCGGAGACATCTCCGAGTGTCGAAACATTTTTTCAATGCCTCTTCTTCTCTTCTCTCTCTCTCTCTCCTCGACGCACTGGGTCCTGGGCCTCGGCGCGCCGCGGGCGGCGGCAGCGCCGTCTCCGTCGTCGTCCGCGCGCCGGCGGGGCGGCATTCCGAGGGGGAAGAACTAGAGAGAAGAAGCGGAAGAAGAAGAAGAGATAAGAGAGAAGAGAGCTCTCTCTCTCTCTCTCCGATCGATGGTCGAAGTTGTTGTGCGAGCCTGCTTCGCTCTTCGCTCTTCGCTCGGCGACGAAACTCAAAAAAACAATCGATCAAGCCTCTCTCTCTCTCTCTCCAATTTTGATGCCCTGCCTCTGCGTTCGCAGCCGCTGCTTCCCCGTCGCAGCCGTCACCATGGCCTCCTCCTCGACGACGACGCCATCCGAACCGCGCCCGCGCATCTACGTCTACACCGGCAAGGGAGCGGGGGCGCGCAGCGCGCTGTCGGCGGCGCGCTCGCTCGCGCTCTCGCTGCCACTCGCCGACGTCCTCACCCTCTCGACCTCCGCCCTGCTCGAAGGGTCGTGGAGTAAGACGACGGCAGAAGAAGAAGAAGATGGTACCTCCACCTCTGCCGGTAAAGCCCTCGCCCTCGTGATGCCCGGCGGCGCGGACCTTCCTTACTGCTCCGACCTCGACGGCAGGGGCAACGACCTCATCCGCGACTTCGTCGCCGAGCGCGGCGGGTCTTATTTGGGCCTGTGCGCCGGGGCCTACTACGGCTGCTCCCGCGTCGAGTTTGAAGTCGAAAACGAGAGGCTGAGAGTGGAAGGGGACAGGGAGTTGAGGTTCTTCCCCGGCGTGGCGCTGGGGGCTGTGGTGCCGGGGTTCAGGTACGAGACCGAGGCCGGGGCTGCGGCGACGAGGCTTACGTGGCGGAATAGGAGGAGGAGTACCAAGGGAGGAGAAGAGGAACAGGAGCAATGGAGAGAGTGCCTCGACTACTGCAACGGCGGCCCCGTCTTCGTGCTCCGAGGAGGAGAAGGCGCGGGAGGGTCGAGCCGCGTGCCCGACGAGTGCGAGGTCGGAGGGGTCTCCGTCAAGGTCCTCGCCCGCTACCGGGAGAGTCCGACTCCCTCGCCTTCTTCGAGCCCTGCCGCTGCTTCTTCTTCTCCTGCCGTCGCCGCCGCCTCGGTAGGGGGCGCGGCCGCGGTGCGGTGTCGGGTGGGCAGGGGCGTGGCCGTGATCTGCGGGACGCACCCGGAGCTGCGGCCGGCGAGGGAGTGGCTGCTTCCGTCCCTGGGCGAAGGAGCGAACACGACGACACCGACGACGACGAAGAAGAAGGAGAGCTCTTCAACGACAACAACAACAACAACAACAACAACGACGACGGTTTTAGCAGCAGCCGAGGAAGACGAAAAAGTCTCTGAGCTGGTCTCTGCTTTGGACGATCCTGCTGCAGCAGCGGAGAGAGGGCGCTACTGGGAGAGCCTGCTGGACGCGGCGGGGCTGGGCGGGCTGAGAGGAGGAGGAGCTTGAGGGAAAAAAAAACTTGAAAGAAAACTTGAAGAATTCACTTTTTTTTGAAGAAGAAGAAGAGGAGTGGAGTTCTTCCCGCGCCTCTCTCTCTCTCCCTCTTCTCTCCCTTTCGGCACACGCGTACCAACGCATTTGAGATGGCCGACCGCTCCGCCACTGGTGGCGGCGTCCGCATCGCCCCGCAGGCCAACCCGCAGGGGAGCGACCTGACCCGCGTCGAGCGCATCGGCGCCCACTCGCACATCCGCGGCCTCGGCCTGGACGAGCACCTCGAGGCCAAGCCCTCGGCGCAGGGCATGGTCGGTCAGGAGACGGCGCGCAAGGTGAATTTGATAGCTTGAGGCGAGGAGAGCGTTGAGCGCTACGAGGCAAGGCGGCGGCGATGAGATTTCAATGGCTTCGTCGCCGCTCACGGCCCGCGGCCGTCCGTCTTCCGCTTCTTCAACGGCGATCAATCATCGCCTCCGTGCGACGTCTTCGAGCGCTCTGCTGCTCGATTCGAGTGCCGCGATGTTGAGAACGCATCGTCTTTGACTCTTTCAAAGTTGCAGAGTTGCAAAAGCAGCACGCGGAGACTCGTCAAAACCGCAGAAACCGGCCAAATGGAAAAAAAACCATTGGCCAGCTTTGAAACGCTTTTTCGTTTTTCGTCGCCTTTCTCAACCTCCTCTCTCAACCTTCCTCTTCCTCCTCCAAAAAAAAACCACCACCTCCACCACCTCCTCCACCTCCACCCCTCTCAGGCCGCCGGCGTCGTCCTCCAGATGATCAAGGAGGGGAAAGTAGCAGGCCGAGGCGTCCTCCTCGCGGGTCAACCGGGAACGGGCAAGACCGCCATCGCCATGGGCATGGCCCGCGCGCTCGGCGACGACGTGCCGTTCGCGCAGCTCACGGCCTCCGAGGTCTACTCGCTCGAGATGTCCAAGACCGAGGCCCTGACGCAGGCGCTGCGCAGGGCCGTCGGAGTCCGCATCCGCGAGGAGGCCGAGGTCCTGGAGGGCGAGGTGGTCGAGCTCGAGATCGACCGCGCTCCTCCGGCCAGCTCGGTCGCTCCGGGAGTCGCGCCCACAAACACCGCCGCCCCTTCGGGAAGGCTGACGATGAAGACCACCGACATGGAGACAGTCTTTGATCTCGGCGCCAAGATGGTCGACGCGCTGCTGGCCGCCAGGGTGACGGCGGGCGATGTCGTGGCGATCGACAAGGCCTCGGGGAAAGTCACGACGCTGGGCCGGTCGCTGGCGCGGTCGCGCGATTATGATGCCTTGGGCTCCGCGACGCGCTTCGTCGCCTGCCCCTCTGGCGAGATCGCCAAGCGACGCGAGGTAGCCCACAGCGTCTCCTTACACGACGTCGACGTCGTCAACTCGAGGTCTTCGGGCTTCATGGCGCTGTTTGCGGGCGACACGGGAGAGATCAGGCCCGAGGTCCGAGAGGCGATCGATGCCAAGGTCGGGCAGTGGCGTGAAGAGGGCAAGGCCGAGGTCTCCCCCGGAGTTTTGTTTATCGACGAGGCGCACGCTTTGGATGCAGAGTGCTTCGCGTTCCTGGGGCGGGCGATGGAGGCCGAGGCCGCGCCGCTGCTGGTGCTGGCGACCAACCGCGGCGTCGTCCGCATCCGCGGCACCAGCCACTCTGGCCCTCACGGCCTGCCGCCGGACCTCCTCGACCGCCTGCTGGTGGTCCACACCAGGCCCTACACCGAGAAGGAAGTCGAGCGCATCCTGGACATCCGGTGCGAGGAGGAGGACGTCGAGGCCGAGCCCGACGCGAAAGGGTTGCTGACGAAAGTTGGGTGCGAGACCTCTCTGCGGTACGCGATGCAGCTCATCAGCGCTGCGTCTCACGTGGCCTCGCGGGCCGGTTCGCCCAAAGTGAGGATGCAGGACGTGTCGAGGGCGTACTCGCTGTTCCTGGACGCGAGGCGGAGCGCGGCGTATCTGGTAAGAGAGAGGGTTTTTTTGAGTTTTTCTCTGAAAGGAGAGAGTTTATTTTTCGAGCGACGGACGAAGGGGGGGAAAAAACTTCCTCAAAGCTCACTCACCCTCTTTCTTTCTTTCTTTCTTTCTTTCTTTCTTTCTTTCTTTCTTTCTTTCTTTCTTTCTTTCTTTCTTTCTTTCTTTCTTTCTTTCTTTCTTTCTTTCTTTCTTTCTTTCTTT
>Ga0114918_10000189_pt1 | contig 50365 bp, 53 predicted proteins | sample LantaG_FD_87015 | JGI IMG/M metagenome (GOLD analysis project Ga0114918, IMG submission 87015) | Deep subsurface microbial communities from Baltic Sea to uncover new lineages of life (NeLLi) - Landsort_02402 metaG | ecosystem: Environmental > Aquatic > Marine > Oceanic > Sediment | place... | reverse complement strand
CAAAAAAAAAAAAAAAAAAAACTTTCCACAGGCCAACCAGGTCGTCACCTCGGCCAACCGCGCGCTCGTCGTCGAGGCCCTCCGCTCCGCCGCCGAGCTCGTCGTCTGGGGGGACAGGCACGACCAGACGCTGGTCGACTACTTCCTGGAGGCGGGCTTGCTCGCGCACTACGCCGATGTGCTCGAGGCCTCGGCCCGCGTCCCCGGGCTTTCTTCTCGTTCGAGCTCTTCTCCTCCTCCTTCACAACCCCTTCGACCTTCGCCTCCGCGCTTCGGCTCCTCCGTTGCCGACCAACCCTTAGCGGCGCAGGTCCTGCAGTCGGCGGCGATCCTGGTCGCCAACGTCAGGTCGAGGGCGGCTGCTTATTACTTGTTCTCCGGCGGCGGGCACCTCGAGCGCCTGATCTCGTCGCCGCAGCGGCTTCGGCGGCGCTTCGCACAGGAGAGCGGAGGTGATGAAGGAAGGAAAGCGAGTCAATGCGTGCTCGACCTTTCCGACGACGAGGTCGCCGGGCAGTACGTCGGCCTGCTCAAGGCCGTGGCGTCGCGGCTGGACGAGACGACGGTGCAATGCTTCTACCACGACGGCGCAGGGTTCCCTTCTTCTTCCTCCTCGGCAGCGAAAAACGGAAACGCCGCTTCTGCCGCTTCCGCCGAAAACGATAACAAACCCGAAACGGAGCGAGAACGCGAGCCGGAAGCTCCCTCCTTCCCCCTGCTCGACGCCGCGCGCTCGCTCCTCTCCCACCGGGAGCCTCTCGTGCGAGCTGCCGCGCGGGCCCTGACGCTGCAGATCTACTCGATCCCTGACAAGGGGGTCCAGGACTTTGTGTCTGGAGGCGGGAGCTCTTCTGGAGGCGGCAGAAAGAAGAAGAGCAAAAACTCGTCGTCGTCGTCGTCGTCCCCTTCTTCTGCCGCTGCTGCCGCTGCCGCCGAGGCTCACTTCGAGGGCGTCGCGCGAGACGTCTCCGAGCTCTCCTCTTCGATGCGGCTGCGCCTCGCTGCTGCCGAGGAGGCGCTGCTCGGGCCCTCCGCCGCCGCTGCCTCGGCTTCGCAGCCTTCGACGACGGCTGCTGCCGCTGCCAGTGCCGCTGCATCTTCCCCGGCGGCCGCCGCTTCGGCGCTCGCGCGGCGCGTCGTCGCCGGCGGCCACCCCCGTCGGCCCCTCACGCCGGCGCAGGCCCTGACCGCACTCGAGAACGTCGCCTCGGAGCTCGAGGACTGCCTTGGGTACTGCCACGACGTCTTGGTGACGAGGCCCAGGGAGGCGGCGGCGGCGGCGAAGAAGCAGGGGGTGACGGCGAGGAGGAAGAAGTTGGAGAACGGAAACGGCGAAAACGAAAACGAAGAAGAAGAAGAAGAAGAAGACGAAGACGGAGGCGGCTTTGAGAGAGTCGAAGCTCTCCCTTCCTCTCCTTCTTCTCCAAGCTCCTCTTCTTTCGACTCTTCGTCCGGCGTCTCCAAGCTCTTGCAGAGGTCGCTGTGGAAGCACGCCATCGTCCCCTGCGTGCTCGAGCCCCTGGCGGCGCTCGCGTTGGGGAGAGCGAAGAGCGAAGAAGAAGAACAAGAACACAGAGAAGGAAAAGACGAAACCTCTCCTCTTCTTCTTCTCTCCCCGCCGCCTCCTCCGGCGGCCTCTCTCGCAGCCCGCGCGGCCTTGCACACCGCGCAGATCCTCTTCCAGGCCGCCCCGGACGCGAGGGCGAGCGGCGTCTTGGCCAGGGCGGTCTTGCTCGGGGAGGCGCCGCCGTGGGAGAGGAGGGAAAGGGAGATGAAGGAAAGGAGGAAGAGCAGCAGCGGTGGAGAGAGCGACGGCGGCGGCGACAAAGGAGGAAGCGACGGCGAGAAGCCTCACCGCGCGCCTCCTCCGCGGCCGACGACCACCGCTGCTTCTGCCGCCAGCCTCGAGCGCCTCGCCCAAGACGGCCTCCGCGTCGCGCTGACCTCCTCGGACGGCGCGCTGGCCTCGGCGGCGGTGCTGTCGCTGGCGACCTGCGTCGAGGGGTGGGGCGCGACCGGCGGCGGAATTGGAGGCGGTGGAGGTGGAGTTGGAGGAATCGGAAGCAACAACAACAATGACAACAACGACTCCAATTCTTCTTCTTGTCTGCCTGCGAACGACGCCACGCTCGCCGAGGCGGGGCTGCTCCCATGGAGAAGGGCCAAGAAGAGGGAGCTGCTGGGCAAGCTTTTCGGCGGCGGGGGTAGCGAGAGCGCTGCTGCTGTCGTCGCAAAAGCTGACAACGCCGACGACAAAGACAAAAACAAAACCTCTTCTTCTCCTCCTCCTCCTCCTCCCTTCGATCCCCGAACGGCCTGGCGGGAAGCCCTGGCGGTCGCCGTCGGGGGAGGCGCCCTGAACGGCGACGCGGCCAGAGACGCGGGGGCCCTGCTGGTCGCCGTGGCTGCCGCCGGGAAAGGCAGGAAGAAAGAAGGAGGAGGAGAAGTCGACCTCTCGGCGGCGGCGCTCGAGGCCCTCTCTCGCGGCGCCCTCCGCGCCTCGGAGGAGCTTCAGGCCTCCCTCGGCGGCGGGGAAAACAGCAGCTGCTGCTGGCCCGACGCTCTGGTCCCGCTGGCGAGGGCGGAGTGGCTCCTGACGCGGCGGGCGCTGTTCCTGGAAGGGAGCGGGAACGGAGGAGGCGGAGACGCAGGAGGAGGAGATGAAAGGGAAGCGGCGGGGGCGCTGAAGCGGCGGAGGGGGCCCATGCCGACCTCCGTCGCCGTCGCGTGCTTCACGGCCTCCGCCGCCGAGAGGGCCGCCGAGGCGGCAGCGGAGGCGGCAGCAGCAGCGGGGGGGGCTCCAGTTGTTGCTTCTTCGTCTTTGCCTGAGAAGCAGCAGCAGCAGCAGGAGGAGAAGTCTCGTTCCCCTCCTACTCCCCTCTCCTCGGCGCCGGCCGCCGTCGCCGCGCTCAGGGCAATCCGAGCGGCCGTGCTCTCGGAGCAGCTCCGGCTCGCGCTGCTGTCCGACTCGGGTTCCGTCCCGGCGACGCTGCCTGGGGGCTCCTGTTCCGCGGCAGTCGACATTGCTTCCTCTTCGGTCTCGGAGGGGGACGCCGTCGAAATCGAGGACCCGCGCGCCTGCACGGTCGCGTTCGCGAGAGGCCAGGAGAAGCGCGTCGTCATGGCCCTGGTGGTTTCATCTGCTGCTCCTCTGCCTGCCGAGGTCGTCGTCATCGCCGACCCGATCGTGGACGTGAGCGGCGGCGCGAGAGGCGGCGGCGAAGAAGGAGGAGGAGGTGAAGAAGGAGAAGGAGCGTCGGCGGCAAAACAGGGCGTCGTCCTCTCCTCGGCCCCCGTCGCGGGGACCGCGGCGTTCACGGACCCGAAGCACCCCAAGTGGCTCCACGTGACCGTGAGGCCCCCGACGGCGCTGGTGCTCGCCGCCGTGGCGGCTTCGAGCGGCGGCGGCGGCGGCGGCGGCGGCGGAAACGGCGGGGGAAACGGCGGAAACAGCAACACCTTTTTCGCCGAGGCCGCCTGCAGGGCCTCCGCCGCCTCGGCGCTGCGCGGCCTCGCCGCCTCTCTGGTCGACGGGCACTGGGTGCTGGCCTTCGACAGCCACGAAGAGGCCGAGGCCGCGCGGGAGGCCCTGCGGCGGGCCGCCGAGGCGGTGAGTGGCAGGGCGAGGGAGGAGCTGCTGTCTGCGTCGCTGCTGCTGTCGAGTTCGCCGCCGTCGCCGTCGTCGGGGGAGGAGGGTTGTTCTTCTTCTTTCTCCGCTGCGGCTGCGGCGGCGAGGGATAGGGAGAAAGCGAAAGCAGCCGCAGAACAACATGAACAACTAGTTGAGACTTAAGGAGAGGAACCCAAAAACGCAAACAAAGACGAAAACGAAACCACGACCATACTGTAAATAGAGAAGAAGAAAAAGTTTTTTCTTCTTTTGAAATTTGATTTTTTTTACTCTTTTTTTTCTAAAACAAAAAAACAAATCTCTCACGTACCACCTCCTTCGCCTCCTCCTCCTCCTCCTCCTCCTCCTCCGCTGCGAGAAGAGTGCACCGGGTGCAGGGGCCCAGCCGCCGTGCCAGAGGTCCCGAACCCGCCCTCGTTGACCGAGGAGAGCCTGTTGGCGAGCTCCTTCACCAGGCGCCTGCCAGAGGTCGCGGTGACCGTCGCGGCCGACTGCAAGGCGCCGCCGCTCGAGGGGCCTCCTCCACCGCCTGCTGCAGCAGCAGCGGCAGCAGCAGCGGCAGAGGCAGCAGAGGCAGCATCGAGGGCGCCGCTGCCCGCGGAGACGGTTCCTCCTCGTCCTCCTCCTCCTCCTCCTCCGACGCCGCCAAGCATCATCCCCTCGGGGGCCTCTCTCGACCTCCTCGCCCCCGCCCCGAAAAGGCCGCCGCCGCGTCCTGCTCCTCCTTTGCCGCCGCCGCTGACGCGCGTGTCAAAGTCGTCCACGCTGCGCCTCACGACGGAGGAGGAGGCGGAAGACGCTCCCGAGGCGGCGGTCGAGCGGCTAGAGTTCCTCGGAAGAGGATGGGCAGCGACGGCGGCGGGGGCAGCGGCGGCGGGCGCCTGATGCTGCCGCGCCCACTGCTGCCGCTTCTGCTGCGAGGCCGCCGCCGCGGCAGCCAGCAGCTCCGAGTCCCCTCCGGTCGCGAACGGCGACAGGGGGACGTTCCGCCGCTGCTGCTGCGAGCGGCCCGAGGAGGAGCCGGAAGAGGCCCCTTCCATCATCGTCGCCGTCGGCGCGAGCGCCGCGAGGAGCGCCTCGTCGCCCGAGGGCGTCGAGAGCGAGCTCCCGGGCTCGAGCTGCCCGAGCCCGCGCCTATGCTCCGGGGCGTGGTGGCGCGGCTGGCAGCCCGCGAACGTGGAGGGGGCGGCTCCGGGGCCGAGGGCGAGGCGCTGCTGCTGGAGGAGCTGCGCCGCCGTCAGCTGTTGTTGAACCCCGCCACCGCCGCCGCCGCCGCCGCCCTGCTGCTGCTGCCTTCTCCGCCGCTCGAGCTGGTCCCGCTCGACAGACTGGTGCCACGCCGAGAGCGCGGCCGCGTCACTGTCGTGGTCGTCGTCGCTGGGTTGCGGGAGGTGGCGCTCGCTGCGGTTTCTGGCGCGGCCGCCGCCGCCGCCGCCGCCGCCGCTCTCGTCGTCCTCGTCGTCCTCGTCTTCCTCCGAGTCTCCAAACTCGTCGCCGCCTCCGAACCCGCTCCGCATCTCCAGGCATCCCGTCGGCAGATGCATCACCTTGCACCGGGACTCGCAGACGTAGGCGGCCGGCTCCTCCGGGAGCATGCACGGGCCCGCGGGCTCGTCGGCTGACCAGGGAGCGAGGTGGGGGTGGTGGTGGTGGTTGTTGTTGCTCGACGAGGAAGCGGCGTTTGCGCTCGCGGCAGCAGCGGCGGCGGCAGCGGCGGCGGAAGCGGCAGCGGAAGCGGCGGCAGTAGCGGCGGCCTGGCCACTCCGCTTCCTCGCCGCCCTCCCGTAGACCATGAACGCCGCGCCGGCCGACCGCAGCGTGTCCCCCCTCTCCAGGTCCTCCACGTGCGCCGCCCTGAACAGCGTCGTCAGCTCCGCCAGGCTGCGACCGGCCAGCGAGGGCCCGCCGTGGGCGACGGCGAGCTCGGCCGCCGCGGCCTGCCACGCGCAGCGAGCGACGGCATCGCGCGCCGAGGCGTCCTCGCGGCTCTCCGCTCCTCCTCCGCTCCCTCCGCGCTGCTCGAGGAGCGAATCGAACACCCTCGCCGGCAGGCGGTAGCCCAGGGTCACGCTGGCCGCGGTCGCGGTCGCGGCGTGCGGGACGCGGAGCATCACGGGCCACGCAAAGAGCACGGCGCCGGCCGCGGCGAGCGCGACCGGCGGCGGGGCGGCGGCGGCGGCGTTGACGTTTTTGTTGTTGTTGTTGCTGCTGCTGCTGCTGCTGCTGCCTTCGCCGCCGCTTGTGACGTAGCTGGGGGGGGGCGCCGGCGACGGCGACTCGAACACGGCGGCAGCAGTCGCGGCAGCAGCGGCGGCCGCGGCCGCTGCGATGGCCGGGTTGCCGCTGTTCTGGCTCGAGAGCAGAGTCGCCGCGGCGGCAAAGGCGGCGTCCTTGCGGCGGCCGCTCCTCGCTCCGGCGTCGTCCTTGCTGAGTCCTCGTTGCTGCAGCTGCTGCTGTTGCTGCTGCGGCGGCTGCTGCTGTTGCTGCTGCTGCGGGGATGCAGCGGCGGAGGCAGGCCTCGAGTCCTGCCCCCCTCCTCTCAGGGTAGCAGGGGTCGAGGAAGAAGGAGGAGGAACGCCGGCGAGGGCGCCGCTCCCGGCTCTCCAGTCTCCTCCTCCGGCGCTGCTCTCTCTTCCTCCTCCTCCTCGCAGCCTCTCGACCTGGAGCAGCACGCAGCCTCGGATCACGACCACCACCGAGTCCGCGGGACTTCCCGACCTCGCCAGCACCTCCCCCTCGTCGGCCACGAACAGCTTGGCGAAGGGGGCGACCTCGGCCTCGAAGGCCGCGGTCGAAAGCGAAGCCAGCAGCGGGTGCTTCCGCAGGCTGTCGAGAGGGCGTCCGCCACTGAAGCGCGGCGGCTTGAAGTGCAGCGACTTGAGCTTGCGCTCGACCAGCCCCTGCAGGGCCTGGACCTCCGCGTCGGCGATCAGGCCCGTCTTGGCCACGGCCTCGACGCGCTGCTCTTTCAGCAGAAGCAGCTCCTGCGCGAGCTGGCGGGTCTTGATCGCTCGCGCGACCTCGGGCCACGCCGTGCGCGCGCGCGCGACCGACGCCGCTGCCTTGCGGACCTCGGCGGCCGATTCCAGTAAGACCTGCCGCGTCACGTTGGCCTTCATCTCGTCGAGGAGGTTGTAGATGCCCGGCAGGTTGGGGTTGAGCCTGCGGTGGTGGTTGAGGCTGTGGTTGAGGTTGTCTTCGAAGTCGAGGAGGGCGCTGGCGCGCGCGCTCCCGATCCCTCCGCCGCCGCCTCCGAAACCGAGACTGCTGCGGTTCATAATGCTGCTCCCGCCGCCGCCGCCGCTGCCGCCACCGCCGCGCTTCTTCTCGCGCCCAAACTCCCCCCCGTCGCCCCACACGTCCAGAATGTCGCTGGCCGTCACCTCGTGCGCGTGCATGAACGCCAAGGCGAGCGTCATCGAGTTATCCAAGGAACGTAGCAGCCTCGACCGCGCCCACTGCGAAGCGAGCGGCGAGTCTCCGGCTCTCTGCGTCAGGCTTCGAAGCCAGCCCGGCAGGGCCATCGCCGGCGCGAGCTTGTCCCAGTCCGACAGCGGGCTCCCCAGGTCGTCCAGGGCCCGGTCCGAGGCCGTGCGCAGGGCATAAATCTGGCCAGAGTCGATGAAGGCGTCGTGGAAGAGGTCGTTGTAGGTTTGTCGTACGGCGGCGAGCAAGCGGGAGCGGCGCTCTGCCAGCAAGGCCCCGCGGTTCATCCGGGCCGCCACGGCGCGCAGGCTGGCCTCCTCGGCGGCGGCGGCGGCGGCGGCGAGAGAGCCGACGCTCTGAGTGCGCCTGCGGAGGAAGTTGAGAGCCGAGGAGGACGACGCCGCCGCTGCTGCCGCTCCCGTCGCTGCTCCTGCTCCAGTTGCTCCTCCTGCTGTTGTTGCTCCTGTTCCGCCTGCTCCTCCTCCAGCGGGCTCCTCGTCCAGGGACCACCCCGAGTTGAGGCGCGAGGAGGACTGCCGGCCCGAGAGGAGCGGGGTCGGGAGCGACGGCGGCTGCGCTGCGCGGTTGGCGGCGGTGGCGCCGCCGCCGCCGCTGCCGTTTGCCGTCGCCGCCAGAGCCGCCGAGGCCGCTGCCACCGCCGCCGAAGAAGCCAAAGCCGAAGCCGAAGCGCCCGCAGCCTGCTGCCCCTGCTGTCCGCGCCCGCGCAGGAACGGAGGCACCAGCCTGGCCAGCGCGGCCTTGAAGCCCGTTCCCCCCGCCCCAGGCTTCTTCTTCTTCCCCCCCCTCTTCTTTGTGCCGCCGCGCTTCTTGCCGCCGTGGACGCCGCCGCTGTCGTACCGCTTCAGCATCTCGGTGGCCTCGAGCGCCGACAGCTCGCCCACCACGCGCCAGTCCGGGTCGCCCAGCACCCTGTCCTCGGCCGCCAGCCGCATCCGCTCGTCGCCACGGGTCTCCACCTGCCGCAGCAACAGCTTCAGGAAAGAACGGCGCACCGAGGGGGGTTTGGTCATCCCCAGACGGCGGAGCAGCGGCGCCATCGTCACTCCCTGGACTAACAGCGTCAAAAGCGTGATCGCCCCCATGTAGAAGAAGCAGAGCTCGCCGAACTGGCGGTCGGAGAGGTTGGGAGCGTTCTGGAAGTCGAGCACCACGAACAAGGAGAGAGCGAGCCCGACAGCGCCTCGGAGCCCGGACCAGGCCAACACCAACCCTTCCCGCGGCGTCATCCCGTACCCGCTCCTCTTCAGGACGGGCCAGAAGAGGACGAACATCGCCGCGCGCGCCAGGAGCAGGTAGAGCCACAGCACGAGCGACATCGGGAAGTCGTACCACTTGATGTCCGAGACTTTCGGGTTGGCGAGGTTGGTGTAGATGCGCGCCGCGACGAGCGCGCCGGCGAGCAGGAAGATGACGGTGTTGGCGCAGTATTCCAAGACCGACCAGACCACGTCCAAGGGTCGCTCGACCTTCCGGGAGACGTAGTTGACGCCCGCTGCTGACATCCAGAGGCCCAGGACGACGACGGCGAGCTGTATGCAAGGTGGTGGTTTTTTTGGAAGCGAAGAAAACGGATGAGAAATGAGAAAGTTGAGAGAAGAGAAGAACAGAAGAAAAAACGAAATCAAAAAAAAACTTTCAAAAAAAGAAGAAAAAAACTAACTCACCACCCCGGACACGCCCAGCAGCCTGTCCCCGACCAGGTACGTCAGGAACGCGCTCGCGAACGTGATGGTGATCTCCGGCATCGGCGCGTTGTACATGTACCGCAGCCACGCCGTCGTTGCCACCCCGAAGGTCAACCCCAAGGCGACGCCGCCGAGCGCCAGGCGGACAAACTGTACCAGAGCCGACTTCACCGTCGTGGGTTCCCCCTCGATCTCGTGCCCCGTCGCCACGTTGGAGTTGTCGACGACGAAGCGGCGCAGCACGAAGAAGAGCACGTAGGCCGTGCCGTCGTTCAGTAAGGCTTCCAAATCAACCAGCGTGCGCAGGCGCTTCGAGAGGCCCGCCTCTTTCAAGACGGCGACGACCGCGACCGGGTCTGTCGCCGAAAACATGGCTCCGAAAAGCAGACACTGTCCCCAGTTCCAGTCGTGCGGGAAGGAGACTTTCACCAAAGCTGCGGTGATCCCGGCTCCCAGGAGGACACCCGGCCCGGCCAGCAGCAGCGAGGAAGGGAGCAGGCGGCGGACGACGTGCCATTCTAAGGCGAAAGCGCCGGCAAACAGCAGGATAGGTAAAAAGCCTGCGAGCAGTAAGTTCGGATCGATGCCTTCCCAGAGGCGCGCCCCTGCTGGGAGTAAAGGCCACTTGGAGGCGAAGGTCTCGAGGGCGATGCCGAGGAGGACGCCCCAGATCTATTGTTTTTTTTTATGGAGGGAGAGGGAGGGAGAGAGAAAAGAAAGGGGAAAAAGGAAAAGAAAGGGGTGAGAAGAATGAAAGATAAAAAAGTTCATTTGACGCTTGATTCTTTCGTTCTCTCTTCTTCTCTTTCTTTTCTTTTCTTCCTCAAACTCACCAGCAGCAGCGCCGTGTAAGGCACCCTCGTGAACGCCAGCACGTGCACCGTGAAGATCCCGATCAGCAGCATGAACGCGAAGAAAAAGAGCGCGTCCGTGGCGGCGGTGTTGTGCTCGACGCCGGCGCGGGCCGCGGCGGTGTCGGAGGAGCGCGGCGAGGCCGGCGAGGTCGGGGTCGAGGCCAAGATTGCCGGCGCCGGCGGCGGCAGGGACGACGAATGCAGCCCTGCCGATTTGACGGCGACGTGGGCGCTCATCGGGGCCTCCTGTCCCGCGGGCGACCCTAGGGCCGTGCAGATCCATGTCGGCGACGGCGGCGCGAGGAGCATCAGCGCGGAGAGCAGGAGCAGGAGCAGGCCTGCCCTGCGCATTTTTGTTCCCTCCTTCGATGGTCGTTCGGCGATTGTCGGCGTCGCCCTTGCGAGGAAGAAAATGAAAAAACTTGTCGACCTCGAGCTCTCTTTTTCTTCACTCTTTTTCCCCGCTTTTTCCCACTTCTTCTTCCTCCTCCTCTCTTCTTCTCCCCTCTTGTGCTCGCGCATCCTTCGATTACGATGCGGCGCGCCGCGGGCTCCCTTCTCCCTCGAGCCGCGGCAGCGCTGGCGGAGGGTCGCGCCGGCGGCAGCGGCTTGCAAACTTCTTTGACGTCGACGGCGAGGGGCGCGGTCATCGCATCTTCGTCATCGTCGTCTCCTTCTTCGTCTCATCAATCATCCCACCACCACCCGTTCTCCTCGCGCCCGCCGTACTCCAAGTGGCGCATGCTCCAAGATCAGGGCCACGATGTCAATCCCTGCAACAGCAAGTGAGTCTTTTTTGGAGATGGAGAAGGGAGAGAGAGAGAGAGAGAGAGAGGAAAGAGGTGACGATGATAGCCTTCAATCAAAAGGGCGCTTTTTCCCTCTCTCGACCAAAAGAAAAAAAAACCCAAAAAAAAAAAAAAACTTCCTCAACCTTACCCTCTATCAACTCCCCAACTTCCTCGCCCCACCACCACCCACTTCAACTCAAGACTCCACCCGGCCTACGTCGCGGGAGAGATCGAGGTCGACAACGCCAAGCGCGAGCTCGCCGTCCAGGAGGCCTACACGCCCGACTCCCAGTGCTTCGGCTGCGGCCCTTCCGCGCCAGACGGCCTTGGCCTCCGCTCATTCCGCGACTCGGGCGGGCTGGTGGCGAGGACGACGATCGACCACAAGTACCAGGCCTTCCCCGGCATCGTCAATGGCGGAGTGGTATCCGCTTTATTTGACTGCCACGGCAACTGGACAGCGGCGGTGGCGCTGATGGACAGGAGCTGCCTCCCCCGCCCTCCGCTGACGCTCACGGCCGAGCTGCTGGTAAACTTCAGGGAGCCGACCCCACCGGGAGTGCCCCTGATCGTCCGTTCGACGGTGGCCAGGGTGAGGGAGAGCGCTGCTGCGGGCTCGGGGAAGGCCAGCGTGCAGGTGGATCTGACGCTGCACGCCTTGGCGGAAAGTGGAAGGGGAAGCGGAGGAGCTGGAGGAAGCGAAGGCGGCGCAAGCGATAGCGGGAGCAGCAGCAGCAGTCACGGCGGGAAGGAGACGCTGCTGGCCACGGCGACGGGGATCTTCAAGAAGCTCGGCGCGCTCCGCGCTCTGTAGACCAACAAAAAAAATGAATTCATAAACATTTATGAATTCCGGAACTTCCGGGGCGGAAGTTCCAGAATTTTCGATTTTGCATTCAGGTTTTTTTTTTTTTTCCTTCTTCTCTTTCTCTCTCTCTCTCCACCTCTCTCCCTCTCTCTCTCCACCTCTCTCCCTCTCTCTCTCTCTCCGCCTCATTTCTTCTCCTTCTTCTGCTTCTTGCTCTTTTTCTTGTCCTTTTTGTCGTCAGAAGCAGGAGCGGGAGCAGAAAGAGATTTCTTGGTCGTCTTTGACTTTGAAGAAGCTGCTGCTGCTGCTTCCTCGGCGGCGGCGTGCTCGGCGGCGACCTCGGCCTTTGCGGCCTTGACCCACCCGCGCTCGCGCTTCTTCTTCGGAGGCTCTTGCTCTTCTTTCGCCTCCTCCTCCTCATCTTTCTTCCCGTTCGCCTCGGCGGCGACGGGGGCGCCGCGCCCGCGCTTCGCAAAGGCGCTCTTCTCCTCGTCGCCGGCGTCGCCGCTGTCGTCGCCGTCGCTCGCTCCCTCCTCTTCCTCCTCTTCCACCTCCCCAACGTCGTCGTCCCCCTTGCTCCTCCTGGGCCCGTTGCTGATCTTCTGCAGCTTGCACACGAAGAACCCGTCCAGGTTGTGCGCGTGCGGGTAGAAGCGGCGGGCCAGAGCGACAGAAGGGTGGAAGCGGTGCTCCCTCCAGTTTGCCAGAGCCGGGCGGCCAAACGCCAAACCCGCGTCGACGATCTTGACGTTGCGTTTCCGCAAAGCATAGTCGATGACGGCCTCGTTCTCCTCGACCATGATGCTGCAGGTGGAGTAGACGACGGTTCCCCCTCCGTCGTAGTCGTCGCTGTTGGAGGTGGAAGGAGCAGGAGCGGCAGCAGTTTCTTCCTCTTCTTCTTCTTCTTCGTCGTCGTCATCGCTTCCGCTCTTCTTCGACCTCTTTTTCGTCTTTTTCGTCTTCTTCTTCGCCGCACCCGTCACCTTCTTCGCCGGGCAGCACAGGTCGATGGCGGCCAGCAGCAGTTCCTTCTGCAGGTGCGCGCACTTGAACACGTCCGTCCTCGACTTGGAAGACTTGACCGCAGGGTCCTTGGCGACGACGCCCGTCCCGGAGCAGGGCGCATCCAGCAGCACGCGGTCTGCGCATGCCTTCCCCAAAACCTTCGGGAGCTGCCTGCCATCGTAGTTGCAGACCACGGCGCAGGTGACGCCCAGCCTCGTTAAATTCGCGGTCACGGACCTGAGCCTTGTGGGCGAGGCCTCGTTGACGAAGAGTGTGCCCTTGTTGCGCATCAGAGCTGCCAGATGAGAGGTCTTGCCGCCGGGCGCTGCGGCGACGTCGACGACCGTCTCGCCGGGCCTCGGCGCCAGCGCCATGACGGGCAACAAAGAAGCAGCGCCCTGCAGCATGTAGTGCCCGGCCAAATACTCGGGCGTGGCCCCCAGAGGCACTTGCGACTCGAAGACCACCAGACCGACTTTCGACCAGGGGCCCACGGGGTCTAGCCTGACGCCGCGCGCGATCAGGCTCGAGGCGAGCTCTCGGCGGCGCGCGCGGAGCGTGTTGGTGCGGAGCGTGACCGGCCTCTTGGTCTCGTTGGCCTCGAGGAGCTCGAGGGCCTCGGGGACCGGGAGCAGGGAGAAGATGGCAGAGGCGAGGAAGTCGTTGTAGCCGTAGTAGTCGCAGACGTCGGCGGTGAGCTGAAGAGAAAGTTATTTTTTTTTTTTTCGGCAGCATCGAAAAGGTCGAGGGGAGGACGAGAGAAGTTTTCGACAAAGAAAAAAAACCCCAAATTTTGAAAGAAGAAAAAAAAACTCACCCTCTCCATGTAGTCGGACCGGGACCGCCCCCTCTCTGCCAGCTTCGAGAAGTTCTCGAGAACGCGCGCGACCTCCGCGATCCTCCTGCGCAACACGCGGGGTTCGTCGGGCTGGTGCTGCTGTTTTTCTTCCTCAGAGAGACTCGAGGCGACAGGCAAGAGAGCGACGCGCTCGTCATCGGCGCCCGAGGGCAGGCCCTGCTCGCGCGCTTCTTCCGCGGCAGCCTGCGCGTCCCTGGCGCGGCAGGCGTCGAGCTTGGCGGACTTGCGCTCGAGGGCCGCGAAGGAGGCGTCGTTGGCGTGCGGGGCGTCTTCTTCTTCTTCTTCGGAGTCGGAAGAGGAGGAGGAGGGAGAAGCCTCCTCTTCTTCTTCTTCTTCGTCGTCGTCGCTCTCTTTTTCGTCGTCGCTGCCGCTCTCTCCATCATCATCGCTCGAGAGGAGCTCGCCGCCGCGCTTCTGCTGCTTCAAGCCGGCCTCTTCCTCCTCCGATTCCGATGCAGGCTCGTCGTCGGAGCTGCTCCCGAAGTCGTCGTCGAGGGCGCCTGGTGTGGTTTGGTTCGGAAGGAGGAGGGAAAAAAGCAAGTGAGAGAAGGCATTGGAAAAGAACAGACGGCGGCGGCTAGCATTTAGCTCGACGCATTTCAACTCTCCCTCTCTCTCTCGCCCAACGCTTTCAACTACTCACCGTCGCTGTCTTCTTCGTCCTCGTCGTCGTCGTCGTCGCTGCCGCTCTCAGAGGCCTGCTCTTCTTCATCAGAAGCCGCGTCGTCGTCGCTTTCTTCCTCGTCGTCGTCATCGTCGTCGTCTTCTTCTTCTTCACTCGACGACGACGAAGGAGAGCGCTGACGACGGCTGCTGCCTGGATTTCCCTTCTTCGCGACCGCCTCCTCCTGCTTCTTCCCACCCCTCTTCGCCTTGGCGGCCTCGACCACGGGCTTGAGCCAGCTCTTGTTGGTGTCGGTGAAGCCGGCCTGTGGGTTGTGGATTTGGAGATAGAGGAGCAAAGAAGATGAGCAACAAAAGCCGCCAAACGCATGCCGCCGCCGCCCGCCGGCGAAACTGAACTTGCTTCTCCTTGTTCTTTCCCTTGCCTTTTTGTTCGCGGCGACGACCACCTCTTTCTTCTGCTTGCCGCCGGTGCTGCCGGCGGCCTTGCGCTTCAGAGAGTCCGTCGTCATCGAGCTGATGCTGAGAAGCTCTGGATGAGCAGAGAGCACTGAGAGAGAGAGAAAGAGAGAAACCTGATTCTCGTTTTTCGGAAACGTCGAGAATTTTGTGATTGATGGGGGCCTAGTAAAAAATTTTGCACTCTTCACTTGCCCTCTCTTCCCTCCGAAACTCCTTTTCCCTCGCGCTTGCTCTTTCTTTCACTACCAACAACAACAACAACAACGGCAAAGATGGACGACAGCGAGGAACCCCTGCTCTCCCTGCCTCCGCGGCCCTCCCGCTCCAAGCGCTGGGCCTCTTGCACGCTCGGCCTGCTCGCCGGCGGGGCCATCGCCGGCGGCGGCGTCGGCCTCTGGCTTCTGACGAATGTGGCCCGCGCGTCTTCCCCTCCGCGCTGGCCCGCGCGCTACGAGGTCTCGTACACGATCGCGTTCCCGGAGACGCTCACGACGCAGTCGCAGCTGCTGACGTGAGTGTTTTGGGGGATACGGGGAAGAGGGGGAGGGATTTGATGCGAGAGAATTGAGAGCTAGGGCGAAAGAAGAAAAAACGACGACGCAGCAACAGCAGAAACCTCTCTCAACCCCGACCTCCTTCTTTCATCTCAAAACACACAAAAACAGCTACTCGCTCGTCGCCTACCGCGACGAGCCCGCGGGACTGCAGAAGGTCGTGCGAGACAAAGTGGAGACGGTCCTGGAGGTGATCCCGAACGTGAGTGCTAGTTTGTTTTAGTACTCTTTTTTTTTCCTTCGACGAGTTGATAAAAAAAAGAGAGAACTAAAAGAACTCAAATTGCAAAACAAGGGTTGACGACGGACGCGCATTTTTTTTCCTCACTCTTTTTCAAAAAACAAAAACGACTCAAAAACCCCAATCTCTCCACCAGCGGACGATGTACCAGCGCTTCCCGAGAGTCGACGCCTACGACTGCTGGGCCGTGTCCCTCGGGGACGGGAAAGGGCCGACGCTGCAGGGCGCCGCCCCGGCTCCTCCCCCGGTTTCGTCGTCGTCATCGTCGTCGTCGCCGTCGCTGCTCCCTTCCAAGTTTGTCGTTCTCGGAGGAGGAGAAGGAGAAGACGAAGACGAAGACGATTCCCCTCCCAAGCTCAACGTCATCCTTCCCGATCTCGCAGACGGCACCTGGAGGTACAACAGGACCGCGAGCAGCCTGACCTTCCTCGAAAAGAGCAGAAGGGGAGGGGAAAAGGGCTTTTCGGGTTCTTCTCGTCGAACGACGACGAGCATCGGCGAACAAGTCCGTCTCTTTTCTTCTTCTTCTTCTTCTTCTTCTTCTTCTTCTTCTTCTTCTTCTTCTTCTTCTTCTGTCAGCAACAACAGGAAGCGCCACAGCCCCCGCCACCACCACGACGCCGCCACCAAGATCAAGCCCGTCGCCTTCTCCAAGACCCTCGAGACAGGAGGAAGCAACAGCGGTCGTTACGGTTCTTACACCTCGAGGTGGACCTTCTGGGTCGATGCCTCGACGGGTGCGCCGCTGAGGCTGGAAGCTGTTTCGAAGAACCTGTGGACGGGGGGCCACTTCGACCTGACGATCGCCGAGTTCAGCGGGTGGAGACCGGGGCCCCTGCCCGAGAAGACGTTTGATCTGCCTCCAGGGTGCCCGCTGAAGCCGTCGCCGGATTCCAAGGAAAAAGGGAGGAAATCTCTTCGTCGCTCTTCTGTCGTCGGAGCTCCTCCGCTGCCGACCGACTTCCTCTCCTTGGCGTTGCCCAACAGGCACTCCGGCCACGCGCTCTACGACCAGCACCTGCACTCGGTGGCCTCCTCCGGGCTGATGCGGGCGAGGAGGACCAGGAGCGCGAAGGAATACCGCAGACGCGCCGAGGCCTTTGAGGCTTCGCTGCGGATGGTCGAGAAGCACAACAGCGACTCGAGTTCTTCTTACAAGCTTGCTATCAACCATTTGGCAGACCTGCTGCCCCACGAGAAGACGCACGGCGGGGGGCTGATCGCGAGGCACCCTCGCACGGACTCGGCGCCGCCGCCCTCTTTCTTCTCCTCCTCGAAGGAAGAGAAGAGCAGCGCCGCGAGCGATGAAAAAGCCTCTCCTCCTTCTCGTTTCCTGGATTCCCTCCACGAGCCTTCGCACCCCCTCGAGTCCCTCCCCGCCACCGTCGACTGGCGCGGGAGCTTAGCGGACTCGCCCGTGAAAGACCAGGCCATGTGCGGCTCCTGCTGGGCCTTCGGGACCGTTGGCGCCTTGGAGGCCGCTGTCTTCCGCGAGACGGGGAGGCAGCTCTTGATGTCCGAGTAGCAGCTCGTGGACTGCGCTTGGTCCGACCCTAGCTACAAGGGAAAGTACCCGAACGCCGGGTGCTACGGCGGGTACCAGACGACGGCGTTCGATTGATACTTCAGCCGGTAAGGGTGGAGAGAAGTTTTTGGAGCTCCAAAAGTTTTTTATTTTTTATTTTTTTTTCTTCGCCGACGAAAAGAAAAAAGCTCACCTTTTTTCCCTCTTTCTTTCTCTCTTTCAACCACCACCAAACCACCAACAGAGGCTCCGCCGCCTCCCAGAAGTTCTACCCCTACCGCGGCGTCAACAACTTCTGCGACACCTCGGTCCAGGACGCCGTGGCCTTCGACAAGGCGAGCCCTCCTTCTTCCACGGAAAAAGCTAGCTTTGTGCCTAGTAAAAACGAGGAAAAAGCTAGTCCGACTTCGACGAAATACGTCTGGGTCTCCGGCGGAGCAGACGGCCTCCGCGAGGCCCTTCTGACAAAGGGCCCCATGACCGTCTCCGTCGACGCCAGCCCCGAAGACTTTGCTCTGTATTCTTCCGGAATCTACAACAACTCGAGGTGCGAAGAGAAACTCTCTCGGCTCGACCACGCCGTCGTCGTCTCTGGCTACGGCGAAGACTTTGAAACCAAGCAAAAGTTCTGGATCGTGAAGAACACGTGGTCGGTGCGGTGGGGCGAGGCGGGGTACCTGAGGATCGCGGTTGCGCCGGACGACTGCGGGATCTCGAGCCAGCCGCTGTACCTGGAGCTCGGCGGGGTGCGGGAGCTGTTGTAAGAGAGAAGAGAGAGTTGCTTTTTTTTTTTTTTTTTTTTTTTTTTTTTTAAAATTTTTAAAATTTTTTTTTTTTTTTTTTAATTTTTTTTTTTTTTTTCTTTTTTTTTTTTTTTTTTTTTTTTTTTTTTTTTTTTTTTTTTTTTTTTTTTTTTTTTTTTTGCGCTTCAAAAATGTCAAAATTTCTTCATCATTTTTTAAAATTTCATTTTTGCTCTCTCGTCGTCTCTTTCTCTTTCTTTCTCTAATTCACGACGAGACGGGCATGGTCTTCCCCAGCCACGGCAGCAGTCTCTCATGCACGAGTTCTTCGAATTCATCGTGTAAGCAGTGTCCCACGCCCTCGATCAGCTCGAACTGCGTCGCCGGTCTGGTCTCCGGCAGCTTGATCGCCCAGGTGCCCACGGGACCGTCCACGGGAGTGAAGACGTCTTTGGTTCCCCAGATGAAGAGCAGAGGCGTGGTCGCGGGAAGCTTCTCCAAGATCTGTTCGGGTCTCGGTCCGGGGTCTCCCGTGATGATCGCGATAAAGGCCTCCAGGGCCCCCGGTTCCCTCGCGGGTCCCGCAATGAGCTCCACCAGGGCGTCGTCGACGGCGTCCTGGTTCACATAAACGCTCGAGAGCACGTTCTTGAGAGATTCGGGCGAACGGAACGAGTCAAAGAGCTTGGCGGCGACGGGCCGGATCGACAGCAGGAAGTCGATGAGAGCAAAAAGGGGGCGGGCAAGCACGAGGCGCCAGTCGCTGTCCCCGCTCGAGGCCGCCTTGTTGTTCATGCCGCCGGCGAGATTCAGCAGGGCGATGCCGGAGATCGGGGGCTGGCCAGAAGGGAGCTCTGCGGCAGCTCGCAGCGCGACGAGCGAGCCCAGGCTGTTGCCCACCAGGACGACCTTCGAAGAAGAAGAGTTCCCGCTCTCACTCTCTCCGCCGCGTGCGATCTCAGCCACGAAGTCGACCACAAAGTCCCTCCACAGCGCCGTCGAGTACTCCACGGCGGGTTTCCCCTCGTTATCCAAGGGCTTCGCGCTGGCGCCGAAGCCGATAACGTCCGGGGCCAGCACGCGGTATCCTGCCTTTGCGATGGCCGGGACGTTCTTGCGGAAGTGGCCGTTGCTGGCGCCGAAGCCGTGGACGAGCACGACGGTGCCGTTGGGGGCCGAGGCTTTTGAGAGGGAAAGAAGGGGCGTTTGAGAGAAGTCAGGGGAAAAGGTGAGAGAGAGAGAGAGGGAGAGAAGAAAGAAGAAGAAGAAGAAGAAGAGGAAGAAACCCCGAGGTCGCAAACACCGAACGAGAACGAGAAAAAGAGAAAGAATTCGTAAAAAGATCCGTCTCACCGTCCCCGGACTCATGGTACTTGATCGGGAACCCTCGCCAGGTCCAGGACTCGGAGGCGAAGGGCGGCTTGGCGTTCGAGGGAGGAGGGGAGCCCTGGGGCTCGGCCGAAGCTGCGAGCGCGGAGGTCGGGGTCAAAGAAACTCTTTTTGTCGCAACAACGCGATAAGATCGCTCGATGGTGCCGCCGCTCCTCCTCGTCGTCGTCTGCAGCGCGGAGGCTCCTGCCGCGCTTCTGCTCTTCCTCACAGTCACGGGGCATCTCCGGCTTGAAACAAGCGCGCTGCTGCTGGCGATGCGCATTTTGATGGGGAGGCAAGAGAGAGAAGAAGAGGAAGAGAGATCGCGATTCTAAAAGAGGCGTTGCTCCTTTTTTCCTTCGTCGAGTGTTTGTGAGATCGATCGAACGAAGACACTTTTTCTTCTCTCGAATTGCTTCCAAAGGAGCCCGCCTCGCCGCAGGCAGCTGCTCGATTTATTCCTTTCTTTTGCAGCTACGATACAGCTTGAGCGTCTCTTGCGCCTTGCTTGGTCGTGAACTGAAGTGTAGCCAAGGCCCTCTCGAGAGAGGAAATCTCAAAGGCATTCCCATTCATTCGCTAGTAAAAAAAGAACTCGAGTCGACGAACCCCCCTCCCCCGAAAATTCATGAGGGCCAACGCCTCGACCACGCTCCTCGGCCGCGGAGGCTGCCTCCTCGTGCCCTACTCCCCCGAGCACGTGCCCATCTACCACTCCTGGATGGAGAGCGAGGAGCTGAGGGAAGCCACGGCTTCGGAGAGGCTGACTCTGGAGGAGGAAGAGGAAATGCAGAGGAGCTGGAGCGCGGACGAAGCGAGTAAGGACGAAGAGTTTTTTTTTTTTCGTTTCTCTTTCTTCTTTCTTTTTTCTCCCGGCACAAGCTCACAGCAATAGAAAAAAACGCACCCACCAAAACAGAGCTCACGTTCATAATCTGCGACGCCGGGAGACCGGGGAGGCCCCCGGTCGGCGACGTCAACCTCTTCTTCAGGGAGCGCTCTCCCGGCCCCTCCTCGAAGGACGACGACGGCGACGGCGATGGCGAAGAAACTCCGCCGAAACCTTCCACCTCTTCTTCTTCTCCTTCTTACCTCCACGAGACGGCCGAGGTCGAGGTGATGATCGCGGACGCCGGCTCGAGGAGGAAGGGGCTCGCGAAGGAGGCCGTGCTCCTCTGCCTGTGGTGGGCGAGCGTCGGAGCGTCGACATCAAAAAAGGCGAAACCTTCTCTTTCTGATCCCACCACGGCGATTCTCCTTCCGCGCCTGCGCCTCGCCAGGGTGAAGATAGGAAGGAAGAACAAGGCCTCTCTGGCGCTGTTCGAGTCGATCGGGTTCGTCAAGACCGGAGGCAGCGACTTTTTCGAGGAGGACCACCTGGAGCTGGAGCTATTTGTGTCGAAAGAAAAAGGAGATGGAGAAGATGGAAAAGAAGAAGCAGCAAATCCGACATTGATCCCGCTGCTGGAGAGCGTGGGGAAGTTCGTGGTGGTCGGGGAGGTCGAGCGGAGCGAGGAGGCGGCGACGACGGGTTGAGAAGAGGAGTTGGAGAAGATGGAGGTTGAAAACCGAAGAACAAAAAACGAAAAAACAAACGAACCCGAAATCAGTTAAGCATCGTTCGATCGACATTTGCTCTCTCTCTTTCTTCCTTCTCTCTCCATCATGGCCTCGCTCTCTCCTTCCCGCGTTCCGGCCTCCGCGGCCGCCATCATGCCCATCAAGGTCGCCGGCAGCACCAGCGCCAGGGCCCCCACGGCCAGCGCCGTCACGCGCCGCACGCCTTCCTCCAACAGGCTGAGCTCGATGACGACGATGCCATTGTCGACGGCAATCGCGTCGTCGTCGTCGGTGTCGTCGTCAAACAACCAGGGCTCTGTCGTCCCTTCTGCGCTCCCGCGCGGGCCCAGCTTCTCCGGGAAAGGTGAGGAGGACGGTCGATTGATGCCTGTTATCCGAATTGGAATCTCATTCGGAGCTCCGTTGATGGGAGAAAATAAAGAAGAGAACAGAGGAGAGGAAAGCACTCGTTTTCTCATCGCTTTCGAGTTCTTTTTCGAAAAAAAATCCTCTCAACCTCGACCTCAACCTCAACCTCCGCCTTTCTCTGTCTCTCTCTCTCCCTCTCTCCACTCCCCAAAAACACAGCCTGGTCCCCGCCGCGCCGCGCCGACGTCGCCGTCTGCATCGGCTCCTCCCCCAGGAACAACAACGGAGGAAACAGCAAGGGCAGGGGCAAAGGAGACCTCTCCTCCCCTCTGCTGGTCTCGAGGGCTTCGGCTTCGGACTCCGCCTCTTCTTCTTCTTCCTCTTCCTCTTCCTCCCCTCTCACCCCGGTGCTCCTGGCCTCCGTCGCCATCGCCGCCATGGGCGCCTTCGCCTTCGGCTACCACCTCGCCATCGTCAACGGTCCCCTCGACGCCATCTCGGCCTCCCTGGGCTTTGCCGGAGACGCGACCAAGCAAGGGCTCGTGGTCTCTTCCCTGCTGGTGGGAGCGACCGCGGGTTCCTTGGGCGGGTCCGCGCTCGCAGACGCGGCCGGGCGCAGGGGCGGGCTCGTCGCCACCGCGCTGCCTCTCGCCGTCGGCGCCCTGCTCTGCGCCCGGGCCTCGTCCCTCGCCTCTCTCATTGCGGGGCGCGTGATCTCGGGAGTTGGGATCGGTCTCGCCTCTGCCCTCGTCCCGCTCTATGTGTCCGAGGTTTCCCCTCCCTCCGTCCGGGGCGCGCTGGGCTCGGTCAACCAATTAGTAATCTGCGTGGGGATCCTCGGGGCGCTCGTGGCCAACGTGTGCCTGCCCGTCACGGCCTGGAGGACCATGTTCGCCGCCGCGGCGGTCCCCGCGGCGCTGCTCGCTCTGGGGATGGGCCTTCTGGCGCCCGAGTCGCCCCGCTGGCTGGCCTCGCAGGGCAAGGTCGCGGAGGCCGCCTCGGCCACCACGAAACTGTTCGGTGGCGCTTCCGCCAATGCTCTGGACGCTTCCGTCGAGGCTGGCAAGGGCGCTGTCGCTGACGTCGTTGCGAGAACCTCTTCTGCTGCTCCCAAGCTCTCCGACCTCTTCTCCTCGCGCGGCGTCCGCGTCGGCTGCGCTCTTTTCTTGTTCCAGCAGCTCTCGGGGATCAACGCCATCATCTACTTCTCCTCTTCGGTCTTTGCCAAAGCAGGAGTGGCTAATGGAGCACTTGCCAGCGCTGTGGTCGGGCTGGCGAACGTGCTCGGAACGGCGCTGGCGGCGGTGCTGATGGACAGGGCTGGCCGAGTGCAGCTGCTGACCGCGTCGTTCGGAGGGATGGCGTGCGCGATGCTCGCGATGGCGGCCGGTCTGGGCATCCCTTCGCTGAGCGGCTTTGCGGGCCCCATCGCGCTGGCGGGAACGCTCGCGTACATCGTGTCCTTCGCTCTCGGTGCCGGACCCGTGCCGGGACTCCTCGTGCCCGAGATCGCACCCGCGGCGCTGCGAGGCCGGGCGGTCTCGGCCGCGATGGCGACGCACTGGGTCTGCAACTTTGTCGTCGGCCAGGCCTTCTTGCCCGCCGTTTCGAGCGTCGGCGTCTCTGGTGCCTACCTGTTCTTCGCGGCCGCGTGCCTGGCGACCGTGGCGTTCGTGAGGGCGCAGGTGCCGGAGACGAAGGGGAGGAGCCTGGAGGAGATCGAGGCGGCGATGAGCTCGTGAAGAAGGAGGAGGTGACTTTGAGGAGGAGGTCTTGCGAAGTCGGTTTTTTTTGTTAAAAGAAGGGAGAAGAGACGAGAAGAGAGAGGTGCCTCTTTTCTCTTTACCCCGATTTCGAGATTTTCGATGCTTTATTATGATTATTATCAACGCGCCCCGCTTTTCTATTTTTCTTATGCTTGCAGGCTTCGGAGAGAGAGAGAGGGGAAGAGAGCGGAAAGAGAAAGAATGGAGAGAGAAAGAGAGGAAGAGAGAGAGAGAGATTTTGTTATCGAAAAGAAACCTCTCTCGCGACCTCTCTCTTTTTTCTTTTTTTTGCATCTGTTTTTTTTTTCTTTCCTTTTTCTCTCTCTCTCCATTAACACACAAGAAGAACGAAGAAAGCAAATAAAATAGACGACTGAATGCCGAGTCAAGAAAGACAGAAGAAGAAGAGGAAACGGGGAAGAAACTACACAAAAAGTCCAACAACACTCATCCAAGCGAGCGAGCAAGCGCGCGCTCTCGTTCCCCCACTCTCTCTTCACTTCCCCGCCCTTCCCCCTCTCAACCCCCCTCCCATCCATCACTTATCTTCTAGCACTTGACCTCGTCCATGGCGTACTTGCAGAACAGGAAGGTGGGGTTGGCGTTCCCGTCCTTGTAGTAGGCGTAGCAGAGGGTCGACTCAGGGTCCATCGACTCCCCCGTGAAGAACTGGAGCTCTTTCACCTTACCGAGAAGAAACTTGATGGCGTCCTGGGCTTTCGCTTTAAACTCGGTGGCCTTGTCCTCGGGGAGCTTCTCGACGACGCGGGCCAGCCATGGCTTGACGTAGCCCATGAAGGCCTTCTTGTCGTAGGAGGGCTGCTCGACCAGGCGGAACGACTCGATGATGTCGACGATTTTGCGGGCACCCGAGTCGTTGGCGGCCTCCTCGCCGTCGGCCCCTTCGGCTGAGGGGTTCGCTCCGATGTCAACGTCGACGTCGCCGACCTCCTGCCACTGTCGTTGGGTTGTTTTTTGTTTTTTGGAGGGGGGGAGTTTTGGGGGGATTTTTTTTTTTGGGGGGGGGGAAGAGAGAGAAGAAGCGAGGGGTCGGGGGTTGAGAGGAAAAAGAAGAAGGGAAGAAAGAGATAGGAGCCCCCGCGCGACACGCTTCGATCGATCTGAAAAAAATTAGAAAAAAAAACCTTCTTCCCCACCCCCTCTCCACTCCACGTACCGAGCCGTCGACCTCGAAGAAGAAGCCGTCCTCCACCTCGCGCATCGGGTACGAGTCCGCGAACATCTCGTCGCCTGGAGAAATTGGGAGTTGGGTGGGAGGAGGGGAGAAAGAGAGAGAGAGAGGGAAGAGAAAGAGAAAGGGTTTGGATGAGCGATCGATCGATTCGGAACAGCGCCTTTTCCTTCGTCTCTTTTGCCGCAGCGCATTTGGTTTGCGCTGTTCTTCTTTTTTCTCTGATCAATTTGCTGCCTCGAGAGCGCAGAGCTCGCATCGGAGCTCATGTGCGTGAGGAGAATCAAGAGCGAGAGATAGAACGTAGGAGGCAACGCGCGCGCGAGAGAAGCGGCGGCCTTTTTTTTCTTCTCGACCGACGGCTGCTCTTATTCTTTCATCCGTTGCCTCTCGATGCCCCCTTTCGTCTCCTTCTCTCTCTCTCTATTTCGCTTCTGCGCCGCTGTCTGCTCGTCGGAGCTCGTGATGAGCACCTTGGACTCACCGGAGAGGATGTCCTTGTAGATGATCATGGTTGGAGTTTTTTTTTGGAGTTGAAGAAGAGACGAAGAACGAAGGTTGGTCGAAAAGAAGAGAAAAAAAGTGAGCGGCGAAGAGAGAGTCGGGCGTCGAAAATTTCCGCCGAGGTCGAATGCCACTCCTCCCTCACACACTAAAAAAAAACCGGTTCCGAGCGAGTTTCTCCCGACTCGCCCTCTCGCCTTCTTTCTTCCTTGCTTCCCGTCCCTCGAGCGAATCAACTCGCCCTTGTTGTCTGCCTTTTCTCCCAGGAGACAAAAGCAAACGCAAAAACAAAAAGCAAAAGAGAGCAACTCCATCTCTCTTTTTTCAAAAAGCAGCCGCCGCCGTCGCCGCCGCTCTTCGAAGAAAAAAATATAAAAGAAACCACATCATGCCCGCGCTGTTCCTGCTCTACGAGTCGGCCTCGGGCTACGCGCTGCTCGAGGCGCACGGCCTGGACGCCATCGGCGGGTCCACGCCCGCGGTGCAGGAGTCTGTGACGGACCTGGACCGCTTCGGCAAGGTGAGGAGAATTGAAGACAAGAAAGAAGAGAGAAGAGAGAAGAGAGAAGAAGAGAGAGATGCCGCCGCCGTCGAAATGTTTGATGCCCTGGCCTGCTTTTCTCCTTCGCGTTGCGTGCTCTTTCCATCAGGAAACTACTTATCGTTTACCCGCGATGGAAACTATGTCACGGTTTTTTTGCTGCAAAGGGACGAGAAGGACTCGAAAGGCCTCGGAAGGTTTTCGGCGGCGACCGGCTTTGCGAATCGAAATGCGCGTCGAGGGGAAAAAAAGCTAGCTAGCCGCCGCAAGAGAGAAGAGCCGTCAACTCAACCCAATTCCTCTCTCTCTCGTCTTCAACTCTTCACGTCCTCTCTCTCCTCAGGTCGTCAAGCTCGTCGCGTTCAGGCCCTTCACCTCCGCCGCCGACGCCCTCGCCCAGGCCAACGCCCTCTCGGAAGCCGCGGCCACCCCGGAGCTCGTCGCCTTCCTCGAGTCCGCCCTCCCCGGAGCCGGAGGAGGAGAGGGCAAGGACAAGAAGAAGAAGAAGTCGTCGAGCTCTTCTTCTTACGAGGTCGGCGTCGCCGACCCGAAGCTGGGCTCGGCCCTGGGCGAGGCCGCCGGCGTGAAGTGCGCCGCCAACGAGCTCACCTCGGAGCTCCTCCGCGGCGTCCGCATCCACGCGCCCCGTTTGTTAAAAGACCTGGATGACGCCGACGCCGCCAGGGCCCGCTTGGGTCTGGCGCACGCTTACTCCCGGGCCAAGGTCAAGTTCAACGTCAACCGGGTCGACAACATGATCATCCAGGCGATCGCGCTGCTGGACACGCTCGACAAGGACGTCAACACGTTTGTGATGCGCGTGCGCGAGTGGTGAGTTGGAATAATGGTCGGAGTTTTGGCGGCGTTTTCGAGGTGATTGATTCGAGTGAACAACCAACAACAACAAAAAAAAAACGCCGAAAACGCTCACTTTTTTTTCGCTTTCAAAAAAAAAAAAAAACTTCCTCCTTCCCTAGGTACGGCTGGCACTTCCCGGAGCTCGCCAAGGTGGTCCCTGACAACTACCAGTACGCGCGCGTCGCGCTGGTCATCAAGGACAAGGCCGCGACGACCGCGATCGTCTCGAACTCTGGCTCCTCGAAGGATGACGACGACGACGACGAGGGCAGCGCGAAGAAAAAGTCGAAATCTTCTGGAGGAGGAGGCGCCACCGCGGCCGAGATCAAGGAGCAGCTCGCCGACGCGCTCGGAGGCGGGGAGGACGCCGCTGCGCGCGCCGAGGAGGTGCTGGCTGCGGCGCGCTCGTCGATGGGGCAGGTGAGGATTCGGAGTTTTTGAGTTTTTTTCTTCAAAATCGTTTTTTTTTCGACGAAACTTTTCCCAAAAATCTCACTTTCCTTTCCCCTCTTTCCTCTTTCTCTTTCTTCACCCCCAACCCCCACCCAACTCCCCACCCACCACAGGACATCTCCCCGATCGACCTCGTCAACATCGACGCCTTCGCGCGCCGCGTCATCGCTTTGGCAGAATACAGGGCGGCGCTCGGGACCTATTTGAGAGAAAAGATGCACGCGGTCGCCCCCAACCTCTCTGCTCTCATCGGCGAAACCGTCGGAGCTCGCCTTATTAGTCACGCCGGCTCTCTGGTCAACCTGGCCAAGTACCCTGCGTCGACGGTGCAGATCCTGGGCGCGGAGAAGGCGCTGTTCCGCGCCCTGAAGACCAAGGGCAACACCCCCAAGTACGGACTCATCTTCCACTCGTCCTTCATCGGCAGGGCCAAGGCCAAGAACAAGGGCCGGATCTCGCGCTACCTTGCTAACAAAGCGTCGATCGCCTCCCGCATCGACTGCTTCTCCGACGTTGTCACGGACGCGTTCGGCGAGCGCATGCGCGAGCAGGTCGAGGAGAGGCTGAGGTTCTACGACGATGGCGCCGCGACGACGAAAAACTCGACGGCGATGGGCGAGGCCGCGAAGAAGGCCGGGCTCGGCGGCGGTGGCGATGCTTCTGAGAAGAAGAAGAGCAAGAAGGACAAGAAGGACAAGAAGGACAAGAAGGAGAAGAAGGAGGAGACGGAGGAGAAGAAGGAGAAGAGCAGCAAGAAGGAAAAGAAGCGGAAGAGCGGCGGCGAGGAAGAAGAGAAGAGCGAGAAGAAGAAGAAGAAGGACAAGTAGAATAGAGAGATTTCGATTTCTTTCTTCTTCTCCCGTCTTTTTTTTTCTGAACTGCACGCCCTTTTTTTCTTCTTCTTTTCGCACTGACTGTTTTTTCCTTGTCCCCCCCTTTTTGTTTAAGTTGAGAGGGAGAGAGAGAGAGAGAAAGAGAGCGCGTTTTGGCTGTTTTTTTTTGAGAGAGAAGAGAGAGAGAGTCTTGACGAGTTTTTTTGTTTTTTCTTACAAGGCAAAGGAGGACCCTTTCTTTTTTCTCCTTCTAAAATCAAAACAATGCAAAGAAACTATCGATGTCGATGTGTGTGTGTGTGTGTGTACTCATTCTATCAATCGGGGAGAGAGAAGGCGGGGAGAGAGGGGGAGAGATGGCGAACACGCTGGTGAGCCAAAAGAGAAGAGAGAAGAGGTCGAGGAGATTTTTTCCCCCTCTCGCTCTCTCACTTTTCGAGATCGCTCTCGCTCGAGCTTTTTTTCCATTCCGTTCCACCACCACCATGACCTCCGCCTCTCCCTCCTCCCTCGCCGCGGCCACGCAGGCCTTCGTCGACGAGGACTACGCCACGGCAGAGGGGCACTACTCCACGGCGCTGGCCGCGAGGCCCGGAGGGGATGCCGAGGCCGAAGCGCTCTGCGGGCGCTCGGCGACGCGGATGAAGCTCGACGACTTTTTGGGCGCCGCGGACGACGCCAGGAGGGCCGTGGCGCTCTCTCCGGGCCTGGCCAAGGCGCACGTGCGACGTGGGTAAGAGAGAGAGCAGAGAGACTGAGAGAGAGTAGGAGAGAGGAAGAGAAGAAAGAGGGAACAGAGAGAACACGTTGGAAGCATCGACGACATCGACGAACAAGCGAAAGAAAAAACGAAGAAAGAAAAAAAACCCGAATTCACCCCTGCCCTTTTTTTGTTTCTTCTTTTTCACAAAAAAAACAGCATGGCGCTCTTCCACCTCGACGAGTTCGAGTCGTCGCGCGACGCGCTGCGCAGGGCCGTGGAGCTGTTCGACGAGGAGCAGGGAGAGGGAAAGAGCGGAGGGAAAAGCGCTTCGGCGGCGGCGAAAAAGTGGCTGCAGAAGGCAGAAGCCGCGCTCGGAGGAGGAGGAGGAGAAGAGAAAGAAGAAGGAGAAGCAAAGGCCGCAACCTCTCCACCTCCACCTCCTGCTCCTGCTCCCGCTCCGCGCTTTCGTCACCAGTGGTTCCAGACCAGCGACGCCGTTGAGGTCGGGGTGCTGGCCAAGGGCCTGAAGAAGGAAGCCGTGAGGGTGGAGGTCGAGCCGAGGAGGCTGCTTGTCGTCATCAGCGAAGAAGAAGAAGAAAAGAAAAAAGAAGAAGGAAAAGAAAAAGCGTCGTCATCTTCTTCTTCGTCGTCTCTTCCTTTGACCTCCTCCTCCTCCTCCTCCTTCACGCTTGACCTCCCGCTCGCCGGCGAGGTGGTCCCGGGGAAATGCAGGCACGCGGTGCTCTCCACGAAGGTGGAGATCAGGCTGCACAAGGCGGTGCCGGGAACGGCGTGGCCGAGTCTCGAAGCGGGGAAAGAGGCGAAAAAAGAGGCTCCTTCTTCGGCTGCTGCTCCTCTTCCGCTGGCGCCGCCGCTCGCCTCCGCGCCCGCCCCTGCCGACAAAGCTTCCACTTCTTCCGCTTCCGCTTCCATTAAAAAGCCAGCCTATCCTTCCTCCAACCCAAAACACACCAACTGGGACGAGCTCGACAGGAAGCTCGAGGCCGAAGAGGCAGCAGAAGACGAAGGAGAAAGAGCCCCGGAGGGGGAAGAGGCGCTGATGAAGCTCTTTCAAAACATCTACGGCGACGGCGACGACGACGTCAGGAGGGTGATGAGCAAATCCTTTTTAGAAAGTAAAGGAGAAGTTCTCTCGACGAGCTGGAAGGACGTGAGCGTGGGGAAGATGCCCGGCGAGGAGTGCTGCGAGGAGGAAGGGTGTGGGAGCGGAGGAGGGAGCTGCGGGCACGAGCATCACAAGCACTAGAAGAAAGAGAAAGAGAGAGGAAAAGAGAGAGAGTTTTTTTTGATTTTTTTTCGTTGTTGATTTTTTTCAACACCAGCACCACTACTTCCGCACTTTTCGATTCGTCCACACTTGCCTTCTTTTTCATTTGAACTCTTTCTGCAACAACAACAAACAAAACAACGACAAAGAGAGAGACGATGAGAGAATGATTGTTCAGTTTTGTTATGTTTTTTGTTTGCACTTTTTTTTTTCGATTTCTTCTTTTTTTCAAGCGGCGGCAGAAACAGCGACAGGAGGCGAAGGAGGGGGCCTCTCCCTCTCCTGGCTCCCTTTGAACCACGACCACAGTCTCCACCGCGACCTCTCCTCGTCGACTTTGTTTGTCATCGTCTTCGGGAGGCCGCCGCCTCCTCCGAGCGCGGGGCTCACCCCGGGGACGGCGAGCACGCGCGAGGAGAAAACAGCCTTTCTTCCATTATCATTGCTGTTGTTCAGGGTCTCGACCTTCACGAGCCTTCGGATGCTCCCAGGCAGGGAGCCGTCGGCCAGGATCTCGAGGACCTCGACGTTGCCGTCGCCGCAGCCGCCGGAGAGGCCGACGTCCACCCTCAGCGCCGCCCCCTCGCACGCCCCGTTCACGCCCGCCTCCTGGATGGTGTGCCCCATCACCATCCGCTTCGCTCCCGGGATCTTGCCGAGAGCTTCCCTCAACAAAACGCAGTCGGCCTTTCGGGTATCCTCCGAAGAGTAGGAGCGGGACCAGACGACGGCGTCCCTCCCGCGCAGGAAGTCGGGCATGCCCTTCTCGGCTCCGGAGCCCGAGGCCGTGGGGGGGCTCTCTCCGCGCATCCAGGCGGCGGAGGCGGCGTTGAGTCGGTCGAGGGCCGCCCTGGCGATTGCTTCCTCTTCCTTTTCTGCCCCACTTCCGCTTCCACCTCCTCCACCTCCCCCCCCTCCTTCTTCCGCCGCCGCAGCAGCAGCGGCGGCGGCGGAAGCCAGGTGCGACGGCAGCAAACCCCCGTGCACGAAGACCGTCGAGCCCACCTGCAGCACCACTCTCTTGTCCGCCAGGAACCGGCGGGTGATCTCCCCGCTGCCGGGGCTCAGCGCGCGGGCCCTGGCCGCCAGAGCCGCCTCCTCCAGGGCCGCGGGGCCTCCCGCCAGAGCGTGGAGCGCGTGCGCGGGTCCTCTGATGGGGTTGGTAGGAGCAGCGGAAGAAGGAGGACTCGAGGAACTCGAACCACTTCCTCCTCCACCTCGAGGTAGGCACCCGCACTTCTCCCTCAGCTGCTCCCCCACGGCCTCGACCAGCTCGAACCTCAAAAAGTCAGCCAGGCCCCCCGGAGTAGCGTACCGGAACCTTCCCCCCACGTTCATCGTCTCGTGGTTGCCGTTGAGCACGTGCACGGCCCCGCCGACGAGCGCTGCCTCTTTCGCCAGCCGCTCCAACAGAAACAGACAAGCGATTTCTCCGTCGCCGCGGTCGAGGACGTCGCCGACCTGCACCAGCACCGAATCTCCCCCGCTCCAGCGGTCCGTGGAGGGGTCGAGGACCCTGGCGGCCACGAGGGCGCGGCGGGCCTTGTCGAGGTCGCCGTGGAGGTCGCCGACGGCGACGAGGCGGGAGGGGGCCGGCGGGAGCACGGAGGTGGGGGGCAGGGGAGGGAGTGATGAAGAGGAAGAAGAAGAAGAAAAACTAGAGGTCGACTTCAGGCTCGCCCTTGCGTGTGGAGGGGGCACGGCGGCGAGGCCGCGGGCGTGGACCGAGTCGCAGAAGGCGTCGACGAAGGAGGACCAGCGCTGGGTTGTCGTGGCGTGGCGTTGGAGGAGTTGGTCGAGAGGAGGAAGAACAAGAGGTTGAGAAAAAGAGAAAAAAATCAGTCGTCGTCGTCGTCGTCACCGTCTATCGATCGTTTCGATGAACCAATCCTTCTTTTTCTCACCTGCGGGAACTCCTTCCGGCAGTACTCCGATTGGTTCGAGCCGAGCAGACCGGAGAACCAGTCTCGGAGGGCGTCCATGGCGGAGTGCGATGCGGGAAAGAGAGAGAGAGAGAGAAGAGAGTGGGGTAGAGAGAGGGTGATTTTTTTCTTTCTTTTTGCTCCTCTCGAGCGAGAGACTGTGAGGCACTTGTTTTCATTTTTCGAGCAATGCTGCATTGTTTTTTCCCTCTCTCTTTTGTGCTTCTCGATCTGTTTGATTGAGTCCGTGCCACGTTCGCAAATCGCATTGCACCACTCGCAGCACCAAGAGACATTGCGTCTCTTTCTCTACACAAGAGTAAAAGTCAATTGAACACGAAAGAGAACAGGAAGAAACAAGGACAAAAAAGGAAGTGGTGAAAAAAGAAAAAGATGCTCCCGAATCCAAATCCGACCTCGACCTCGACGACCTCGACCTCCTTCGAGAGCCCCAGCACCATCGTCAGGAAGAGGAAGAAGACCGCCATGAAGCGCTCGGCCTCGGTCTCCAAGTCCCTGGGCGCCATCGACGAGGCCCGCCACACCGCCGTCCTCTCCAAGCTGCTCCCGGACTCCTTCGAGTTCGACCCTTATTCTATTTTTTTAACGCCGCACTACGACGACGAGCAGCTGAGGCGGCACAGGGGGTGGATGCGCCTGCTTCCCGAGAAGCCTTCGACGCCGCTCTACGTGCTGATCTGGTACTGGCCGCCCCTGGCGCTGGAGTTTGCCGTGTCGGGTTCGCTGGCGCTCTACGAGACCTTCGGGCCACCGGCACACCAGGGGTGGAAGTCTCTGGCGAGGAGCGAGCTGTCCGTCCCTTTCCAGCTCACGAGCTTCTGCCTTTCTATCCTGCTGATCTTCAGGACGACGGCGAGTTTTGAGAGGTGAGACGGGGGAGGAGGAGGAAAGAAAAAGGGTCGGGGTAGTGGTGGGGGGAGAGAGAGAGAAGAGAGAGAGAAGAGAGAGAGAGAAAAAGAAAGAAAAAAAGAACTCACTTTTTTCTTCTTCTCCTTTCCTTCTCCATCAAACGAAAAAAATAACTTCAGGTGGAACGAGGCGCGCAAGATTTGGGGCGCCATCGGCGTCGAGACCAGGACCATAGCCCGTCAGGCCAAAGCCTGGGTCGAGAGAAGCAGCAGCAGCGAAAGCCAGAAAGAAACCACTGTTCCTCCTCTTCTTCCTCGGCAACTTTCGAAAAAACTCGCGGAGCTCCTGTCGTGGTGCGCCGCGGCTCCCATCGCCCTCAAGGCCGCAGTGGCCACGGACGTCGAAGGGAAAGCCTTGCTGAAGGGCGAAGGGAGGTGCCACACCGAGGGAGGGGGCTTCGAAGGGGTCCTCACCCGAGGGCAGGCGAGGCGGCTGCTGCGCGCGACGTCGGGGAAGCCGCTCCTGGCGCCGCCGTGCGTGCTGGACGAGATCAGCCGTGGTCTGGCCTCTCTGCCTCTCTCCGACATCCTTCTCTCGACGCTCGACGCGCGCGTCGCCGCCATCGCGGCCCTGGCCAGCGGGGCCGACCGGCTGAAGCGGCAGCCGATTCCTCCGGCCTACACGAGGAACACCGCGCGCTTCTTGGCCGTTTGGTTGTTCTTTTTGCCGCTGGCTCTCTGGCACCCTCTGAAGCTGTGGTCGATCCCGGCCTGCGTCATCATCGCCTTCCTGCTGGTGGCCGTGGAGAACGTCGGTAAGGAGAAGGAAGGAAGGAGGAGTTTTCTTGCCCTCGGAGAGAGAGCAAGAAAGAGGGAAAGGAGAAAGAGAAGAAGAAGAAGAGGAAGAAGAAGAAGAAGAAGAAGAAGAAGAAGAAGCTCTCACTCTCTTTCCAAAAAAAAAACACCTCTATACAAACAGGCAGCCAATTGGAATCTCCGCACCCGCTCTTGCCCGTGGACGAGCTGGTCGGCATGGCCGTCGGCGGCGTCAAGGACGCTGGAGGGAAGTGGTGGGTCGATGCGGAAGAAAGAGAGAAGGGGGAGAGCGAGAGCGAAGAGAGCGAGAGCGACGACGACGACGACGACGACGACGACGACGAAGTCAAACCTCTTCCTCCTCCCCCTCCTCCTCCTCCTTCCGCGCTCAATAACAACAACAACATCATTATCAACCACAACGCCTTTCCTTCCTCATCGAAGCAAGAAATCGTTTAAAACAATGGACTCCATTTCATTTCGTTGTGTGCTCTTTGCTTGTATACAAATTTGTTTAAAAACAAAAACAAAAGAAATAATTCTTTTTTCTACTTTTCTTTCTCTTTCGCGTCCTTTCTCGACGAAAGCTTCTCGACTTCCTCCATCAGGCTCACGCCCGTCGCCGGCCCCGGCAGACCACCAGGCCTCGGGAGCGTGATCTCGGCGGAGACAACGGTCCACCCTTCGGGCGACCAGCGGCGCGGCAGCGAGCGCAGCAGGGCGCCGAGGGATCGGAGAGAAGGAGGCGGCGGCGGCGGAGGAGCAGTTGGAGAGGAGGTCGAAGAGGTCGAAGAGGTCGAAGACGTCGAGGTTGAGGCAACCTTCTTCTTCTCTTCCTCTTCTTCCTTTTTCTTCCCCGCCACTTGCTTTTCCCTCGCAGCCACGGCCAGCACGACCACGTCCGCTGCCCGAGAACCCGACCCCGCGGGGCCCGTGACGGTGAACGAAGCCGAGGCGACGCTGTTTCCAATCCCTCCCCCTCGCCCCCGCAGCGGCGCCGAGACCGCCCCGCGCCACCAAGGCGACACCTCGAGCTGCTGCTGCCGCTGCCCTCCGAGCTCCCTTTGCGCCCTCTCCGAGTTCCGAGCCGCCTCTGCCACGCGCTGCGTGATGGCCCTGTAGACCAGCGCGTCGTCGGCGGCGTCGGCGAGGGCGGCGCCGCAGGCCGCGGCGAGCAGGCCGCCGAAGAGCGGGCGGAGCAAGGATCGGGCCATTTGATCTGCTTTTCTCGTTTAGAAACGAATTCGCTTCTCTCGACTGCCTTTGTTTCTTCTTTATCGAGTCGCAGCGGCAAGGAGATTGTCGCAGGAGTCTCTCGTTGATTGGATGCGTCAAACGGGTGGAGAAAAGCTCGTGCAGTTTCCTCTTTTTTTTGCAAGGCGTTTCTCAATTGCAAGGAAAGAAAAACTCGAAAACTCGAAAACTCGAAAAATGAAAAGAGCAAGCCAATCACATTCGAAGTTTTTCTCTATCTTCTTTCTTCTCGGAGCCCCCGCCATGGCTGCCGCTTCAGCCTCTCCCATCCCAACCGGGGACGACTCTAAGCAACACAAGGGACTCATCTCTGCCCTGCTCAGCTGGTGGAAGAGCAAAAAACAGGGAGAACCAACGACAGAGACCGATTACGGCTCCCTCGTCGACGTCGTTTCCTTCAGCTCGAGGAGGATAGCTGCGCGGCGAGCGATCGAGTCCGAACAACACCCGCCGCTCTTCTCCGACCCCCTCGCGTTCAAACTCGCGGGGTCCGCTCTAAAAGACGCCAGGAGGTCTTCGATGCGCAGCAACGGCACCAAACCGGACAGGAGAGTCTCCCGCGTCGCCGTGAGGACCAAGTGGTTCGACGAGGAGGTCGAAGGAGCGCTCCGGGGCGCGTGCGGCACGGTCGAGGTCGAGGCCGGGGCGATCCCTTCCGCCTCGGGCCCCTCCTCGGTCGGCGTCTCGATCCGGGAGCGGCGCCTGCCGCGCCCCTGGCCCTCGCAGGTGGTCTGCCTGGGCTGCGGGATGGACACCAGACCGTGGAGGCTGGATTTTAATTGTTCGAGCTCGACGAGCCCAAGTCGAGTTTCGAAGAAGGACTCCGAGGGAGAAAGTGCTAGTAGTACTAGAAATCTGACTCGCTGGTTCGACGTCGACGTCGCCTGCGTGCTCAGGGCGAAAGCGCGCGAGCTCGAAGAGGCCGGGGCTGAGATCCCAGAGGGGGCCTTTGACCTTGCCTTCGAGGAAGAACAACGGAAGGAGACGGAGGAAGAAGAGAGGCGACGGCGACAAAGAAGAAGAGGGCGAAAGGTTAAATTCCCTCTCAAGGTCTCCTCTTACACCGCTGTCCCGGCAGACGTCTCCAAGCCCGGGGCCCTCACCGGCGCTCTCTCTCTGGCGGGCCACGACCCGACCAAGCCGACGATCTTCGTGGCGGAGGGGCTCTTAATGTATTTGGGTCGAGGCGGAGTCGAGGTCCTGCTCTCCGAGGCGGCGCAAAGTTGTCCTTGTTCGAGCTCTCCTTCTTGTTCTTCAACTTCGTCTCCTTCGTCTTCTTCTTCTTCCACTTTCCTGGCGGTGACAATAAGCACCTCCGCGCTCAGGTCGGCCCAGGAGCGATCCCGCAGGCGCAAGAGCAAGGGCATAGACGTCGCCGCGACCGACCTGCTGGCGTCGTGGAACTTTGGCTGCGACGCCAGGGACCTCCCAAAGCTCCTCGGCGGCAACGGCTGGTCTTCTGAAGTCGACTCCGTCGTGACCCGGTCAGACATGGCGAGGAGGTACCGCGGTTTGGTCGGGGACCGCGGGTTCGAGTACGAGGTCGCCGACGAGAAGAGGAGCGAGGAGTGCGGTTCGCTGTTCTTCGTGGCGAGGAAGTGAAGTGTTGTTGAGAGAAGGGGAGAGGAAGGAAAACAATTTTGAAATCGAAGTTCTAGTAAAAAAATCACACATTTTTTCTTCCTTCTTTTCCAAAAAATCAGATAGAGAGCTCAGCTCTTTTCGTTCGGTTCAAAATGCGTGCTCGTCTCTCCGTGAAGCCCCGCGCGGGCCTGGTATGCAGGTGCTCGATTCGAAGTGCGGCGGCGACCCCCGCGAGCAGGTCAAACGCATCGTCGTCATCGTCGTCGTCGTCGCCGTCGTCGTCGTCGTCGATGCCGTCGCCGTCGATCTCCAAATCAAGATCGACGTCGCCTTTCCTCTCCTCCTCTTCTCTCCCCCTCTCTCGCGCCTCGGTGCGCGCCTCGGCGACCTCCGGATCGCCCGGGCACCACCGCCCCGCCGAGCTGCTGGAAGTGGCGCTGAAAGCAGCGGACGCAGGAGCAGAGGTGAGCAGGGGAATGGAAGTTTTTGATTGACTTCGGATAACGAAATCGCTCTCGCTCTATAGCTCGCTTCGTCGACCCTTTCTCTCTCTCTCAACCTCTTCCGCCCCCCTTCTCTCTCTCTTCTCTCCCTCTTCTCTCCCCTCCCGACCAACCAACCCAGGTCGTCCGCGCCGCCCTCGACAAGCCGCGCACCATCTCCTTCAAGGGAGCCACCGACCTCGTCACAGAGACAGACTCCGCCTCGGAAGAAGCCATCCTCAAAATAATCCGCTCCAGCTTCCCGCAGCACGCGATTCTGGGAGAAGAAGGCGGCGTCTCCGGCGACACGGGCTCCGACTACCTCTGGTGCGTCGACCCGCTCGATGGAACCACCAACTTCGCGCACGGCTACCCGAGCTTCGCTGTCTCTGTGGCCTGCGTCAGGCACGCCGTGCCCGTCGCCGGAGTCGTGATCGAGTTTGCCGGCGGGAAAGGGGCCTGGGTCACCAAGACCTACGCTGCTTCCCGCAACGGCGGCGCGACGCTCAACGGTCAGCCTATTTCGGCTTCCCGCGTCGACGACGTCACCAGGTCGCTGCTGGTCACCGGGTTCGGCTACGAGCACGACGACGCGTGGTCCGCCAACCTGGATTTGTTCCGTCACTTCACCGACGTCTCCCAGGGCGTCCGCCGCCTGGGCGCTGCCGCTGTCGATCTGTGCCACGTGGCATCCGGCTGCGTCGAAGGGTACTGGGAGTACCGGCTGAAGCCCTGGGACGTGGCTGCCGGGGTGCTTATCGTCGAGGAGGCCGGAGGGCGGGTGACGACCATGGACGGGTTGGCCTTTTCTGTTTTCTCGAGGTCGCTGCTCGCCTCGAACGACGCGCTGCACGGCGCGCTGCTGGAGAAGACCGACGCCGCGACGGCGGGCCTGAGGGACAAGGGCGTGGACCTGAGCCCGTGGTTCGTGCCGAAAGGGTACAGGGTGAAAGGCGGGGCTCAGCTGTGATTGGAAATTGAATGGAGCGTGGAGTGGAGAAGAGAGAAAAGAGAGAGAGAGCGGCGTGATGAAAAAAGAAAAAAGAAGTAAGAAGGAAAAGAAAAAATCCATTTGAAAAAAAACTCGAGAGAGAGAGCAAGTTGTTGTTTCGTTTTTACACAAAAAAAGCAGCATTCTCTTTTGTTTCTTTTTTTTTAACCTTTTATTGTTTTGCTCAAGGGCGAAGAGAGAGAATCGAAAAGGGAAAAGACGCGGAAGCAAAACGAAGAAGCTTCTTTCAACCTTGCGCGCTCTCCCCCAAAACGAAAAAAACCCGCGCTTCTTGATTTTTTCTTTTTTCTTCTTCTTCCGCTCCAGAAAAAACCGCGCCTTTTTGTGCGCGCACTCTCTCCATTCCTCCACAAGCTTTCAACCACTGATCTAGTCGAACAGGGAGAAGCCCATGTCGTCGTCACCTTCCTCCTCCTCTTCCTCCTCCTTCTTCTTGTCCTCCTTCTTGTCCTCCTTACCGCCGCCGCCGCCTCCACCGGCGGCGGGAGCAGCAGAAGCGAACGCCGAAGGGTTGGCGAGGTACTCCTTGACCTTGTCGGCCAGCGCGAACGAGAACTCGGTCTCCACGGCGATCGCCAGCAGGTTCTTGTACCCGTTGATCAGCGAGTGAGGCACCGACGCGGGGGTGGCGACGCCGGTTTCGAGCGAGAGAGCAGCGACCTGCGCGATCGCGTCGCCGGCGTTCTTGAGCAGGTCGGCGTCGGTGATGTCGAGCACCTTGGGGTCGTAGATCGCCCCACCGTCGATCACCTGCCTGACAACGAGCCCGTACGAGAAGGGGCGGATACCGAGCTTGGCCAAAAGAGTGGCCTCGGACCCGCCGACCTTGTCTCCGGCCTTGATCAGCGCAACATCGGTAACGATCTCTACGGTTCCGCGGTTGATCTTGGTGGGGATGTTGAGCGCCTGGAAGAACGAGGTCGAGGAAGGGTCCAAGCCCGTGTTCCCGGCGGGCACGGTGACGTCGTTGGGGGCGACGAGCCCGACGCGGGCCGGCGCGCCGACCTTGAACTTGACGACCTCGTCGCGGACGGCGGCCAGGTCACCCGAGGTGAAGATCAGGCCGACGTTGCCGACGAGCTGGTCGAGGAGGATCGCCCACTTGTCGTCGCCCTTCTTCTCGCAGTAGGCGCGGATGCAGCGCTTCATGAGGGTGTTCTTGCCCATGAGCACGGCGGAGTGCGGGCGCAGGCCCTGTTATTTTTTGGGGGGTGGGGTTGGGGGGGTGGTGTTGAGGTTGTGAAGAAGAAAAAGTGAGCGAGTTTTGATTTCGAAAACTCTCTTCCGCATTTTGATGCTTCGCGCCTGGCCTCTTGCTTTCTCTTTTCTCGTCCTCTCTTTCGAGCGATCTAGAGATCACGTCGAAAGAGCGCGTAAAAATCAATATTGATCAAGATCGACGTGCGGAAGAGGGGGAGAAAAAGAGAAGAAGAAGCAAGCACTGCGTCGCCGTCGATCGACGATCATCATCGAAACCGAAAAAATCTCCAAAAAAAAAACTCTCTCTCACCCTGCGGATGTCCATGAACTGCCTCGAGCCGACGTTGTCGGCGTGGACGAGGAAGGCCTTGTCATAGGTGTCGAGCAGCTTGCACAGCTTGAGGTCATACTGTTGAAGGGGTTTTGAGTGGGGAAAGAGAGGAGGAAGAGGAAGAGGAAAGAGAAAGGAGGTGAGCGATCGAAGCAGCAGCAGCAGCCGCCGCCGCCGAGCGAGCGGCGGCTTTTCGACTATTCTTCCGCGTCCTGTTTTCGACTTGATAAAATCCTCGCAGAGCTTCGTGCCACCGCGCGATGGACAGAGACCGATGTCCTGCTTCTATTCGGTGGGCGATCCGTGCAGGTTCTGCTCGAGAAGCGCGTGGAATCGAGCACGAGAAAGGAAGAGCACGTCGGTCGATTGATTGGGGCAATCGCAAGAACGCGCTTTGCGTTTTTTTTGCTGATCTCTCCTTCCAATCAACCGTACCTGCTCCTTGGAGGAGAGCTTGGAAGCGGAGGGCATGGTGAATGCTTAGATGTGTGAGCGTTGAGGGAGGGGGAAAAAAAAGAAGGCTTTTGGGACTCGGACCAGTTATCGCTTTTCGCAATACGGCGTTCTTCTCGAGTAGGGAAGAAACTTTGGGAGTGATTCGAAGATTGAGTTTTCCCGTCGAGTTTTTTTCCGTCGTTTTTTTTCTTCTTTTTTGACCTCCGCCGCCGTTGTTGCTTTGCTCTGCTCTCTCCTCCGCGCCGCCTCCCTCTCTCTCCCTCTCTTCTAGGCATTCATTTGCTTTTGAAACTTACACAGAAAAATCAGAATGAGCTCAGTACTTTTTCATGAACTTCCTCCTCCCGCCCAGAATGTCCCCGACGCCGCCGTTGTCGTCGTCGTGGTCGTCGACAGCCCCGCCCCTCCTCTTCTTCCCTCCTCCGTCCTTCCCTCCACCACCTCCCCTTTTGGAGTCCGCCTCCCGCATCTGCGCCGAGGCCAGCCTCCCTGCCTCGGCCACCCTCTCCGCCAGCAGCTCCGCCGCCTCCGGGTCCCCTCCCCACGCCTCCATCTTGGTCCCCGTCAAGGCTTCGATCTTTTGGAATTGCTCGACGTCGTACTGCGTCACGAGAGTCAGCGCCCTCCCCGACCTCCCGGCCCTCGCCGTGCGCCCCACGCGGTGCACGTAATCTTTAGAATTCATGGGCACGTCGTAGTTGAGCACCAGGTCGACCGAAGGGATGTCGAGCCCTCGGGAGGCCACGTCCGTCGCCACCAGGATAGGCCTCTCTCCTGCTTTGAACTTCGAGAGGGCGGCGAGCCTCTTCGGTTGGCTCATCTGGCCGTGGATGGGCAAGGCGCCCAGCCCCAGGGCCCGGAGCAGCAGCGCGAGCCTGCGGGCGCCGTCGCAGGTGCGGGAGAAGACGATCGAGGTGCAGCCTCCCAACTCGTCTGACGTCAGCGCCGCGACGGCGGCGGCGTCCTTGTGCTTCGCGGGAACGAAGGAGAACTGCTGCCTCAGCGTCGAGACAGTTTGGTATTTCCCGTTCCCGTCTTTGCCGTCGCTGCTGGTCTCGACGCGGACGGGGTCACGAAGGCAGGCGCGCTGCAGCTTGGCCACTTTAGAGGTCATCGTCGCAGAGAACAGTTGGGTCATTCGCCCCTCGCGCGGGATCGCTTTCAGCACAGCGTCGATCTCGGCCTCGAAGTCCATATTCAGCAATCGATCGGCCTCATCCAAGACCAGATGTTTGAGGGTTTTCAAACTGAACCCTTTGGTGTTGGACAGGTGGTCGACAACACGCCCAGGCGTGCCGACGAGCACGTGCGGCCTTCGAGAGAGAGCGATCGCCTGCGCGGTCATGTCGACGCCGCCGACCAAAGGGGCGGCCCTGGCTCCGATGCCGGAGCCGAGGGCCTCGACCTGCTCGGCGATCTGGATGGCGAGCTCGCGGGTCGGGGAGAGGATGAGGGCGTAGAAGGCCTGGGGGCTGTCCATGAGGCCCTGGTAGGTGGGAGGAGGTGGGAGGAGGTGGGAGGAGGTTGGAAGGTTGAGGTTGAAGGTTGAAGGTTGAGGTTGAAGGTTGAAGAGGTGAGCGCCCGGCCGTCGAACGTCGAGAAAAAACGAAAAGAAATCAAATGCCTTCTGCACCCATCTCTCTCACCTGCAGAATCGGCAGCGCGAACGCGCCCGTCTTGCCGCTGCCCGTCTGCGCGAGGCCGATGACGTCTTTGCCTGTGGTGTTGGATCGAGAGTGGAGTAGGGGAGTGTGAGCGCGGAAAAAGGGCGAAAAGAAGAAGAAGAAGAAACGAAAATCAAGCCGTCGCCGTCAAATGCCATCTCTCCTTCTCGTCTTCTTTCTCCCTCCCCCCATACAACCACGCACCTGCGAGCAAGTGCGGCACCGCCGCGGCCTGGATCTCGGTCGGCGCCGTCCACCCGAGCGCAGCAGCGGCCTCGGCGAGCTGCTCGCAGACGCCCAGCGCCCGGAACTTGGCGACGGCCACGGCCGTCTCGGAAGCAGACGTGGAAGCGGATGCTCCGTTGGCGGCAGCAGACGCCGCCGCGCCCTTAAACGCTCCGCCGCTCGTCATGGCTGGAGAGGCGACTCTATGAAGATCACGCAGGTCGGAGGACGGGAGCTGGAAAAGGCCTGTGTAGAGAGCTAGCTCGCAGATGGCGGGTCGCTTTTCTGAAGAGCTTTTCTTCGAGAGAGTCGAAAAATGAAGATTTTTCCGCTCACTTTTTTTTCTTCGTCTGACGAGCGGCGATTTCTCTCGTCTCTCTCGTCTCTTTCGTCTCTCTCTATCTCTCTCTTTTCGCTCGAGAGCGGCTCTCTCTTGCACTCAACTCTCTCTCACTCTCTTCTCTCTCTAGAGAGAGAGAAAGCACTTGCTCTCCTCCCGAACAGAGCAACCAGAGCGCGTCGAGTCAAAGAGAGGGCGGAAAACAAGTTTTTTTCTTTCGTTGTTGAAAGAAGAAGAAGAAGAAGAAACGGAGCTTGATCGACGATTTCTTTTCTTCATTCCCCCTTTTTCTCTTCTTGATATGCCGGAAGAGCAGCCCGCAGCGCCCGTCGCGGCCAGGCCCTGGGCGGCCATCGTCGCGGCGACGTCCTCTTCAGGCGACGGAGGAGCAGGAGCAGCAGGACAGGGGAGCAGAGCGGCTTCGGCGCGAGCAGCAGCAGCAGGAGCAACTGCTGCTGCTGCTGCCGGCGGCGGCGGCACGAACGCCGCCGGAGCTGGAGCTCCATCGTCGACTTCCCCTGGCGCCGCCTCCAAGCCCGGCGGCGCCTCGTCGAAACCCGCAGAGGTAAGAGCACGTTCTATGGATGTTTTGTGCATTGCAGCAGAAAGGATCCGAGGCCCGGGGGCGTGCGGATTCGGGAGGAGAAGATGGAGAGAGAGAGGAGAGGAAAGAGGAAAGGAAGAGAGCGAGTCCCTCTCGACGCGAAAAAAAAACCATCGCTTTTTCCCCCCTTTTTTTTAAAAGCGACCGATTCCCGTCGTGGTTCCGGCCACGTGCTTTCGCTTTCTAACATCGCCACCTCGACAACTGTGGTCTTTTGGAGATGATCGACACTCCCTGCTGATCGGAACGTCAAAAAAGCGAGCTCAAAGGCGTCAGTTGATCGAGCCGCAATTCATGATCAAGGGCGGCCGCCGGGCAAAAACGAGAAGAAGAAGAAACGAAATCACTCACACTTTTTCTTTCTTTCTCTCTCTTTCTCAACCCCGCGTCAGGCACCGCAGCAGCAGCACCTCGAGCCAGCACCGCCACCCGCCAAGCCCGCGTGGAAGCTCCCTGCTCCCAAGGAAGTGCTCTCTGCTCCAGGAGCGGGAACCGGTGCCGCTTCCGCCTCAGCTTCCGCTCCTCCTGCTTCCTCTTCGAGCGGCGCGACGCCAACGACGCCGGCCAATAACGCCACCGCTTCCGCGCCCGCCGCCTCCAAGGCCACGGGACCGACGCCGCCGTCTTCAGCCAAGGGCAGCGGCGCTGCCGCGGACTCCGTGCAGACGGCGCCCTCGTGGCCGTCGCTGGGGGACGCGGACGCGATCCCGCTCCCGAAAAAGGGCGGGCGCGCTTCTCCCGTTTCTGCCGCTGCCGCTGCCGCAGGTGAGCCCGCAGCAGCAGGAGCTTCCTCTGCCGCCCCTCCTCCCGCGGCTCCCACAACGGCGAGGAGGAAAAAGTCGGCCAAGCAGCAGCAGCAGCAGGCCTCTTCGGGCGACGGCGGAGCGGCGGCGGCGTCCGGCGACGCAGCAAGTGCAGCTCCGTACGCTTCCTCTGGCGGCGGCGACGCCGCTTCTTCTCAACTGCAGCAGCAGCAGCAAAACCAGCAGCAGTAGCAGAACCAGCAGCAGAACAACCCTGCTTTGCAGCGCGCAGGCTCCGTCGGGAGCACCGGCAGGGGCGGCGGCGGCGGCGGACCCGGTCGCGGCGAGGGAAGAGGCGGGCGCGGCGGGAGAGGCGGCATGAACAACAACAACGGGAACAACAACAACCCAGGCTTTATCGGCCCCGATGGCCAGCTCTACCCGGGCGTTATGGGTGGCGGCAGAGGCCGCGGAAGGGGCAGGGGCCGCGGTGGGCGCGGCGGCGGAGGCCAGATGATGGTGAATGGCATGCCCGGCGGCACCCCTCAGCAGCAGCACCAGGCCGCGGCCGCGGCGGCGGCTGCCGCCGCCGCCGCCGTTGCCGCCGCGGCGGCCGCTGCGGCGGGCGCGTGGCCCGGGATGGGACCGCCGCCGCCCGGTGCCATCGTCGGGGGACCGCCGCCGTTCATGGGGGCGCCACTGTTCTTTGCGGGCGTGCCCCCGCCTCCTCCGCCTCCGGGCCAGAGAGGAGGTGGAGGAGGTGGAGGTGGAAGTGGTCAAGGAGGTGGAGGTCAAGGAAATCTTCCGCCGCCGCCTCCTGGCGCGCCGCTCTACTACCCTCCGGCGGCCTTTGGGCTGCCCCTGGGCGCGATGCCCCCGCCCCCGCCTCCGCAGATGCAGCAGGGAGGCGGCGGAGGCGGAGGCGGTGGTGGTGGTGGAGGAGGAGGAGGCCGGAACAACAACAACAACAACAACAACAACAACAACAACAACAACAACGGGAACTGGCAGCAGCAGCCGAGCTATCAGCAGCAGCAGCAGTGGGCGCAGCAGAACTACCAGCAGCAGCAGCAGCAGCAGCACTGGCAGCAGCAGCAGCAGCACTGGCAGCAGCAGCAGAACTACAACAACCAGCAGCACTACAACAACCAGCAGGTGAGGGAGGGAGGAGGAGGAAGGTTTTTGGAAAGTTTTTTCCTTTCGATTTTTTTCTCTTCGATCTTTTTTTCAACTCACTTCTCTTCTCTCTTTCTCTCTCTTTTCACAGAACTACAACAACCAGCACCAGTACAACCAGCAGTACAACCAGCAGTACAACCAGCAGCACCAGCAACACCCGCAGCAGCACCAGCAGCACCAACAGCACCAGCACCAGCAGCACCAGCAGCATTACCAGCAGCAGCAGCCCTTGCTCCCTCAGCGCCTGCCCAACCCCAACCCGGCCGTCGCGGCCGTGGAGGAGGCCCTGCGGCGGCAGGTCGAGTACTACTTCTCGGGCCAGAACCTCTGCAAGGACCTGTTCCTGCGGTCCAAGATGGACGACGACGGGTGGATCCCGGCGGCACTGGTGGCGGCGTTCAACCGCGTCAAGGTGCTGGCGGCGCCGGCGCTGCCTCCGGCGAGCGCTGCAGGCGCTGCTGCTGCTCCGAGCGCGACGGGCGCGGCGACTGCGACGACGACGGCGCCGGTGGCCGGCGCGACCAAGGACACCGCTCCTGCTTCTTCCTCGGCTTCTTCCTCCGCCGCGGCCGGCGCTTCCACCTCGTCGTCCTCGGCCACGCCCTCGACGACGCCATCCACGCCCTCCGCTGCTTCCGCTGCTTCCGCTGCTTCCGCTGCTTCAGCGATGCCGGAGCTCATCGCCCCGTTGCTGGCCTCCGCGCTCTTCGCCTCGCACGTCGTCGAGGTCTCGAGGGACGGAGCGCTGCTGAGGCCGCGCAGCGGCTGGGCGCAGTGGGTGCTCCCCGTGTCCGCAAGGGACCCGAGCGCGCACGCGGCGATGGTGCCCGTGGTTGTTGGAGGAGGAGGCAGCGCTGCCCCGGTCGCGCCTCCCGCTCCTGCTCCTCCGCCCGCGGCGGGAGCCGGCAGGGGCCGCGGGCGAGGGCAGCAGCAAGCAGCAGCTGCTGCTCCCGGCGCGCCCCCTCCTTCCGCTCCTAAACCTGCAGCAGCAGCAGCGACGAAGAAGGCCTCCCCTGCGGCGGCGGCGGCGGCCTCCTCTTCGCCGCCGCAGACCCCGGGCGACGACGCGCTGTTTGCGATGGACGACGATGCCGCTCCTTCAGCGAAAGCGACGGCGAAAGGGTAGAGCGGCAACGCCGCCGCCTCTTCCGCTTCATCCGCTCCCGCTGCTGCTCCGCCGGCCCCTCCGCCGCTCACAGACGAGGAGGTCTCCAAGCTCCTAATCGTCAAGCCCCCGGCGGTGCTCAAGGCGCCGAGCTCCTCTTCTGCTTCTTCGACTGCAGCACCAGCGATGACGACGACGACGGCAACAGCAACACAACAGCAGCAACCTTCGCCCTCGGCTTCCCCGCTCGTCCCTTCCCCCGTCATCCCCCCACCGGCCTCCCCTTCCCCTCGCAGACCCTCCGGCGTGGGGGGCAGAGGCCCCCTGGGAGGCAGCAGCTCCAGGAGCAGCGGCGGCGGCGGCGCGACGGCCGACGAGGCCGCCATCGCCGAGATCGCCGCGGGTCTGAGCCAGCTCCGCGCGACGCTCAAGGCGGCCAAGGCCGCCAAGGAGCGCAAGGCCGCCGCGGCCGCCGCAGCCGCCGCCGCCTCCACGGGCAACGACGGCGACGACGAGAACGAGGCTAGGGTGGCCAACGACCTGAGCGACGACGACGAGCTGAGCGACGACGACGCTTTAAATGGCGACGACGGCGACGACGACTCTGTGCCCGAGGTCCGCTTCTACCCGTCGTCGGCGCCGAGGGCGATGCCGGCGAAGAAGAGCGAAATCGCGGACGCGTCGAAGCCCGTCTCGGGCTCGCTGTCGTTCTCTTCCCTCGCCAAGGCAGGAGGAGGAGGAGGAGGAGGAGGAGGAGAGGTATCTGCGTCTTCCGCTTCTGCTTCTGCTGCTTCTGCTGCCCCTCCTGGCATCGGGTGGATCCTGGGGACCACGCCCCCGACGCCAGCAACAACAGCAGCAGCGGCAGGAAACACCGCCGCGGCGAGCGGCGCAGCAGCAGCAGCACCGAAACAACAACAGCAGCAACAGCAGCCCCCTCGCTCCTGCTCCCCGCCCCCGACCTCTGCCGAAGCCATCATCGGCTCCGTCCCTCTGCCGGCCTCGGCACTAAGCCACCCTTCGGCAGCCCTGCTGCGCAACTCGGGCTTCAAGCAGATCGCGTACGATGCTTGGAGGGCCCGAGCGATGGCCGAGCGCGCCGCTCGGGGTCCGGGGAGATCCGACGAGGCCAACTCTTGGTACCGCTTCCTGAGCTACTTCCTGCGCGACCGCTTCAACGCCGCTATGTACGCCGACTTCGTCTCTGCGGCCACGGCGGACGCCGCCGCGGGGGCGCGCTACGGCCTCGAGTGCCTCTTCCGCTTCTGGTCCTATGGCCTGGAAAAGAGGTTTGACCCGGCGCTCTACCGCGACTTCGAGAGCGCGGTGCTCGCTGACTACGAGTCCGGAGTCTCGACCTCGCTTTACGGCGTGGAGAAGTTCTGGGCGTTCCACCACTACGCAGGCTTACCCGAAGGGTGTGGGCTGACGATGGACGGCAAGGTAAGAGGAAGACAGAGGAGAAGAGAAGAGTTGTGAGGTGAGAGAGCGCGCGAGCGACGAAAGAAAAATAACCTGATTTCGAAAAAAAAATGCGAGGCTTTTGATGAACCCCAAAAAATATTCTATGCTAATACCGAACCGGTTGGAGAGCTTTGCTTTCCTGCCATGAGGATGCATTTTTATTTACCAAGATCTGTTCTGAGGCTTTTCCTTTTGCCGACTTTGATGGCTGCGCGCGACGAAAGAGGGAAAGAGACGGAGGGAAGAAGAAGGAAAAAAAAACTCACTTTTTTACTTCTTTTCCCAAAAAAAAAACCCTCTTCCAGCTGAAATCCCTGCTCGAGTCCAAGTTCCGGACCATCGACGACTTCCGCGTCGAGACCGAGCGGCTGGAGGCGGAGGCGACCGTTGCTGTCGCCGCGGCTGCGAAGGCGAAGGAGGAGGAGAAGAGCAAGGCGTGAGTTGTTTTCGAAATTGCGAGTTTTGCTTCTTCTTCGTCGTTTTGTTGCTTCTTGTTGAAGAGGGGCAAGCCAGCTCGAAAAAACACACAAACAGAAAAGAAAAACCAGAAAAAAAAGAAAAAAAAGAGGGAGGGAGCAGCGTGGCGGAGAAAAGAGAAGATTGAGAGAGAAAGAGAGAGATGAAAGAGAGAGAGAAAGAGGTGAACGAGAGAAAGAGAGCGAGAGAAACAACAAAAGCGGGTGGAGTTTTTTCTTCAATTCAATCGAACGGGCGGGCAACAACCAGGAATTTTGTGATTTTCTTTTTCATTCTGACAACAACACAAAGAACATCAAAATGACAATGCGGGGTTTTTTATTTCTAAAAACTGGGGGAGAAAACAAGAATGCGGAAAAGGGGGGAAAAAACAGCAAGGAGTTTTATTTTTTATTCAAACTCTTCTCTCTCTTTCCTCTTCTCTTGTCTCACTCGAACGCCGTCCTCCTGGGCCAGCACTGCTTGCGCCCCTGGCAGCGGCACCTCCTCGCGAGCGGGGCGTAGAGTCCTCCGACGAAGGCGCCGCTGCCGTTCCTCCCTCCACCGCCGCCAGCCCTTCCGCAGCAGCACTCGGCGGCGCTGCCAACTCCTGCAACTCCTCCCCCGCGTACCCCGGCACGGCGAGAGAAGAAGAGCGGCGGCGTGACGGGCGCCATGAAGGAAGAGGAGGAGGGCTTCTGCTGCTGCTGGCCCTTGGGCAGCGAAGCGCGGAGCGACGCGGGGCGCTTGCGTCCGACGGCGGTGGCGGCGGCGGCGGTGGCAAAGTCGTCGTCTTCTCCCTCGCCGACGCCAAACTCTTCTCCTCCTCCTCCTCCTTCGGACCACGAAGAGACACTGCCTCCGCGGTTTCCAGCTCCAGCACCAGGAGCAGAAGCAGGAGTGACTGAGCGCGGCCTCTTGGCGAGGCGGGCAGAGGGAGCGCGCGGGCCGCGCTTTTCGAATTCCTCGGCTCCTTCGTCTCCTTCTTCGTCTCCTTCTTCGTCGTCTTCGTCGCCGTCGCCGTCTTCGTTGTCGTCGTCAAAGTCCTTGGCGCGCGCAAGGGCCAAACGCGCCTCCTTCGCGGCCTTGGCCGCAGCAGCCGCTCCAACCAGCGGTTTGACGTTGGCGTTTGCGTCGCTCGAGGCCGCCCTCGAAGCAGTGCGGTGCCTCGCCGAAGCGGCAGCCCCGGAACCGAAACCACCAAGTCCACCTCCTCCCTCCCCGGGCGACAACGGAGCGCCGACGGCGGCGGGCCCCGGCGGCGCCTTCGGCATCGGCAGGCCCGCCTTCGCGTGCAGCACTTTCACTTTGCACTGCATCGAGCAGAAGGACCATCCCAGCCCCAGAGAGCAGGCGCAACCCAAGCAGGTGTCTGCGGGAGGGTGCGGGTCGAGGGCGAAGGGAGGGAGGGAGTTGACAGCAGTTTCGCCGCCGCCGCCGCCGCTTGTCATCGTCGCAGCAGCAGAAGAAGGAGCAGCGCCGATTGTTCCTCCTCCTCCTCCTCCTCCTCCCTTGATTGGCTTCGACGCCAGGAAGACGACTTTATGGCCGTTGGTGGTGTACTGTTGTTTATTGTGGGGTTTTTGAAGTTGAGAGAGAAAGAAAGAGAGAGAGAGAGGAGGTGGGAAAGGGGTAAATATGAAAGTGAGAGAGAGTTTTTTTTCCTTCCTTCCTCGTCTTTTTTCTTCTCTTTCTCTGTTTCTTCTTTCTTTCAACTCTCTCACCGTCTGGATCCCGTTGACGTCCATGCCCTTGGCGATGTCCGCGACGCGGACGACGTCGCGGTAGACGTTGCGGCGGACCTGTTTTTGAGGGGTTTCGACGTTTTTTTGAAAGGAGTTTTCTTTTTGAAGTCGGAAAGCCTCGAACGAAGCGAAGAAGCGACGCGTCGGTTTTTCTCTCGACAAGTAACTGAAAAAAAAAACTTCCTCTCCCCCAACTCTCTTCTCTCCAAATCTCCCTCTCTCTCTTTACCTGCTGCAGCTTGTGCCCCGCCGGGTGCTCGCGCTCCTGGATGCACGCCGCGCACATCGGCCTCTCGCACGCGAGGCACCAGTGGGTGAGGTCCGTCTTCTTCGTCGAGACGGGCGAAGCCGAAGTTGAAGCCGAAGCCGAAGCCGAAGCCGAGGCCCGAGAGGTGGAATGGATCGAAGAGGAGGAAGCATGCTTCTCGCAAGGGCCGAAGAAGGTCGTAGAGATGAGGCCCAGGATCCACTTGGGGACGACGGAGACGGGGGGAGAGGAAGCAGGAGGGGCCCTCTGGTGCTGCTGCCGAGGCGGAGGAGGCGGAGGAAGCCGGGCAGGAGGAGCAGCAGCGGCGGCGCCGGCGAGAGGAGACGAGGGAGCTTCTCGGGGAGGAGGAGGAGGCTCCTCCTCCTTCGCCGCCTTGTTCTCCTCCTCCTCCTCCTCCTCCTGCTGCTGCTGCCCCGCGAGCGACATGGCGCCTTGGCCTCCGACCGGGCTGGGGTGTTTGATTTGAGGGGGGGGGGGGAGAAAGGGAAAGGGAAGCGGGGGGAAAAAGAGGAAGAGAGAGAGAGAGAGAAAAAAACCGACGAGTTTGAGAATTCGTCGTTGCCCAGTCGAGCGAGAGAAAAAAAAATCTTCTTATTTCTCCTGCGGCTGAAATCGAAACCCGCTCCCCACGAGCCCTGATTCCGCGTTTCTGCCCCTTCTCCTGCCACCAGGGCTCACCTCTCGACGCTCTCTGGGGCTCTGGGCGGCTGCGCGGGCATCTCGGGGCGGGGGAGAGGCGCAGCGGGGGGAGGGACTGGAGCGGCGTTTGACAGCTGCTGCTGACCTTCTTGCCCTCCTTCCTGCTGCTGTTGCTGCTCTTTCTCCGCCGTCGCCGTCGCCATCGCCGCCACTGCTCCCCCCAGGGCGCCTAATTGGCCCTGAGGGGCCTGTGGCTGGGGTGGAGGGTCCTTGGAGGAGGTGGTGGGGGTGTCTGTCATGGTTGTTTCAAAGGGGGGGTGCGCGTTTTTTTTTCGAGAGAGAGAGAGAGGGAGACGAGCGAAGAAGAAGAGTGCGAACGAAAAAAATAATAATGAAAAACCGAAGAGAAGGGGAATTTTTTTTTCCTCGATCGCCGCGCGAGTCTCTCACTCTCTCTCACTTTCCCCTTTTTCTTTTTCGAAAGCGCGCGGCCCTTTTGAAACACTCCTCTCTTCCACCACCCCTCGCGCGTGGTCCTCTCTTTCTCCGTTTCGCTCCCTTTTTTCCTCGCCGAAGAAGAAGAAGAAGGCAGCAGCAACCATGCCCCGCGGCCCCAAGAAGCACCTCAAGCGCCTCAATGCGCCCAAGCACTGGATGCTCGGCAAGCTGGGCGGCATCTTTGTGAGTTTTGTTGGGGTTGAAAATCGCGTTGGTTTTCGTGCTGCGTCGCGGAGCTGCTCGAGACAACTCTGATCTCCGTTCCCTTGCGGAAGGGAGAGGGAAAGAGAGAAGAGGGAAGCGGGGACAGGCGGCGAGCGCCGGCGCTGCTGAGCGCGGGGCGCGATCAATCCGGCAGCCGCCGCCGTAGAAAAACGACGGCTCTTTTTCCCCTTTCTCGATCGATCTCTCATCTCTCCTCCTCCCTTCTTCTCCCTTCTCGCTCCTTCGCTCCTCCTGCCCTAATCTCAACCACAGGCCCCCAAGCCCTCGCCCGGACCCCACAAGCAGCGCGAGTGCCTGCCGCTCGTGATCATGCTCCGGAACAGGCTCAAGTGAGTGGTTAATTTTTTTCTCTTTTCGTCGAGAGGGCAATCGACAAAGGCGAGCGGCGGCAGCGGCGGCGGCCAATCGACGACGATTGCTCTCGCTTGCTGCCTTCGGAGGCTCCCTCTGGGCTCTCTCTCTCTCTTTCCGTCATGGCATCTGATTCGATGTCCACGAGCGCTTGAGAGATCTGGAGGCGAAAGACAAGGGGCCGCGGCCAAGGGAGAAGAGGCTCTCGATCAAGGGAGAGAGGTCTTGATTGCTCTTGCTCTCTCTCTCTCTCTCTCTCTCTCTCT
>Ga0114918_10000188_pt1 | contig 50649 bp, 71 predicted proteins | sample LantaG_FD_87015 | JGI IMG/M metagenome (GOLD analysis project Ga0114918, IMG submission 87015) | Deep subsurface microbial communities from Baltic Sea to uncover new lineages of life (NeLLi) - Landsort_02402 metaG | ecosystem: Environmental > Aquatic > Marine > Oceanic > Sediment | place... | reverse complement strand
TTCATATGTTCAATCTTGTCAAGGTCACATGACAATATTTTCACTCTTTCTGCTACTGTTTTGTTTCTCGAATTAGCAGGTAGAAAAACTTCTCTCCAGGTCAACTGCTCTACTTCATTTTTTCTAGCAAATTTAATAAGTTCTTTCAGGCTTAATTCATTACATATATAAGTTCTCAATCCAATACAATTCAACCTTACGGCAAATCCCAATTTATGTAAAAAACTTATTGTTGTTGCTAAATCAGGATATTCTCCATTATATTGCCATCCCTCATCACAATAAATAGCTCTATTTCGTTCATTATCATAGTGAACAATAGACAACGCAATTGTGGTTAAACCTAAATTGTACCAGTTTACGAGAATTTTTTCCCATTTATCTTTATCTTCAGAGAAGACTAAACCATTTGTTTGTAACTCTATCAAGGGGAAAAAAGTGGCTATTGTTTCTAAACAAAGTGTTATATCGGCTGGAAACAGAGTTGGTTCTCCCTTTCCCGTTAATAATGCCGTAGTAACGCCTCCCTTAGCCGCTAAGCGACAAGCAATCCTCATATTCCTAGTATTCATACTATTAAACTTTAATTGCTTAGAGGTTATGCTGGGCGTCATTTTGGCAATGCAAAAATCACAATTAGCATTACATGCCTCATTACCGATCACCAGTGACAATGTTTGAAATTCCATATTTTTCCTCTTTTCGATATATAGTATTATATAATACACATTTTAGTTTTAATCCACGCCTAAATTAGGCAATATTCGATGTTCGCTGTTTGCGAACAGCGAACAAAAATATACGTTGAATACGTTAGATACATCATTATAGACATGCACTTTAAAATAAGCTCTTTTTTATTCTTTTTCTCAACTTATTTTTCACTATTTTCCGGTGCATCCAGTGATCATCGGTTTGGACATGCCCCGCCCGAACAAACTTAGCTATACTTTTATCAAAATCATCTAAACTAAATTCATCTGCGAGTCTAACAACGTACCCCTCTTGTTCAGATGTGCCAAAATAAGACGTGCCTGTGCAATAAACCTTAATTGATTCTGGATCCCAAGTCCCACGGTATAAAACAGGAACTGTAAACAAATCTAATTTTTCTGCTAATTCAACAACAGTATCCCACGACAAATACATGTTTTCTCTCATAGCCCCAAACATAAGAAAATAACTGGAGAGACCGTCATAAGCTATGCTATGTTGAGCATAAACGTTTTCCCCACAGATTCTTAAATCATCTAATTTATATTTAATTTGATACCATAAGTTTTTAGCCCAATGACGACTAAGATGATCTCTACTGTCAACAGACCTTGCATGAAAAACATCTTTATGGAGATTACAGTTTTCTCCATCCATTTTCTCTGTGACAACAACTTCTCTATTTTCAAAAGCATCTAAAGACTTAATACGAGCATCGTCTTTAGTTAAACCCTTTGACCAAGGAAGATGTAAAATTTTTGGGTATTTCTTAATCATTTTTTCTTATTTTTCTATAAATCTATAAAAGGAGCAACAGAATTAAAAGATTTTCTCTCTCTTTTTTTTGAAACTTCAATTTTATCTTCTTTATCTTCTTTATCTTCAAAATGTTTTTCTGCCAAATATATAATAACAGATGTACTTAATAATATAAATATTATTATAAAATTTACAATAAAAAATAAAGGTCCAGTTATAAATCCTATGATGTACAACCAGATAGCGAATTGAGCTTTTTTTATTGTATCTATTTTTTCATTAAAATAAACACAATTAATAAAAGAAAAAGTGGAAAAAGAGCAAATCAACCATACAATAGCTAATACTGTCAGATAAACCCAAAACATTACCATCTCCTAAATTATAAAGATTATTCTTCTTTAACTAGTTTATATCCTATTTGATTTGCTTTGTCTTGTAACTCTTTTAAGCTGATTTTTTTTATATTTTTAGCCCGTCGTCCAGCTACTGCTTTTTTAGCTGCTGATGACCTACGACACGTTTCTGCGTATTCATAATCTGTTTGAAGTCTTGTGAATTGAATATTAATATCATAAGACTCATCGTAAGGACCAAAAATAACTTTTATATTTTTTCCACCCATTATTGATATATCATAATCAGTTAAAGCTAAATGATTCCGAAGCTCATATAAAGTAGTAGGCTGATCTATCGTAATCAATATTGAATCTTCTATAATTTTTCTTTCAGGTTTGATCATATTGTTGTACTCCATCTACTATGTTGACCGAAAAATTTTCTAATATTTTTTGTTCAGACAATTCATCATTGATAATTTGATGATATTCCAAATTAAAAAGCCATTCATGTTGACAATGCCAACATCTACAACCATCTGTATCTAGTGTTGTTATATCTACACTGTCGCTCAAATATACAAAATTTATTTTATTGCAATTGGGACAAAACTCTGTGATATACATGTTTTAAATTTCTTCTTTCTTTAGCGTTTCTGCTCGTTTGCACATAGAAGCATATTCGTGATCTGTTTGCAAGCGTTCATACATAATACTAAGTCCCCTGCCAGAAGACCCATCGTATTCACTATCATCAATATCAACAGTAATGGAAGTAGCATCCATTTCTTCTAATTCTTCTTTTGTTCTACTTATCTCATCACACAAAAGCCCAAAAGACAAACCATTAATTTCAATTTTTTTCTCATCAAGAACTCTTTGTCTTTTTAGTTTCTTTTTACTCATAATTTCATTTTCCTTTTAATTATCGAAGATAAACCAATGTTTATTTTCTTTAGATACATCATAATTTAGCCATTCTGTATCTTCATCATATTCTCCATCTGCTGTATAAACAGGTGCTGCTTTCCATGCATCTCCATCAACTGATGTTTGAATAAAACAAAAAGCAAAATATTGCTCATATTGTTTAGGATTATTTATAATTTCATCAAAAAAATTTATATAATCAGGTAAATGATTAACAAAATTCTCTTCTGTAGGATATTCTTTGTCAAATTCAATAAAATCTCGTTTCAACAAAGATAAATTCTTCTTTCTGATCATAGCATTGTCCAAAGTAAACATTATAGAAACTCTCAAATAATCAGGTTCTTCTATGTCTCTTGCTATGTCATATACTTTCTTGAAACTGCCGCCTGCCCAAGCAAAATGATCTCCAAAACGTTTTTTACAAATGCCTCCCCATATTCTAGGACCACTACCATGTCCATTTTGGAATTCTTTTATTGCTTCTACTTCTCCCTTTTCTGGGACTCCTAACATCGTGCTATAGCTCATGATAATCACTTATTCTTTCAATAGTTTATGTCCTATTAGTTTATTAGCCTTTCGTTTAGCAGCGGCTTTTTTAGCAATAGCTGATCTACGACAAGTTTCTTTATATTCTTTGTCTGTTTGAGGTCTTGTGAATTGAATATATACCGCATCATCTTCAGAATCAAACTCAATTTCAGCATCTTCTCCATCCAAATCATCTATTTCACGTTCCTTTGCATTTAATTGATCCGCCAAATTATGCAAAGAATACGCTCTTGGAAATTCCATCTGCACTCTTACCATTTTTCGTTTAGGCTTGCTCATATTGCTTCTTTCTTCTTTCATAATAAAAGTTTTCATTATTATTTATAAAATAAAATTTCTACATCCTGTATATCTGATAAGTATTTTTTTATTAAAGCACTAACATCTTCCCGCTCTAAACCACCAAGACCACAGCCTAAAGCAGGAATTGCAATAGAAGTCAACTTTAATTTCTCAATCTCTTTAACAAGATCTTTTAAGCCTTCTTCAATATATTCTATTTTACTATTTTCTCTCCAATGTTTTTTAGTAGGAAAATTTATAATATACCAATCTTTATTTTTGTGAAATATAGAATAAACAAACATCTTGCCTATCTGAATTATATCTTCTTGACAATGTTTTTTATACTCTAAAAACATATCAGGAAATTTATTTTTAAATTTTAGTGCTAATCCTTTGCCCATAATACCAACACAATTTACTGGATTGACAAGAGCTTGTGCTTTAGACTTAAAAATATCTCCTTCAACTATATGAATCATTATCCCCACCAAGTATACAGCATAGGCTTAAACTGCCTAATTGTCTTTTCATGATCTTTAAATATATTTAAAAATTCAACAAGAAATCTTAAACACCAAGGAACCATTGGAGTAATATATTTCAAAACATCGTCTTGATTTTCAAATCCTAATTCTTTTATAGCTATTTTCTTAGTAGCTAAATAATAATCAACTTGTTTTTTCTCTCTTGAATAAGATAAAACATTTTTGGCTTGTAAAAAATCAATCATTGAAGACCCTTCTTCAATTCGCTTTCCCGTCCTATTGTCCCAAAATATTCCTGAATAAGGAAAAATCCCATTATTAAATACTGTAATTTTGTTTTTACAAGGACAATCTTTTGAATTGATTATTTCTGTTTCTTCTACATAATCAATCATATCATCATATCTATACCATTTATCATTTTCTAGATATGGAATAACAGAAAAAACATTATCTAATCCAAATTCAGGCTGAAAATTGAAAGAATAAACTGGATTTCTTGTTTGCAAGCTAGACAGTTTACCTTCTTCATTTTTTCTTTTGATAAATCCAATCTCTAATGTTATATCGAATTCCCTAAAATCAAATTTAGATGGATTTTTTTTATATTCTTTTAACTTGTTTTCTAAAAACTCTAAATAGCTTTTTTCTGAATATTTATATTCATTATCAAAAATATCATCTAAAAAATTGTCTCTAAATCTATTATCAGATAATGTATAGTTTTCAGTTTTTACATCAACTAGCCCATAACCCAATATTTTATGTATTCTTACTCCCATTTTCAACTATTTCCTTATCTTTGTATCTTATAATTTTTATATTCAACGACTTGATTCGCTTTTCTCCAAATCATTATATCAAAAAAACATTATTTATCTATAGATTTTGGTTTTACAAAATCAACTTTTTTCAACTTTTGAAGGCAATCCCCACAGACGTGTTTGTCACCAGCAGAAGGATAGCAAATAATAATTTGGTCATTAAAGCGTTTAACCCCAACGCCGTTTTCTTCTTCAAACGGATTTGAACACAGGTCACAAATATATACTTTATTGATACTCATCTTATCTTCCTGACTTCAACATAGATTCTATTGCTTTTGTTGTAAAATTACGTTTAAGGTTAGGTCCTCTTTGAGCTGATGCTTTTAATATCCAATCTTCCCATTCTTTGCCATAATAAATTTTATGATCATGATCAAAAGCAGCTCCTGGAGACAACACTCCAGCATGTTCTTCGCTAATATCAAGCCATCTCCTGCAAACAAAACAATTACAATTAAATAAATAAGTTAATAATGCATCAGAAGCTAATCCAACTCTATAATCTAGTGTTTTGACATAATCATAATAGAAATTAGATAAATTTTTCATACAATATTGGAAAGCTTTTATGTGAAAAATACTTCCACCGCATCCAGACCATCCATTAATTTCAAGATCCTTATGAGTCAATTTTAAATATAAAAGAGCTTTTTCGTTAAACATAGGTATTGCAGGTCCAGCCAAATAAGCATCTGGATACTTACTAATTCTATCTCTTACATTAACATCATCTTCCAAATAAACAATCCAATCAGCTTGGGTTTCAAACATATTACATGTTTTTTCTATGTCGGTTAACCATTGATAAGATTGTTCCCAATGATGAAAATTATTTGTTCTTCCATCTCCACTCGACTTTTGGTGCTTATCATATTCACAATTAAAGTATTTTGCGATATCAGAAAAGTCTTCATTTGGATTATCACAAACTAAATAAACAGGTGAATCAGGAAAATATTTTCTGAAATTAGTAAGAACAGAAAATGTAGCTCTTTTGTTACTGTAACATGGATAATAAGCCGCAATTTTTATATCAATATATTTCTTTTTAGGAACATTATCAGAAACCATATATTCATAAAAATTACAAAACCATTGTTTCCAATGTTCTATTTTTGCTTTGTAGTCTTGAGTGCTTGATATTTCAATCTCAGGTTTTTGCATTTTATCACCTTTTATTTAATTCAACTTCAACCATGATCTTTACTAATTCTTTAAATCTGACTTCAGGTTCCCACCCTAATGATTCTTTGATCTTGCTAGAATTGCCGTATAGTATTTTGCCGTCTAGGGGACGAAAAAAAGCATCATCGACAACAACTAAAAGATCATTAGAGTCTTTATTAAATCCTTTTTCTTCTATTCCTGTCCCTTGCCATTCTATGTTAATCCCAACCACATTAAAAGCAGCTTCACAAAATTCTCTTACAGTATGAGGATCACCAGTAGATATAACAAAATCATCAATTTGATTGTTTTGTAACATTAACCACATAGCTTTTATATAATCACCGGCAAAACCCCAGTCTCTTTGTGTATCTAAATTACCCAAGGATAAGACGCTGTCAATATTTTTAACATAATCAACAACACCCTTAACTATTTTTTGAGTAACAAACTGGTATCCTCGTCTAGGAGATTCGTGATTAAATAAAATACCATTCACAGCAAAAATATTAAAAACTTCTCTATAAATTTTAACAAAGCATAGAGCTGCTAGTTTAGAAACAGCATAAGGAGAAACAGGTGAATAAGGTGTGTCTTCATCTTGTGGTGCATTTTCAGTATTGCCAAAAATTTCTGATGAAGAAGCTTGAAATAATTTAGCTTTTGGACAAAATCGTTTCATTGCATCTAATAATACAAAAACTCCATTAGCATTTACATTCATTGTATGAATAGGAATTTTAAAAGAAACAACAACACTTGATTGACCTGATAAATTATATATTTCATCAGGAACTATTGTTGAACATAAATATTGCATAGCCACATGATCTAATATATTTCCAGAATAAAAATGAATATTATCATGAGAAAAAATAGGTTTATAATCATTAGAAGCAACAAGTCTAAATTCATCTTTACTAAAATTTCCTTTCACAAGTCCATAAACTTGATATCCTTTTGATAAAAGGAATTCAGCAAGGTAATAACCATCTTGTCCCTCAATGCCAATAATTAATGCTTTTTTAATCATAATAATTTTTTATTTATTTATATCGCTAAAATAAGAGTCCATTTTCACTATAGAAAAACGTCTTCTTTTTGTTTCTTCTTCAAAGTCCATATCTTCTCTAGGAATAGAAATATATTTATTTGAATACATATGTTTAAATTCTTTTACCAGTTCTTGTTGTACTCTTTTATCCCAATCAAAAAAATCTTTTGTATCAAATATAAAAAAATCTTTATTTTGTATTTTCTTTATATCAAAAATTTCATGATAATGGAATAGTTCATCGATATTTAAATATTCATTTTCAAACCATCCCACTACATAAGAAAAAATAGAAATTGGATCTATTTGACTCTTATAACAAAGTTTCCACAGTTGCAAATTTTCATTTTCTTCTTTATTACTAATAATATTATTATCTTTTAAAACCACTCGGGGCAAATAATAAATTTGATCAACATTAACTCCATATTTCATTAAAAATGCATCACGAAGCATATTGTATTCAGCCATTTGACTATCATAAGCATCATCGTTAACGTTTTCTTGTGCTGACAATATAAAGACATTAGTGCCTATTATATAATCTGCTGCTGCCGACAAACATGCTGTATGTTCAATAACAGAAGGAAAGTCATTAAAATCTTTTTTCATTATAGAAGAAATAAGACCTGCTGATCCCATTAAATTAACAACATTTGCATGAGGAGATCCAAACATTGAACAAATTGCTGCAAAATAATTATCTTCATAGTTTCTTAATCTTAAATATCTTTCATCTTCTTTTAATCCATTTAAATCTAATACATCACTACTTCTTTCTTCCTTTCTTGCAATAAAATCACGAAATAGCCTATATGGAAGATGAGGTCTGTGCTCTGCAATAGGATTGACAATATCATGTATATAATACATTACCCCATAATGCTTTTTAGCATATAATGCATTAGCATATAAACAAGGCCAATCAGCTACTGTCAATCGGTTATTAAAAATGTCTGAACGAAAACGAGTTTTTATCATTATTATTTAACCTTTTATTGCGGGTGCTATAAACTTAGCAACGATATCATCTGAATGAAACTGAAAATCATCTTTATATATATCTTTTATTTCTGTTGTAACTAAATGGTTATGTTCTTTTAAATCATAAAAAGAATAATTAAAAGATTTACGATGTTGTAATTCTTCTATATCAAAATAATTATGATAATCTAATAATTCATTAATGGCAACATGTTTTTCATTAAACAAATCAATAATATAGCTTAGTATACTTAACGCTGTCATCCCACTTTCAAATAAATACGTAAGAGAATACTCTTTTATTTTGTTCTTTCTCGATATTTTTTCTTCTTCGTTATCAACAAGAAGTGGAGTATAATAATATTTTATTTTTTTCTTTAAAAAAGTTTCTAATAACATTTCATGCGTTTGCATCCTTAATGATTGTTCTTTCATAAAAAAGATAGAAGAAGAATCAAAATCTTTCCCACGAATAATAGTATCTATCCCTAAAATAGCATCAATAGCAGCTAATGCAACTACTGAATCAGAAATTTTTGTAGGAAACTTAGGATGATTTTTTTTCATCATATTTATAAGCAAAGTTGCAATTCCCATCATCCCAACTACTTTTGACTCAATCCCAGGAATCATTTTCTTTAATAAAACAAAGACATTCTGCTTATATGTTTTTAATATAGGTTCTTGCTCTTGATTTGTTTCCAAACCATCAAACGCATATCTTTCAAGCAAATTAGGATATTCATTTGTCTTCGTTGTTACATTAATGTCAGCAATGACAAAAAAGTTTCCTTTGCTTTTTTTTGCTTGTAATATATTTGCATATATATTAACTGCATGACCAATAGTCAATTTTCCATCAAATAAGTTGGGACAAAATCTAGTTACACTCATCCTATTATTTCCCAACCCTCTACATCAGTAAAATATGAATTAATATCAGGAATATTTTTAGAAGATGGTGCAAAAAACATACATCCTTTATATCCAAAATCCACTAATCTGCTCAAATTATGTCGCCTTGCTCCTTGAACCATACCAATACCAGACCAAATGTTGATACCAGATTTTAAATACTTAGAATAATAACTATATGGAAATAAAGAATCCGCTCTACCGTCTCCCAATATTTGATGATCGTGTTGTTGAGAAGCATAGTTATCTACTTTCATAGCTATCAAACTATTATATAAAACCCAATACCCAGTAAGATGAATATTCATAAAAATATTTCTACTCATCATAAATTCTTTTATGTATCCTATATCTAAATTTCCAGAATCTAATCTACGAGCTTCTTCTTCTGTAGAAAAATCATATTGAGCAAAAACCATTTTACCTTTTAAGTTTAAAAAACGTTTTTCTATTTCATTTAATATACAAACTCCACTAATGCATTCTAAACACTCATTTGCCATTAGAATATAAGAAAATTTATTTTCATTTTGAAATAGATATTCAAGCCAACAACAATAAGAGTCGCTAGGCATAAATGTTTTTGCTTGTACAGCATGTCCCATGCTGCTCTGCATCCCAATTATAGGAATAATTTTCTTATCCGTATGATATAATAAAGATTCAATATGCTCTTTATCTTCTTTTGGGCATACAACATATTCGCTACAAAAAGAACCATATTTTTGCAAAAACTCGATATCTTCTTTTAATTCTCCATTGCACCATGCCATTAATTTAGAAGAAGAAACTTTAGGATAAATTGACTTTTTTGACATTATACAATAGTCTCTGCTAATTTTTTAATTTTCTTCATTCCACTAATAGAAATTTTAGATACTTTAGAATCTGACAACGGTGCATCTTTCCGTCCGTGAGAATCAGGTCTTTTTCTAAATCCCATTTGAGCTAATCGTTTACCTATTTCTACCCCATTAAGCTCTGATATAAATTTCAACTTTAAAGTTTCTTTTTCGTCTGCTTCTAATTGTGCATTAGAAAATAAAAAATCTACCATATCGTTTGTTTCAGCAATAATAGAAGGATTGCATTCACATCCAGATATTTCATCATTTTCTATAACTATAGAATTAGTTAAAAAAACTAAAACATCTCCATTAGATTTTTTGTTTGATCTTTTAAATTCTTTTCTAATGCAATCTATTGCTCTAGCTATTCCTATCTTTTTAATCCATCTAGATGCTTCATATCCTTTTGTTTGATTAAAAGAAAAACATGCTTGAGTATACCCAATATTAGCATAGCTTTGAATATCATCTATATCTAAATAAGGATATTTTCTTCGTAAAATATTTTTAATCTGTCCAGCTAAAATTATATGCTCATACATCAATTCTGTTTTTGTCATCTTTTTCTCAATATTTTATAACAACTCTTTTGAACTATCGTATTATATCTAAGTGAAAAATTAATATTAAAAAATTAATAATCACTAGTTATAGTTAGATGAAATGGTGTTTTAGGGCAATGTCGCTGCTCCCATAACAATTCATCTATCACATATGAATCTAAATTCGAAGAAATAGCTATCGCATCACAAACCTTAACAGTAGCACATCTTATTTCTATTTCTTCAATTGATCCTTTATGTATAAGAGTAGAATTATCTATTTTTTTTCTTAAATCTTTTGAATAAGAAATAATTTTATGATACCTAAGAACATTAGGCAATTGATAATCAGCAAAAACAGTAAAAATGAACATGTCATCAAATCTTTTAACTTGCTTGTGTAGCTGGCTAATTAATAATTGTGCTCTTTTTAAAAGAATATCATCTGCATATCCTGGAAAATTATTAACTAAGAACTCAAAAGCAGGAATAGCAGATGAATTATTTATAACTAAAGCTATAAATCTATTAATTTTCATCCTATCTTGAGTTAATTCTGATAAATGCTTATGCCTCTCACTTAATAATGTAAATCTTTTTTCACATAATTGATCATAAAAAGCGCCAACAAAACGATCAAAATTAAATATAGGAGGACACTCCTCTTGTTCTGCTCGTTCTAAACAAGCATACATGGTATTAGCACTTGCTTGAGAAGGTCTAAGGTTATATTTGCCATACCAATAGCAATAATTGACCGAATTGGCAACCAATTCTTTCATTATCGCATTTTGCGTTTCCTCCAATAACTTAGGCAATACATAATTACAATCTGCTATTTTATTTACAAACTTTTTTGCTTTATAAAAATCAATTTTTACACTTTTAGAGCTATTAACAACTTGATTGACCACGCTTCTCATGTTTTCAAGCAATACAGAAAGTGACATATTATACTTCTCCCGCTTCTATTATATCACTTTTTTTTGTTGTAACTATCAAATCTACAGAGCGTTTGTGAATAGAAACCTGTCTAACAAATGGTTTTATCGCATTGCATACTGGGCATCTCTTAATATGATTACAAAGTAACTGCCCACAACATTTCCAATATGAAATTTTAGTATGATCTTTTCCTTCGCAATCTTTGCATAACATTATATCATTTCTCTCTATTCTTTAGGAGTAAAAGAAAAAGGTTTTCTTCTTTTGTGCTCACTCTTATCTATCATTGCTCTTACTTTATCTACAAGCTTAACTTTTTCTCTTATTTTCTTAAACGTATCATCTAATGTTTCTCCCTTGATCCAGGGGAATTGTTTATCATTAATGGTATCAATAGCAACTTCTATTTGGTCATATGTCATTCCGAGTTCTGCATAATCAGATTGCCCTTCCCATAAACCAGCAGAAGGGATCGCTTCTAATATCGATTTTGGAATAATTTGTAAAACCTCAGCTAATTTATAAACTTCTGATTTATGTAATTGAGCTAATGGTTCAATATCAGATAAACTATCTCCGCCTTTAGTTACATATCCAATCATTTCTTCATCTAAATTACATGTTCCCACAACAAGACCATTAGATTTTTTAGCTGCAATATCATATAATATATTAGCTCTTATTCTCGCTCTTAAATTACCTTGTCTTAATCTTTTGTTAATGAATGATGCTACATGATCATTATTAACGTCAATATCATTTACCATATACGAAAGAGAACTTCCCTTACTTACGTGACATTTGCATTTTTGATATGCTTCTAAAATCGAACATATTTCATAAGTATATAATTGCAAATATCCTCGTGTTACATCTTTCCAAGTCGAGTTACTTTCTTTTCCACACATTGCATTAAATAGATCTATTGATTTGTTATAGGAATCATGGTCAGAAAAGACATCATAAGGCATTGCAACAAGAAAAGAAAATATAGTTCTGTCAATATCTCCATATACACGAGTTTGCCCTCTATGTAGCTCGCTTAATTTAGTAACCCTAGAGCACAATACAGCTACAACAGCAGAATCAATCCCGCCTGAAACGCCTGTCACTAATCTTTGTATTTTATGTTTTTTACAATACTTATATAACCATTGAACAATATCATCAGCCATATCGGTATATTTTTTATATTCGCTTTTATTCACAATTAACAATTTCTCCTTCTAAATAGATTTAAACTATCACTCTTGCTTTTATATCATTTCCTAAATCTATTTGCATTACCCTTATTCCACGATTCAAATTTTGGTCGAGTAGGATCCGGCGCAGAAACAGCGATACCAGAATCAACACATTCCTGACAAGCTTTTTTTTCTCTAACGACTTCAAAACCAAATGATTTATGTTCTTGATAAGATCTAAACCTCTTTTCTTCAACAATGTTAATAGGTTTAGTTTTTTCTGTTACGCTTTTACCGCAATAATCGCAATTAAACATTTATCTTTCTTTTTATAAAATTTCTTTTTTAACAATGTCCATATTTGAAATATCAACATGACAACCTTCTAAAAACCAAATATTTTCTTTCCTACCGTCTCCTTTTAATAAAGGACAAAATTCAGTTTGCTGATAAGCAAAATCATCTTCTAATTCTGATACTTCACTATAAAACTCTATTAAGAAGGCATAATTAGGATTATGCCTTGAAAAATCACTTTCATAATCAGCAATAGTAATATCACAAAAGGCATCATAATCTATATTGTTAGAAGAACAAACAACTCCATGGACCTCATTAACCATAGAATAAATTTTATATATATCATTAATTGGAATCTCTATTTCTCTAGAAAACTCTAATAAATATTCATTAATATCATCTATATTTTCTGGAGCTTGAAATATCCATTGTTGAGTGCACGAAAGCATATGCGACCTATCTCCAATTTCAAAATCATCAGGCATAATACAAAATTTTACTTCTAAATTATTTTCATTATCAATATCACAAACTAAATATGAGTCATTTTCATATTCATCTACAAGAGAAAATAACACTTTAAAGATATGATTCTGCTCATTTTGAAAAACAAAATTTTCTTTTATGAAAAATGTTTTTTTACTATTTCCCTTGATAGCTAAATCTTTAATTTGAACTTCATCTCCAACAGAAAGCTTCTTGATTTGTTTGATATTTATCATAATTTATTTTTTACCATATTGACCGAGAGTGAAAATTAAGAAAAAAGCTATTAATCCAACTAATCCATGTCCCATAGTAGGATTTTGTTCATATGTATAAGAAACAAAAAAGAATAAAAACCATGTCGTTAGACCAAATATTACACACCAAAAAATTAATATAAAGATCAATCGGAAAAAATAGCAAAATTCTAAAAATGACATTTTATTTACCTCTTAGTTGACATCTTTTACTATGCTATTATATCTAATTTTTGCAAGATTGTATCTATTTTTTACGTATTTATGAAACCTATTTTTAAACCTTTCTTATTTGAAGAATGCAAAGATAATGTGTCAAAAGATTTTTTGATCATTTTTTGATCAAGTAAACACTTGCTCGTCTTTGTTTCTGTTTTTTTAGCTTTTTGAATAACTATTAAATTAAGTGTATTAATAAATTCTTGTATTTTTGCAGGAGTCCATTCATGTGTTTTTTTAACAATTTCATCAAAATCTTTTTGAGTATATTTGTAGTTTTTCAATCTTTTTTTAAACATTTTACTTCTCAAGTCGTCATTCAAATTTTCAATTTCTACTACTCTATCAAAACGTCCAGGACGATTTTTTAAAGCGTTTTCAATAAATTCTAATTTATTTGTTGTGGCTATTGTTATAATACCCTCAACTGAATTGATGCCATCTAATACATTCATTAAAGATCCTAAAGACTCAGATGTTGATGAACTTCTACTTTCCCCAAATAAATCGATATCTTCTAAAAAAACAACTAACGGAGACATGAAATCTGCTAATTTATATAAATAAGAAATAGCATCTTTATTGTTGCCGTTAAAAGCAGAAATCATATCTGGAGTAATCCACAAAACAGCATTATTAGGCAGGCAATTACAAAGGATTTTTCCCAAAGTTGTCTTACCAACCCCTGGAGCCCCCCACATTAAAATGCCTCTTTTGAATATGTTATATTTTTTATATTTTTGAAAATTAGATAAAAATTCTAAAACTTCAATATCAAATACTTCTTTAACACTATCTGAATAATAATAATTATCCCAAGAAAATTGTTTATCTATTTCAACATTTTCAAAACTACCTGAATAAAAATCAACGCTCTTTAATTTAATTGTTTTAAATAAATTATATTTTTTTGTGTATTCAACCATATTTTTTATTATTTGCTTTGCTTCTGTTTCTTTTTTATGATATATTCGTATACCTTCGCCTTTAAAATCATCTCTATAATGGTATACAACTATACTATCTTGCTTTGATTTATAAAATTGATACCCCTTTTTAATAATACTTTTTTCTTTATTTTTAATAGTCCATGTATCACTAGAAACAGGAATAATTGTTCCATATTCATCAAAATTCAAGGCTCCAACAAATTTATATTTTTTTTCTTTAAAATATTGAGATGCAGCATCTCTAACTAAAATGGCTATAATAGGAATATCATAAAACTCACTCGTTGTTAAGTCGTCTATTTTATGAACTCCAATAAAAGAACATATAATTCTTAATTCAATACGAGCAATAGTCAATAAATTGACAGTGTTAACAAAATCTCTATCTGTAAAGTTTTTAGTTATAGAGCCAATTTCGCAATCTTGAACAACTTCTCTATTAGAAGTAGAAGAAACTGATTGAGATGAAATCATAAAAATTCCTTTAGTTTTAAAGATTAATGCTACAAACGATACCTGAATCTATCCAACTATTCATAGAAACATTTAAAACAATAGCTTGAGATATAAAAGTTAAAGCTTCTTTCTGCAAAAGAGGAGCATAAATACAAGCAAGCTGAGAAGTATTAGCATAATAATAATTTGAATCAGTTTTTTTCTCTTGCATAGTCTTTTCCTTTAATTTATAAATCAATAAATTTGAATAAATTATCTCTTTTAGATAATAATTTTTGTTTATGATGTGTTGTATGCGTTTTTTCTTCTTCTACATAATCTATACTTTTCCTGAGAATATTATTTTTATCTAAAAACAAATGGTTTAAACTTATAAAATATTTTTTATTTTGAAAAGTTAAAAAAACAAATTGTTTTTTGTATAGATCTTCTATAAAAACATCAGAGAATACAACAGTTTCGTCTTGTAAATTATATATTGCATTTAAAGATCTATATCTAAATAAAGATAAAAATTCATCTTCTTCTTTATTAAAATGCAGTTTTATTAAACTGTATTGGTAGACCTTATTAATAAAACCTTCCTTTAAAGGGTTTTTATTAGATATAATAATATCTATATAATCTTTTTTTACTTGAGAAAATATTATTTCATTATAACAAATAAATTGATCTAATAACTTTAAAGCATTTTCTTTTTCAGAAACTCCTAAATGAACAATGTTATCAATAACATAATTATCACCAACAGGAACAAAAGTCAAATTACTTACAGGTATCATCTTTATATTTGATTTTATAAATTTTTCAGGAAAATGTCCAACATATATCTTATTATCTTTTTTATCAATACTAGTTCCTGTGTATAATGACTCATGTTTTACTATAGTGCTACAGGATTCTCTTCTCCATTTAAATAAAGAATTATATTGCCTTTCGCCTGCTCGCAAAGAGATACCGCTAATAATTCTTTTAAAAACAGCTTCATATAAGGTGCTACCTAAAATATAAATATTATAAGGCACTTTATTTTTAAACATAAAAAACATTTCGTCAAAATAAGATTTAATCTCATTATTAAAAATGCTATATACTTCTTTTGTTTGACTGCTGTTTTTCATTATATATCTAAAAATTTAAATTGTTTTATAGGATTTTTTTACTTTAATGTCATTATTTAAAACTTTATTAGTATTATATAAGAAATGCATGCACTTACAAGTTAATTTTACAAGGATTTGTTCTTTTTCCATAGAAATAAAAATAATAGTGAATTATCTTTTATACGGTGAAAAATGTCTTCAATAGAACAAATACCCTTTGGAAGCGACCTAATATCAACAACATTGAATAATAATAATGGTGTGCATACAATAAACGCTGCTTTTGTAAATTCCTACGACACAACTGATGACAAGCTATTACTCGGTGGCGTTCCGTTAACCCTAACGACAGCAGATGGTTATTATTTTTTACATACAATTAAACAAAATATAGATAATGATACTAGAAATTCAACTATTATTCAAGGATCGCTAATCGAGACATGGACAAGCGGAACTGAAACTAATACTTTATCTATCACACACACCGATAACAATAACATAGTTGATCATTCTACATCTCTATTAGGGATGCCTTTGGGAATTACAGCTAATAACGAATTAATGTTTACTCAACAAATAGGTCTAACAGTTGATTCAACAGAAATATTTATATGGGGAAACCAAATGATGTCTGCTGCAAACGTCAATGGAAGCTATTACCTTATAATTAAATATTAATTATAGTCATCATAATCGTCATTGTCATTATTGTAATCATAATCGTCATTGTCGTCATTGTCGTCATAATCATCATAATCGTCATCATTGTTGTCGATATGAACAATTTCATAAATAGGAACCGCTAAAAGCGCCTTTTGCACCAAAAAATTAACGGTTTCAAAAGTTCTTTGTTCTTCTGCATTTAATGAATAGAACAAAAGCTTAATATATTTTTTTATAAAAATTTGAGATTCCTCAAACCATTCTCTCCATATATCTTGATCGCTGCTATTTAAATGCGCATAAATAGCATCTACCACTTGTTGATCTTGCCTATAATCAAGACTACCATCATTAATTTGATTTTGTAATTGATTTACTAAAATGCTGTCAAAATTCCCCAATAAAACTTTCATATCTCTACAGTTAGCATAAAATTTTTCACCTAAATTACGAGGAACAGAAGGAATATTGTCTTTAAAGTAGTCTGAAATAATAATCATATTATTGATAACGCCTAAAGTATAATAATGTGATTGAGGAAGTAATTCACTCATAATCCCAATTTTCCTAACAGAGGATACAATAGAAATTAAATATTTTCTCATTTGATAGTGATTTGTTTTATCCTCTGGTAAATCAATAATATTAAAGAAATTTTGAACTATTTCTTCACGCATTACTTTTGATCTTTCCGTTTTTGGTACTTGTATCTGATGTTCTTCTATTGCAGCATCCTCTACTACTGTAGTATTTTTTGCTTTTATTGCAATTTCTTCATTTTTTATCCAAAATTTGATAATACCAAATAAACAAAGTGATAACGCTTTCATAAAAAGAATGAATGATTTTTTTAAACAATATATATATTTAAACATAATAATCTTCTATTTTACTTATTCTTATATACTTATGAATCAATAAAAATACCTTTTTTATATTACTGTTTAACATATCCTATTTTTGTTTTATAGAGATCATATAGTTTAACTCCCCCACAATAGGAAATAGAAGACTGTAAGTCATCTTTTAAAGATTCAACCAAATCAAGCATATTGCCCTTGTACGCTTCTAAAATCTTTTTTCCTTCAACATGTCGTTTATTATTTTTATTATCTTCTGATGCGTTTCCGTAATATTCTTTATACATTCTATTATCAATTTGAATCACATCTCCAGCAGATTGATCATAACCAGCAAAGAGAGCTCCAGCCATTACACAAGAACACCCACAAGCGATTCCCTTAGCGATGTCTCCGTGTTCAATAATTCCCCCATCGGCAATAATAGGAATATTTTCATTTTGACATGTTTCTAAGAGAGTAGAAACAATAGGTCGATAAAAACCAGTTTTATTTTTAGTGATACACGATTTCCCTGGACCAATACCAACTTTTACACATTCAGCTCCCCATTTTTCTAGCTCATTAACGGCTTCCAGTGTTGCGACATTGCCAACAATCAAAAAAGCATTAGAAAAGTGTTTTTTGATATATTGTATCATTTTATGAGTTTTTTCTGACCAAGCATTAGCAACATCTATAGTAATATATTCAATTTTTTTTGCTAAATTTTGGATGGGATCCAAAAGCTCTTTCAGTGCATCATATGAAGCTTTATTAACACCAACGCTAATAGAAACAAACTGATCATTTTTAATCATAAATTTAGCAAACTCTAATGGTGAAATAGAAAACCGATGCATAATATAAAATAAATTTTCTCTAGCCAAAAACAAACACGTTTCTACGTCAACAACGCTAGTCATATTAGCTGCTATAACTGGCAATGCAAATGTTCTATGCCCTAATGTCATTGATGTGTCGCATTGACATCTGCTATCTACGCAACATTTGCTCGGGAATAAAAAGATATCTTTATAAGAAAGCTCTTCTGTAATGTTCATTGTTATAGTCTAATCCTATTTTAATAATGTATCAATTGGCATTTTTTTAGATATCATATATGTAAATAACAATTGATATGTTTGTAAAAAATCATAATGATTATAAAAAACTATTTTTAAATCTTTGTTCCAATTCAATATATTTTCAACTGCTTTAGCTTCATTTTCATTACCTTCAAGAGATATCGTTTGCGTTGGTCCATAAACAATTTTTTTAATTCCTTTTTGTATTAAAGCTCTTAAGCATTGGATACAAGGAAATCCAGTAATATAAGCAGTAGCACCCTCTAGAGAAGAGTTAGTGTTATAGATAGCATTTCTTTCTGCATGCTCCATATATAGGTATTTTGCAGGAGCCTCCAGCGGCACAAACTGATCATCTACACCAGCAGGCGGCGAATTATACCCTAAACTAATAATTCTATTCTTTTTACTAACTAGAATACAACCATGTTTTGTCCTAGGATCAAGAGATCGTGTTGCAACCAAGAAAGCCATCGCCATAAAATAATCATCCCAATAAGGTCTTCCCAATTTGTCTAGCATTATTTCGTCCTTTATAAATCAATAAACTTATATTTATTTGTTTTTTCTATTTTTTCATCTTGAATTTTTTCGTCTTGAACTATAAAATAGTCTTTGCTCTCATATTGTTTTCCAACTTTTTTATTTTGTATCAAAGAACTGACCTGTTTCAACTTATAATGAGAAGAGAAATAGAACTTATAATAATAATTTACATCTTCTCCAAACGAGAATTGCCAAGTAAATTTAAGTTGATCATTAGAGCTTAATAAAAAATATTTCGCATAAGCATAATATATATTCGTAAAATATTCTTTATCTTGTTTATAAGTAAGTAAAGAATATGATTCTCCCTCTTGCATATCAAAAAATAAAATGCTTTTTCCCATATTTTTATAAGAATTATAGTCTTTGTCAAAAAAGTTTTCTAGACAAGTTATAGGAATAAAATATATTTTGTCCTTATAATGCTCTAACAATGATTTCCCAAAAATATTTTCAAATAATTTCTTTTTACAATCAGAACTAGAGGAATTTGAACTAATTAATATAATTACTTTATCTTTCTTATTAACAAGTTCTAATGCAGCAAAAAAAGAAGCTGTTGTCAATCCTTCCTGTCTGGGAGAAATTACATATCCTGTAGAATTTAAAAGAATTTCATTTACAAAATAATTTTGAATTGGCGTAAGTTTAATATCCATGACAATTGAAATTATATAAACAAATCATTCACATTCCATCTTTAATTGTTATAGTGAAAAAATTTTAAAAATAAAGGTTTTAAATCCATATTTTATGTATGTATGTATGTCATATGGATTTAAGTAAGATAAACTATAATAATATTGAATTCCACAATATAAAAAGTTGGAATTTTTTAGACTTATGCAACTATAATTTAAAAATATTTGTTGATGGATTCGAAATTCCAAAATTACGCTATATTAAAAAATCTATTGAATTTCAAAAACATAAAAATTTTTATGTACAAGGAAAATATTTTTTATTCATTTTATTAAACAAAAAATTAGGATTAAAAATATTATATAACAAAATAGATACTCACACAAAAGACAAAGAACAAAAAAGTTTAGAAAAAGTAATTAAGATACAAAAATTATTATATAAAAAAAATATAGCATTTAATTGTGGCAAAAAACCTATTGAAATAAATATAAAACATAAAAAACTCAATGAAACACAAAAATTTTATTATTATTTAACTGAAACAGATATCATCAATGAAGAAATAGAAAGAGCTTATTTACAAAAAATAATATTAAAAGAATATCCTTATTTCATGAATATTATATATAATGAATTAAATATAAATAGATCTAGATTAAAAGAAGAACTTAAAAAAACATCAAATTATATTTTAACACCAAAAAAAGAATTAAAGCTAATAGATATAGACCCAAAGTTTTATTTGGAAAACAATGAAAGAAAAACTTAAACAACAAATTATAGAAGAAGGTCAATTCCCCTTTAAAAGAAGAAAATATCAATATCAATCAATAGATGAAGAAGAAATGATTGGAATAAGAAATATGAAACATAGATTTTCTATTCTTAAATTGCCTGATTCGTTCGAGAACAAAACAGTGCTTGATATAGGATGCAATCTAGGCATGATATGCGTAGAAACAATGAAGAGAAAAGCAAAATCAAGTATAGGAATTGATCATCGTGAAGAAACAGTAAACATTGCTAATAAATACTTTATAGAAAAAAAATATAAAAACATAAAATTAATAACATATGATATAAATAATGGATTAGATGAATTAATTAATTTAATAGGACATAAACAATTTAATTATGTTTTTGCTCTATCTATCTGGAAACATGTAGATAAAAAACATTTATATAATATTATAAATTATTATTGCAAAGAAAAATGTTGGTTTGAAGGTCATGCAAAACAAACAAAAGATTTTTTCCAAAAAGAATTATCATCTAAATTGAATTTTTCAAAAATAAACTTTATCGGAACAACTTCAGATAGAGGACAAAGAGCCAATTTTTTGCTCACTAAATAAATTCAGTAATTATTTTAAATCTGATATAGGATATAAAGCGTTTTTATCTAGATACGGAGGTATCTCAATTCCTCTAACAATATCCGACATTCCAACAAGAATAGGACTGTGAGTCGCAATAAAGAATTGTTTATCAGAAAAGATTTCTAATAATTTATCCACCATAGAAGCATGCCTAGACATATATACTTCTTTTTCAATATTATCAATAGTAATCATGTCAAACGAGTTAATATATAAAGGATTACATAAATGCCTCAGTAATGTAGCTATTTTTTTCTCACCACCTGACATCCTTCTATAATGGACATGGGTGCTATCTGGTTTAATGATAACAAAATCTGTATAGAACAATTCTTTTTTACTATTTAAATCATTAATTTTTTTATCCAAATAGCAATCATAACCATAAGCAGTTTTTGCGATATCAATAAAAATATCTTCCATTTCTGCGTGTAATTGAAATGCATTAATAGCCATAGGATGATCAGCGTCTATAAAATAACAATATGATTTTTGAGCGTCTGGAAGCTCACATTTAACGATACCAGATGAATCAATAATAACTTCTTTATCATCTCCATCAATATCAAATATAGCTTCTATTTTCAATTTACTAACAGTTTTTTGAAAATCTTCATATGAAGGTTCATAATCAGGATGATATGTCATCTTACGAAATAACATTTCATTATCTCGTCCAAATAGTCTAGCAGCTGATGAAACAATATCTATAGCTGCTAAGATTGTACTTTTGCCACATCCGTTTGGACCAAAAAAACATGACAAGTTTTTAGGTTTATTTAAAGAATCTGTAAAATCCAAATGAGTATTTCTATAACCGCAGTAGTTCTCTAATGTAAGATTTTTTAACTTAACCATAACATATTCATCATCGGTTTTTGCCGATAAAAAATATAAAATGAGAAAAAAAAAAATTAATAAATAAACAAATTCATAAATCCAGAATTGGAAAATGTCAAATTTGCAATAATCCAAAAAAGTGCTTACTTGAGTGCCATAGAATCATACCAGGAGCTAAAGGAGGAACGTATAGATTAGATAATGTTGTTGCTTGTTGCTCTAATTGCCACACTCTTATACATGCTAAAGAAATAGAAGTTACTGGATGGTTTGACACAACAGCTGCCAATGGAAAAATTTTATGTATTAAAGACGAAAATGGAGAACGCTTTATATTAAGAAATGCCTAACTTTTTCTTAACAATTTGAACATAATTCTTATCTATATCTATGCCTATTGCTTTAACTCCTAAACTTTGAGCTGCCATCAAAGTCGTACCAATTCCCATAAATGGATCCAATACTGTCATATCTTTTTTAACACCATGTAATTTAATACAATATTCTGGCAAATGAACAGGAAATGTCGCTGGATGCCCTCCACGTTGCTCTCTGTTAACAATTGTGCTATAAGGAAGGAACCAACTGTTTCCACGACATCTTTTCGTCTGTGAGCTCTTCCAGCGTTTTATATTAGACTTATCTACATATCCAACTCCAATAGATAATTTGTCTAATTCAACATGACCTGTTTTGGTGAAATGAAATATTTTTTCAAATGTATGATTCAAAAATCTTTTACTTTGAATTGGTTTAAAATGTCCATGAGTAGATCCAGCTACATGTAAAGATTTAATCCAAACTATATCATTTTGCAATTTAAACAAATTACGTGCTACCATTGCAATATCCATAGCAATCCATGGTTTTGTCGGAATAGATCCAACATTAAGAAAAAAAGAACCATCATTCTTTAATACTCTTTTTATCTCTAGAAATATATCTTTTAACCATAAAATATATTTTTCATTATCTAATTTATCATCATATTGCCCATATTGAGCATCAATATTATAAGGAGGAGAAGTAACAACAACATCTACACTAGACTTAGGGATGTTGCTTTTAAGTAACTTTAAACAATCACCGCACCAAGCGTCTTGAAGAGAACACTTTACAATATGTCTAAAATGTTTTTCTTTTTTAAGTGTAGTTGAAAATAAATCTATACTTTTTATTTGACTATCATCTTTCATTTTTATATTTCTATTTTTATAATATGCGCTTCATTAATAAACACATTTAAAGGATTAGGCAAATCCAATGGACCTTTTTGAGGGTTATAACCAAAAATCTTTTTAAACGTTTTCCACGGAAAACTAATAATAACCAAATCAGAATTTGTAGATGTTTGTATCAGCTTGAGTCCCCAAAGCTGTGAAAAATCAAAAATTAACTCAATGCTTTTATAATATGGATATTTAATATTAAACTGTACTATAATCTCTATCATAGCATATGATTAAATCAATCTCTTAAGAGTATTAATTAAGCTTTCTAATGGAACATCCCCATCTTCAATCTTATACTGATTTGGCCACAAAAAAACCTTGCCATTAGCCTTTTTAAATGCCTTAATTTTTTTCTTTGAATCGTCTATTAAAATAGCCTTTTTACTAGCGCAAAGCCATTTATCGTGAGCTATAATATAAGGTATATCTGGGAAGTGTTTAGCCATCCATAAAACTTTACCTGCACAGGCATTGCTACAAGATTCCGGATCAAGCCCAGGAGAAGTTAAAACACATACCTCTCCTATTCTTTGCATCTCTTTTATCAAATCTTTAGCCCAAGAAAACAAAGGGATATCTTCCCACCAAGATGCTCCTAATTTGTTTATTTTATTCCATAGTTCATCAATATCAACCGAATCTAATTTTTCTATCTTTTTGCCATTTTTAAGTTGTTTTCTTATTCTGTCATCTTTAATATCTAGTGCTAGGGTTTTACAGGCATTCCCTATCCAATCTCCTAACACACCATCTATATCTATAAAAATAATCTTATCTTTTTTTGTCTTTGATGAATAAAGCATTTTCATATTTAAATTTTAAACCTTTTCTTTCTTGTTGCTATGATATTTCTCTTATTTAAAGGCATATCATCCTCTGTCAAAAGAATTTCATCTCCTAAAAAGAAAAAAGGTGCAGCAAATTTTGTGCTCCAAGTTCTATCTTTAAATTCTCTATTTTTAAGATTTGTAAAATATTGTAACACTTCATCAAAATAGCTACCATATATGTGTAAAGAATCTGCAACATGAACATATTCTCCCATTTCAACACCAACTTGCTCAGCAAGCATAGACTGTAGTTCTGTAAAAGCAAAAACATTCATGAAGAAAGCCTTGTACAAGTCGTTACTTCTAATATGAACATTCATATTCAATTTCATAATATGTCCAGTTGCACCACATCTTTGACAATCATCATAATCATCTTTTTCAAAATGACTATTTCCTGTTCCTTGACATTGAGGACATTCATGCTTTTCTACTCTTAACCAAATTCTTTGCAAACATGCAGGATCTCCAATTCCTAAATCTTTCCACGGTTGCCAAGTAATAGCTTGAGCTCGTCTTGTATAAGGACATTTTTTAAGCATTTCTACACTTTTGCTCAATTGATCAATACAAGCACATCCTGGAACATCATATTCAAAAAGTCGCTGATGATAAGTATACTCCCATTTTCCTTCTTCTGGATTTACCCAATGATCATGGACACCAAATAGAACTTCACAAACATATTTTTCCAAGTCTTCTAGTCCTCCAGGAAAAGATCTATGGATACGGGGCTCTTGCATAGGATCAGTAATATGAATCATAGCAGTAATATCACGACTATTTTTATCTGCTTCTTTGTCATATTCAGTAGGAAAATTGGCTCCATTTTCCCAGCATTCAATCATAGCTTTTTCATACGCTTCTGGAATTGTTTGAGTTTTAATATATACAGTTTGCATCTCAAGCTCCTTTGATAAAACAAATCTTTCAAAGATTATAACTTTTATCTGCTTCACATAAGAGAAATAAAGCTATATTCAACTTAAATTTATTCCAACAAATGCCACATATATTATAACTATATATCTTCATTAATTAAAGGATAATCTTATCTTATATAATAATATAAATTAGTGACAAAATGAATTGGTATAAAATAGCACAAATAGCACAAATAGAACAACAAACCGAAAGCAACCTAGGTGGTCCGTCTATTAATATATATCCTTACGATCCTATATTAAAAGAGACAATAGATGAGCTACAAAGAGAAAGTCCAGGATTTTTTGACAACATAACAGATGTAGTTGTAGATGTTGGTTTTGGACAATTTGGATCAGTAAGTAGTTTGTCTCCAAACACCATTTATATTAATTTAAACAAAGCAAAAGACCAATTAAATCAAACTCCAAACCTTCCTCAATCTGGATCTGTAGAATACAAAGAAGCTTTAAAAAATACAATTAAAGAAATTCTAATACACGAACGCGCTCACGTATTAGATTATGATGCAAAAACAAATACATTCCCTGGTGGAGAAATGCCAGCAGAACAAGCAACGAGACAATATTTTAATTATTAAAATTATTTTGTCATTTTCCAATTACACTTTTGAGACAAGTCATAAGCAATGATAAAAGGATTCTCTCTTACTTGTTCTACAGTTAAATCAATATTCTTACTCTTTGCATATTCAACAACTTCTTTAGCTCTTACATTTAATACAGTTAAATATGCAGCTCTATACTGATCTTCACCTAAAAACACCTGCTCAAGTTCTTCAGAACCTATTTCTGTCTCGTGTTTTATAATATAAAGTTCAATTTTTTTTATTAAATTAGCAGCTTTTTTTAAGACATTTTGAATAGAATAGCTCATGTACGATCCGCACTAATTTCCTCATTTTTCTTATTTTTCTTCATTTGATGACTTTCTTTCTTGTTATATACTTATTTCTATTTCAGAACAACTTAACAAATATACTATAAAATTCCCATTAGCTTTTTTATATATATATAAATTACTTTTTTCTTCTGATTTACACATTTTATTATCATCTTTTTTTTCTTTACATCTTATCCCTTCAAGACAAATAATTTCTTCTGGATAGATATTAAATTTTTCTTTACAATATTTCTTAATTTCTTGAAAAGCAACTTTAGAATAATCAAAACTTGCATCCATTAATTTAACAGAAAAAGGAGATTTAAATAAAAACACTTGTTCTAGCTGCTTATGATCTAGTGTTATCCTATTCAACAACTTTAATAAAGCTTTAATCATAATGTGTTAATTATTCTTCAGTAACAATATTTTGTTCTGTTTGTTCTTGTTGTATTATATCATTTTGAGACGAATCTTCTTCAATAAAATTTTTATTTTTCGCTTCAACGGTAGAATAAAAAGAATTATAAATCATTTTCACAACTTCTTCTTGTTCTGGTGTTAATGCTAACTGATTACTTGTCCTAAGAGCAATTTCAATAGCTTTTTTAATTGAATCATTTAAAACTATTTCATTTGGGATAACAGCAATAATAGAATGAATATGTCCCATAATGTCTATAGAAACATCATACAATGAATTAGTTAATATAGTAGCAATATTATGTGCCATTTGGTCATTTATCCCAATAGCTATTTTATACCAATTCATTTTATAGTCCTTTTAACACACGATAAGCATTGTTATATTTTTTAGGAATAATAATATCTCCGTCTGCTAAAATTATCATTAAGGTTTCCCAAGATATTAAATATCTACCAGATTTATATTTTTTTAATTTATATTTATAATAATCTTGATGAGAATCAACAACATAAACACCTTTTTTGTCATATCCACAAGCAACAACTATATGATATTCAGATTCTCCTACTATACAATCGGCACAATCATTTTCATCTGTTTTAGGGAATTTGAAAAATAGTGTCCAATTGTATGAAAGCATCAGAGGAATATTTTTATCTAAATTTTGTCTAATATATTTACCAAATTCATAATCAACTATAATTTTATTATTATATACTTTCTTTTTTTTATTCTTTAAAAAACTTATTAAAGAATCAGCCGTATCTCTTCCGGCAAAATCTTCATTTTTACCCATTTCTTTTAACGTCTTTAATAGAGCTTTTTTAGTTTTTTTATTAAAAGAATAATCATAAAGCTCTAAATCAGAAGAAATAATTGTTACTTGTTTAAACCCTAAATAGTTTAATAGAATACCTATTTCAGCTGTATAGAATCCTTCATTTAATTTCTTCTCTTTAATAACTTCTTTAGCAGTTATTTTTGTTGTTTCATAATTAATTTCTTTATTATAATAATTAGCGATACACGCTGATGCCGCTATAGCGCACATAGCTTGTTCTTGTTTAAACCGACGTAACTCAATCAGTTTCATAAAATTATTCCTCGTTAGGCTTGATTTATATTTTTTTGAATCTTATATGCTTTATCAAACAAAATTTCAAATAAATTATTAGAAAAATGAATATCTTCAAAGTGAGAATCAATTATTGGAAAAAATATATTTTTAATAGCAATTTTGTCTTTTCCATTTTGAATTTCCCAACAAATGCTATAGATAAAAGCCTGGACTTCTTCTGGATCAGAAAAATAAGAATCTTTTTCTCTTTGTCTTGTTAGCCAATGAATTAACTCATGAACAACAAAATGAATTTTATCATTGATAAGATCATTATTTTTAAATAAATTTTCATTTAAATATATTTTTTTGCTATCAGAATAAGCAAATTTACCTCTCATTTTTTCTATAACAAAAGTCAAATCTTTTAATTGTTCCATAGGCACAGAATATAAATTAAATAGATGTACAAAAAAAGGGTTTTCTTTAATAATTCCTTTTAACTGCTTATTAATGTTTTGTAATTTTTTATTCAATTTAGCTGTTATAAACCAACTCATGATATTTTTTCCAATGTAGCATAAAGTTTAATCATGTCTGAAGCATTAAAAGTAGAAGTTCTACCTTTTAGTTTCCCATTTTCCCATTCTATTACTACATCCGAAGGACTTACTGATTTTACCAAACCATAAATTTGATTAAACCCTATTCCAGTATTTCTTAATCTCACTTTAGATCCAATATCAAAACTCATAGGCATAAGTGAAGGTCCTTTAACTATCCCATAATCTTTTTCTGCAACAGGTTCTCCTTCTAGATAAACAGTGCCAGGATCCTCTGAAGAACTGGCGTCTGCGACTTTCATGCTATTATAAACAGTAGAAAAAGATTTTACATCTTCATTTCTTAACCCAGGAATATCCCCTAGTATATTAACAGTTGCATTAGTGTCAGATCTATTAACAATATAATTGACTAACTGAATCTGTTCTTGCGATAAATTATGATCTCTTAAATATATTCTTTCTATAATGCCAGAAATATTTAACGGGTTTTCTGTTTCTATATTCAAACCGCCATAAATATCATCTTCTTTATTAGGCATAGATAATCCAACTAAAACAGGAAAATCAAGCAAATGCTTTTTACAGAAATCTAATGAAAACAGACCTAAACAAGATAAATTAAAAATATATCCAGAGTTTAAAATATTACTTAACACAACTATGTCACATGGATAATATCTTCTACCATTAAAAGTAGAATTTTGTAAATCTTTTATCATGTGATCAGAAAATTTTGAAAAAAGTTCCTTAGCTAAATCCCTATAAGACAATATTGCTTTAACAATATCTTTTGTTTCTATGTTAGTGAAAATATCAGTATTATTATTTTCACTAAGATATTGACTCAATAATTCAAATTTTTTCTTTTGACAATCCATTATGGCTGTTTTTTTCTACGGCTACAGCCGCATCCTTTTTTTCTTTCTGTTGTAACTATTTGTTTTTTTGGAACAACTACTTTTTTCTTTTGTACAGGTTTCTTTTTTTTCTTAACTTGAAACAAAAGTTTAGCCATTTTTGCCATAATGTCTCCTTAATTATTTATCTTCTACAACGTAGTCAGCAACTGCTGTTGATAAATCGTCAAGAACGTCTAATAATGCAGTTTTAACTTCTTCGTTATTACATGTCTCCAATTTTCTCGAAATAACAGAATGCAATTGATTAATAAAAATTTCCACTGGCTCTTGCATTTTTTCCTGTTCAAGCATCTTATTTTCAATAGAACTGATACCATCAGAAAGTTTTTTTACCACATCCGCTGATTTCCTTCTTTCATCTAGTGTTCTCCCGCTTGAACTAGCTGCTATCATAATCATTTCTCTAGTAAGAATATTAATTCTTTCTTCCATGTTATGTCTGATATTAAGTCGTCTCTGTCCCCAGACGGTCAAGTCGCTGCCGTATTCTTGCAAAGCTTCCATATCCATCGCGCTCATATAATGTCGCTTAAAATGGTTCCTAACCCCTCTATATGAAACATCTTCTTTTTTTTCTTCTAAAAACGTTTTAACAGCTGATAAATTATGTTTTTTTAACTCATAATACTCCTCTGCGTCAGATCTAAATTTAGATTGACATACTTTACAATTCGGTCTACATAATTTTTTCGCATTAAATGCTTTTAAAAAAACATGCAATTGATCATCATCGTTTTTAATAACTAATTCTTTATCCATTTTGTATCCTCTTTTTGATTCTATCCGGCAAATCTTTTTGTGTAAATGTATTTCTTTTTTCTTTCATTTCTTCTACTATATCATAAACAATATGCACAGCCTTTTCGCAAATATTAGAAAACTTTTTATAACTATCTCTAGCAACAGAACATGCGCTTTTTAATACTTCTTTTAATATGGGAAAAGAAGACACCTGCTTACTATCCGCAATTTGGTTAGCTATTTTTTGAGCATCTATTGCATTTTGAAAGACGTATTGAGATAAATATTTTAATGTCTCACCTATATGTTCAAAATCTTTAATTCTATGATTAATAAGATTTCTATCATTTAATGTAGTAAGGGATTGCCCTTTTTTATACCAATTCATTTTATCCAATTTCTTTTATAAATAACCCTATTAAAACTGACTCAGCCCTTCCATCGTCTTTAGCCAGTTTAAACAGATCAGCTTGATCTGGATAAAATTGAGCAGCAAGCTCTCTTGCTATAGTTTTTGCTACTGCTTTTATCTTAATAGGCAACACTTTGATATTTTCATTCCCTTTTTTCTTGCTTTTACCCTTCATTTTTTTTATTATTTGCTTTTCTATAACGCCTTTAGATAATTGAATATATTTCTTTTTCCATGTTTGCGGGGTCACAATCCGAACATCAAATCCTAAAGCAGAAGCAATTCCAATCAAAGTACCATATCCCGTACCTATAGTCATGGCAGAAACAGCCCCCTCACCAGGACGGGTCCCTTGCTTTTCTATAGCACATATTACATGATCATTAGAATATTTTTTCAACAAATCTACTATAGCCCCAACATCATAAGAGCCTTTTTTCCGATCAACCATTTTACCCATTTTGTTTTTTCGTCTTACTTTTGTATAGATTATTGGCATATCATATACAAAAGGAGCATCATCAGCTATAAAAATAGATATAGCGCCTTTCAATCCACAGTCTATACCTATAAAAACCTTTTTACTTATAAAAGACATGTTTATTCCTTTAAAAACCTATATTATTGTCGGTTATTAAAAAAATAAAATTAAAAATCATCAAAAGAAAGTATCTTTAATATATAAAAGATGAGAAATTGATTTGAGCTTAAAATATGGCACTTCATAGTTGAAATGCAATCCTATTCTTGCTTTTTGAACAGAAGACATAGAAAAAATATCTTGTTTCAAGATATACCCTAACAATAAAACATCAGCATATTCATCTATCTCTTCTTTTTCTAATATACCAAAAACATAAATATCTTGTTTTAAAGGCATTATCTTATTATTCTGGTTTGAATGTCGTATCAAACCAACTCCAGAATCTGATCCAGCTAATTTTACATTAATAGACTTAGGACCAATTAAAAAATCATATTTATCCCCCTTTTCTTCATAACCCACATTAACAGGTAAGTTAAAAATCTTACCAAAAGCTACTTCTCCTATTAATCCCATTCGAGCAGGCTTAAACGGGTCTAGCTCAGTAGCGCACAAGCCTTTACCGTATATTCCTTTTTTTTGATTTCCCCAAAATTTACTCCCTTGCCTTTGCTCCTTGCAAGTGTCATAATCTATTCCTTTTATCCTTATGCTAAAACAGTTTAAAACAAATCCAAAATAATTTTTTTTAATTACTTTAGGTTGTTCTATTTGTAGAGAATGAAAAGAATTCATAATAATTATCAATCATTGGTAATGATTAATTCTGCTTTCTTATTGGGTGCTTTATTAAGTTTTTTTTCTTTAGACCTATTAATACTATATGTAACATCAATAAATTCTAAATTAGCCCATGAATATAGTTCTTTAATAAAAGGACAATCATCATACGACAAAACCCATTTATGACTAGTATGTTTAAGTAAATTAGATAATCTTTGATGATCTTCTACTGAAAAACTGTATTGATATAGTTCATTTCCTTTAACATAATAAGGAGGATCTAAATATATAATAGCACGGCAATCTTCATCTATAATCATTGATTCAAAATCTAAACAAGAACATTTATTATATCTAACATCAAAACAACTCATCATTAAATGAGTCCTTCCTATCTTAGAGCAAATATTTTTAGGATACCATCTACAATCTATTTTATATTTAGAATCTTGTCTGTCGCCCCCTAGCGGGCCTGCCTTTACTCCCAATCCAGAATAAGACAATTGATGAACTACAAATTTTTTAAATCCATATTCTATAACATCTTTACTAGAAACTGGAAATGTTTTATTTAATAAAAGTTCTCTTTTAAAATCATGAAAAATGCTTACATTGGGAACAAAATCATTAACCTTTTGTTTGAGTTGATCTGGATAATTGAGAATAGAAGTCCACAAACAGGCAATCCCGATATCAATATCATTAATCCATATTTTGTCCCATAAAGGATTTGCTTTTAGGAAATATTGACAAATACTTCCTCCCCCTAAAAAAGGTTCACGATATTCTATAATATTATTATTTTTAATTCTTTCTTTAAGTTTTTGTAATATTATATTAAATAATTTAGTCTTACCACCAGGGTAACGAAACAATGACATTTTTATCTCCCAGAATCAACCACAATAAATTTCATCACCAATAATAAGTTGTATCTTTTTAGCTCCGTCCATAAATTCTTTTATTTTAGTTGCTTCTGTTAATTCCGATAAAAAATCCAAAAGTTCAATATTTTCATTTTGATTAATAGGGCGAAGAAAAGCTATTTCTCCAGACGGAAGAATTTCTAAATTAATTTCCATCTTCCTCTTCTGTTTCTGTTTCTGTTTCTGTTTCTGTTTCTGTTTCTGTTTCTGTTTCTGTTTCTGTTTCTGTTTCATTATCTGTTTCTGTTTCTGTTTCATTATCTACTACTACTTCTTCTTCAGTCAATAAAACAAAAGAACTTGATTGACTATCTGCTATTAAAATTTTTAATGTAAGAACTTCATCTGTACCATCATCATAAATAACCCTTCTGAAATCAGTATTATCAGAATACCTTACTTCAGTAATAGTTCCAATCTTGCCATTAAAAGAAAATTTAATGCCTTTCTCAAATGGATTTTGAGCATTTTTGATAATTCCCATATCCGTAGAAGATATTTTTTTATTAAACATTTAAAAACTCCTTATATATTTTTCTATAGTTTTTCGCTTTAAAAGACATTTTTCTTTACTTCTAATATGTTCAACTAGTTCTTCCCCTATCTCCTCTAAATCAGGAATAGATACTTTAACTTCTATAATTAAATCTCCATGTAACTTGCTATTTTTTAAAGGACATCCATAACCTTTTTTGACTATTTTATAACCATTTTTAGTATTAGGAGGAATTGTTATAATAATCTTATTTTTATAAATAGTAGGTATTTCAATTGTTTTACCTAAAATAGATTCAGAAAGAGTAATGGGAAGAGCTATTTTTAAATTTGCTTTTTCCTGTGTAAAAATAGGATGATAAGCAATTTGTACAATAACAACTAAATCTCCCGCAGTTGTTCCAGCAGGACCAATATGTCCTGAATAATAAGATAAAATTTTTAATCCTGATTGAACTCCAGCAATTATGTTTATATATTTTGAACATTGCAATTCATAATACCCTAATCCATTACAAGCTTCACACAAATCTTCTTCAATAACGATTTTACCTGTTCCCTTGCAAATTGGACATGGACACAAAGACAACATTTCCAATGATCGCAAAGGATCTAACTTATTAATATCTACGCAAGAACCATGACAATGAGTACAAATATTAAAATTTTTATCTTTTTTCACACCACGCCCATTGCATGTTTTACAAAATATTTTCTTTATATAGCTGATTTTTTTTCTAAATATCCCTTTAACGGCTTCTTCTAATGATATTTTTAAAATCACTAAAACATTTTCCCAAGAGCTATTGTAAAAATCATTTCTTATATTGTTTGAAAAACGATAATTTTTTAACGACAATAATCCTGAATCATATAATGCTCTATTATCTTGATTTAATAGAACTTGATATGCTTGAGAAATTTTTAAAAACTTTTCTATATTTTTAGAATCAACACCAGCAACGTCTGGGTGATATAATTTCACAAGATTTCTATATGCACTTTTTATATCTTGATTAATTGCGTCTGTCGAGATTCCTAAAATTTCATATAAATTTTCAGCCATTTGTTAATCTGCTCTTCTTTGATTAATATTAATTTTTTGTTTTTTGTACCATTCCTTAGTTTTTGTTTTTTTTGTTTCCTTTCCTAAAGAATCAATAATATCATCAATAGAATTTTTACATGTTATTCCTGTCCATCCTTTTTGTTCTAATTCTACAGTTCCGTCTTCATTAATAATAATGATTATTTCTTTTTTAGCAGCCATGTCTATCTCCACTTATATAACTCATTACAATATATATCCCTTGTCTGTCTTAACGACATCTATTTGAAGATCTTCCTGTCCAGAAGCTTCTTTTAAAAAAGTATTAAGTCCTTTTTTTATGTGTTCTATTGAAAAATCTAAATTATTTATGCATACAATTATTTGATTTATTTGATCTTGATCTACATCTACTGCTATTTTTTCAATCAAATTATATAAATCCATTAAATTAGAAACAGAAATTAACGTTCTTTTCCTTAATTTATTTATAGAATATATTTCTTGTTCCATTTTATCCAATCCTATTATGATAAAGATTCATGTCCATCGTTAAAAAAATCATTTTATCTAAAAGTTGAAGACTTTCTATTTTATCTGCTCCAGACCTTAATGATAATATACCTTCTTTGCAATTCTTTATCAATAACAACAAAGATTTAAAAGAATATTTAGATATAATTGGTGGTTTTCCAAAAACAGAATCCATCATGCCTCTAATCATTTGTTTACTATAAGAACTCTGGTTTTGCGATATATTATAAACGACTTCCAACCCACTTCCATTTCTTTGTAATTTTTTAATCTTAGAAGCTTGATCTATTATATCATCAGGAACAACGCCATCACGCAAACACGTTTTTATATAAAGCAATAAAAAAAATCTCTCGTTCATCCTATTTAAAATATTTGTAGCTGCTTGTTGAGGAGAAGAGAATTTTTCAAAAGCAATATTAATCATACGAAACGCTTTTACCATATCTCTATTATCTATAGCATTAATCAAGTCCCATACATAAAAAGGAGCACAGCCATCTGCAATTGATACTATATCATTACGTTCTATATTCTTTCTTCTTCCCAAAAAACAAGACATTTTTTGTATATGCAAAAGAAGCCTATCTGTATTATACCCCAAACCATTTACATTGCCTACGATTTGTAAAAAAGGAAATAAATCTTCATTTTTTAAAGACAAATTTATTAATGATAATTCTTTTATCAACAATACTTTAGCTTCTTTGTATTTTAGATATTCGTCGTATTTTTTAAATATTTTACCTATTGTTCCAGTATATTTTACCAATTTTTTAGCTGTATCTCTAGAAACTTCATTTTTATACTTTTTTTTCTTATCAACGTCATGAGAAGCTAAGGGGGGAATAATGTCATTTAATATAACAATTGTTCCATTAGCTATTTTATTAAAAACATTTTTCCATCTAGACAACTGGTTTTTACAAGAAGAAAACTTAGGCAAATAATTTAATATAATTAATTTAGATTCATCAGATAAAGCATTACCTAAAATTTCTTCTTCAACGATTTCAGCATTTAATTCTTCATAATAAGTATATAAATTATAATTATCAAGCTGTTCTTTTATAGCATCAATAACTTCTATGCGCCCTAAATAATTTCCTTGTAAACTACATATTTTAATTTCATCATCCATAACAATTACTCATTTAAAGTAGCAAAAAACATTGTAAAAGACTCATCTACGCTAGCAAAGGTATTTTGTTTGACTAATTTATCTTTATCTTGAATTTGATCGCTTGCATAATACCTAACAATTACAGGATTTTCTGGCTTATTGAATTCTACTTGACAATAGCCATCTGGATCATTGATGCAAGCTGGAATCTCACTAAAATATAATGCCATACTTGTAATCTCTTTAGGACTTGTTCCTTTAACATCGCTAGATACAATATTTACTTTTCTATGTGATTTCATAGAATCAGAAGTTTTAACAACCAACACATTTTTTTTCATATCAAAATTAAAGAAAGCTTTATGAGGTCTTCTTTCTTGTTTAAGCTGGTCATCAACCGTAGCTAAAACGGCTTTTCCAACATAAGCCCAATCAGAAATCTTAGTAATGACTTTATAATCATAATCAACATTAAGTAATTTACTTTCATCAATCCATTTAATGCTAGCATTCATTCCTACTAATGTAACATTATATAACCCTAAATTAACAACTATTTGATATGGTACTTTTTCTTCACTAGCATCAGATTGGGAAATAATAATATCATCTTGAGATGAAGACGATAAAACATTAACTAAAATATTTGTGTGATCTTTTGGAAATAAAAAAGTAGATTTTTCTGGAGTTACTTGAGCTATATTTTTACCCCTTAGCTCTAATATTGCAAATCTAGCTCCAGATCCAGCAGCGAAACTGATTTTATCTTTATCTGTTCTTAAAACCCAATGCATATATCTTGCCATATCAGCTTCAAACCCAATAGCAAAATACACTCTTTTAACTGAAGATAAAAAAGTATTACGAGAAATAGTCATTTTTTTAATAAACTTTGTAGCCTTTGCTGGAACAATAACATCATCAATAAAACAACTTAAAGTTTGATATTCTTCTTTATCTGAAAGTTTTAATATATATAAATCTTTACCACTATTTTCTATATTTTTAACATTGAAAACGACTTCTTCTTCAAAATCAAAAGAAGCAAGAGCTGCTGACAATTTTTGAGCATTAACTGTTATTTTACCTTTACTTATAAACTTATAATTTAAATCTTCTACTGTAAATTCTGATATATCTGCATCAATAGCAACTTTACCTCCAAAACTTGTAGCTGTTATACCTTTTTCGCTAGCATCAATTGTTAATTTGAATGCGCTATCAAATGTCTTATCAACACTTTTACATGCCACTTCTATAACAGGGGAAATTGCTTTTAAAAATGTACCTGATTGAACAATAAATTGCATAGGAACGTCTCCTTAATAGGTTTTTACAATAAAATTCTTATTGAAATGATAGCTAAATACTATATCACCTTAATAACAAAACTATATTTATATTTGCCCGTGTAATTTATACACTTCTTTAGCCTTGATCTTAATGCGACTCAAAGCATTGTCAATAGATTTTATATCTACTTTATATTTTTTTCTATTTTTATTAATATATTTAGCTATCTCATAATAAGAATATCTTTGAAAATGTAAAATAAAAACCTTTTTCTCAAACGAAGAAAGTTTTTCAAATAATTTTGTAATTAATGCTGAATTATATTCTGTCTTTTTAAAAATAGAAAATATATCAAGTTTTGCTTGTGGAACGATATCAGATAAAAATAAACCGCCCGTAGAGTCATCGTTATTATTATTTCTGTCTTGATCTAAACTTGTAGAGAAGTTAAGAACTCTACTTTTATTTTGATAACTAGATTTTAACCTTGTAGACAAATGCCGTCTTATACAAAGCATAGCAAACCGATCAAATGGAGAAATATCTTGTAATTGACTTCTTCCCTGATCATAATCTTTTACTGCTTTGTACCTTAGTGCATAAAGGGCTTCTTGTTTAACGTCTTGAAATCCCATACCAGGTATTTTAAACTTATAAGATATTTGATCTATCTTTGAGCCCATCATTTTTAATATCTCACCAAAAGCTTGTTCTGCTTCTTTAGTGTTTTTTGTCTTCTTAATTACTTTTACTAACTTGATATAAATAGCAATTTCTTGTTTCCGAATATCATTTTTTTTATCTTTTAATTTATCGCAGTTTTTTTTTTGATTATTCTCAGTTAGCCTCTTTCTAGGTCTAACCATTATATATCCTTTAATAATAAGTTATAGATTTTTCTTTTTAGCAAAATCCATCTTCTTCTTTATTATTATCGATTGTACTGCGAAATTTATTAATGATGTTTCGGTATCCATATTTAATAAAATCTCTTCTTTGCTCTTTTTAATCAACCCCCACATTTGAGAAGCAAAGGGCGGTGAAGCTATTTCTGATTGATGTAAGTATTTTTTAGCCTCATCTTCAGATAAACCATACAAAGATGACGCTTCATTACAGACCCTACACACAATTAAATTACGAATATGCAATTCTAACCCTTTAATGATTTCTTTTGCATTTTTTCCCTGCGATACTAAAGTATTAATAACATGCATACATAAGGGAGCTTTTAAATTAACAATATTATCAATAAGATCAAAAAATAAAGTTTCATCAATAACTCCTAATATTTTTTGACATTCTTGTACCGTAATCTTTTTATCACCACAATAATTAATAAGTGTTTGTAAATTTCGTAAAGCACTTCTTGCGCTTCCTTCAGACATCTTAGCAATCATTTGTATCGCATCATCATCATAATCTATTTGTTCAAGAGAAGCTATTTTCTTTAAATGAGTAGCAAGTTCCATCCATCCAATACGACGAAATGTTAAACTAATACATCTGCTATGTATCGTTTGTTTAAGCTGTTGAGGACTCGTGGTGCATAAAACAAAGACAACATTAGCAGGAGGCTCCTCAATCATTTTTAAAGCCGCTTCAGCTGCGTACCCAGAAAGAGAGTGTGCCTCATCAATAATAACAAACTTCTTACGACTATCAAGAGGACAAAATCCAATTTCTTTTTGTATATCTCTAATGTCATCAATGCCTCGATTACTTGCCGCATCTACTTCTTTGACATCTAGAGACTTCCCTGTAAAAATAGCTTTACAGTTATCACATTCTCCACATGGTTCTAATGTCGGTCCTTTTTCGCAATTTTGCATAGCCGCCATAATGCGAGCCGTTGAAGTATTGTGGTTTACAAAACCATTAGCTATAAAACTTTTATCATCATTACTTTTACAAATATCGTAAACATCAGCAATACCTTTTTTCTTTAAAACAACTTTAGAATAAAAATAATTAACATCTAATAAATTAGTACAATAATTAATTGCTTCCTGTATATTAGATTTAATAATATTAGCGTTATTATTACTAAAGTAATTATTATTGTTTAATATTTCATACAAATCTATAAAATATTTTTTAATATTTTTTAAACTATTGTATGAAATATCTTTATTATTACTATTGTTACAAGAATTTGGTGGATAACATGAAGATGTTAAATTTTGTCCACAAGGCATCTCAATATGTCCACTTTTTTTAATAGGAATACTTTTCTTTATATTATATAAATACTCTTTAATAAAAGGAACAATATCTTTATTAGGATTTAAGGATTTTCTTTTATGTATTACAATATCTTTAAGTTCTTTAGATTTTCTCTTAGAAATAAAACCTATTTTTTTATAATATAATAATATATCCTGGAACGATTGTATGGTTAATATCCAGGAAACATATCCCTTATCAACAAAAGATAATTTCTTAATTTTTTTTATTTTAAGAGAAGATATAATCCCAAATCTTAAAAGCAGAAGTTGTATATTTTTCAATAAAGAATATGATTTTGAACAACATCCTACTGACCTGCCATTTTTCTGAACATAACCATCTCCTTCAAAATAAGCTTTAAGAAATTCTTTTATTATATACATAGGAGAAGATATAATAGAATTTGGAACATCTTTTTCACCAGATTTGCTTTTTCCAATATGTTTATCTAAAAAATCTTTAATAATTATAGTAGAAATATTTATATTACAAACATTATTTCTCTTATCTTTAATAAAATTAACAATATAATTAAAATTACTCTTTAATATTTTTTTTACATCATTTAATAAAAACATTTCTGTATTAGAAAAGCTATATTGAAAAATATTACTTTTATCATCAACATGGCAATGACCTTCAGCTACCATATATCCAAAAAGTCTAGCAATATCACAATTAATAGTTTCAGGAATTTTTAAAGAAAAATTTATTCTGTTTTTTGAATTTTGTTTGATATAAAATGGAGCTGTAATATAATCTACAGAATATCTTTTTTTATATTCCGCAATAGTTATATCGTGTAATTTTAAATGATTATTTAAATTGCCATATTTTTTATTACATATTTTACATTTAACAAACTTATCATTATTTCCAAATTTATTCAAATATGAAGTAGAATTAAAATCTACAGTTTTAATTTCATTACTATTTTCAAATTCATCCATATCTTTTCTAAAAATAGCAACATAATCATCTTCCTGTATATCAGAAAGTTTCCTCCAAGACAATTGACCCTTTTCATCCATAATTAAAATAGGATGTTCCGGAGTCCCTTCTATTGAATATCCTTCATTTGTTGTTAAAGCAATAGTATTAACTTGCTTTTCATGATATCCAAATTTACTTTTGCCTTTATCTCCATTTCCTTGTACAACATCAATATCTATATTAGATATACCAGATTTATCTGGAACGATATCACTAATTTTTTTTAATCCATCATTTGTCAATATCAAACTATTGCCAATAATGCATTTTCCACTACCAAAAAGACCTTCTAAAATATATGCATGATGCATTCTTTTTTGTTTAAATGAATTCGTCAAAATTTGAACTACAACATCTTGTCCTACTATATCAGCTAATTTAGTAGGTCTATATTTTTTTGTAAAAGGGATATTGTCCATCATAATAACTACTCCATAGCTCTAATAATATTATTTTCATTTAAATAATCAACAGCTCTATCGTTTTTTTCATTTATATTTAAATTTGTATTATCTAACAACAAACAACGAAACCCTAATAAAGAAAAATCAAAATCATCTAATTGAGTCTCACTGAAATGAACATCATTTTCCACCGATCTGAACAATCTAATAATATATCCATTAGTATAAGATATAATCTTTTGAATTTCCGTTTTAAATCTTACATCTTGAATAATGATTATTTTTTGAGGCAAAGATTCTATGGCTCTAAAAGTTGCATTAATCCATACATTAGAATCAAACATGTTTCTCATAATATCTGTACCAAAAACTTGCATTAATTCTCTAGCTGTCATTGGACCTGATCTGAGTTCGTTTTTTGTATATCTTTCAATATGTCCAGAACTTTCTGATTCTGTTGTAATAACTTTATTAAAATACATTTCTCTAATGTTATCAGGTAAATTATCCCAAAAATAATTAACAAAACTATTTTTTTCTTCATCACTGCCATAACATTGTGTTTCTTTTAACCCTAATAATCTGATTAAAAGAGTTTTCAGCTCATCTGCAAACGAAACAATAGCTATTTCATCTTCGTTATCTAAACCAGTATCATATGTTTTTTTTATAAAACTGGATAACGAACTCTTTCCAGATTGCTTTTTACCAGAAATTCCTAAAATAATTTTTTTCATTAAAGATATGCCTTACATTAAACAGTAGTCATGATGTAATATACAGATTTCCCCATCAAAATTTCTCCACTCAATTTATCGACTATTTTTTTCTTTGTATCTTCAGCATACCATGGCCCTTGCTCATTAATATCAAAAAGTTTTCCAATAAATAATCTGATTTTAGCATCTGTATCGTCTAATCGCCATTTTTCTATCTTGTCATTGTCTTCTGAAAGAAATAAAACCATATCTCTTCCGCCCGTACCTTTTCCAGAATAAATAACGTTATTATCTAATTGATCTTCTATATCTAAAAGTTCAACATAATAAGAACTCCAATTACGTTTTTTTTCTTCTAATGTTAATGCATTGTTAATGTTATCTTCTGTTACTAGTTCTTTTGCTTCAGTAACAGCATCTAAAATATTATCGTGCTTTTTCCCTGAAACAATAGAAGTTTGACCATATTCATCTCTCAAACACACTTGAAAATTTTTTCCCATAATATAACCTTTTGCTTTCTTGTCTATCTACCAATATTATTTATCAATATTATCTATCAATATTACCTATCTATCAATTGCCAATTAACGTTTTCATTAATCAAATTAGGAATTTTATCATTATCTAAATAACCAACTCCAAATGTTCTAATCATTAAATCAAAATCTTTCAAATCAAATGGATTAGTTTTTCCCTCTTCAGAAGAATCTGTAGGGATTGCTAATAAAGCAGCAGCAACTAACATAACTTGATTTTTTTCTTCCATTTCTGTCCAATCGCTATTATATATAATAATATAATATGAATATGCACAATCCATTTTGATAGGCATTGAAACAGCTTTAACTTCCCATCGTCTTTTCTTTGAAGAACGCTCTTTGTTAGTAATTGCAACACATCTAATTGAATTAATATCAAGATCGTCAAAAACTTCTGGATATTTCTTAACTAACTTGCTAGCCATCATCGGAAATTCTGTTACTTCTTCATATTCAGGTTTAATTTGCGGCATTCTTCTTTCTCCTTAAATTTATCATTTTAACAATTGCGACTCTAGTTTTTTTATTTCTGGACGTATTAGTACCCATTTGTCATCTAGTATAGTCTCTCCACGATTCACCTGATCTAAATAATTTAAACATTCTTCAATAGAATCAAACATAAATTCATGATCAATAACTCCAAACAGCCATCCAGGACAATTTTTTTTACCACCTTCAATTATTAACAAAATAGGTTTCTTTTCCTGTATAGCAACAACGATTTCATGATATGTTCCACACATATGAACATTAACATCTATTTTAGCTATTAATATATCACATAAATCTACCATACGAAGATCCATTCTAACAATGGGTTTGACTAGCTCTTTTAAACCGTGCCAATCTTCTTTCTCTCTTAATATTTGTTGTTCTATTTTTTCTTCTCCCACTTCCCCTTTTATTCCAACAAATTTATTAGTAGGATCTAAACAAACTAATTGAATCCCCTTTGCTTCAAAATCTTTCTTTATTGCAATCCGCCAAGCTAGCCCATCATCAAAAGCTCTATCTATAGGTCCACCCAAATATACTACCGCTCCATCTAAAATAGATTTATTCATATTTACTCCAAAAATAAATTACAACTGTAATAAATGTCCTTTTTTTTGTCCAATATCTAAAATCTCAAATTTATTACGTGAATTATTAGATACGCAATTTACGCCATTTAATATTTTTTGCATTTCATGATCTGTAATATTATCATCATTTATAGCACTCCAACTCTTTTTTATATAATTTTGCTTAAAAACATTTAACATAAATTTATATTTATTATCATCATTTAAAAAATAAAAAGATAAGTTTTTAATGATTTCGAACAAAAACTTTGTTTTTTTAAACGTTATTTGCAAGTAAGGACTCTTAATTTTTTCCAATATCATCTGGTGTGTAATGCCAAACAAGTCAATCCCATTTTCAGTTCTAATACTAAAACCTTTATCAAATATATCAACATGTTTAATATGATTCACCTGCAAACAACATACAGAAGAATATGATGATTTTTTCATGTCACAATATTTTCCAATGGGAAATTTGATATTATCCCAAGAAATGTTTTGTTGCTTACCTGTTTTTTCTATCTCCTCAAATGCAGAAGAATAACTTTCATTTGATTGTCGTGACTCTCCATCTAAAGATATATCAATCATAAATGCAAGACTTATATCAGATGGTGAAGATTCTATTACAAAATCACGAGGATGAGCAATAATATTTAATATAGAAAATGGAAGTTCATTAATATGTTTACGATAGACTAAAAATAAAAATAAACCTTTAGACTTATCTTTAAAATCAGCTTCTATCTGGAAGGCAACATCATATAAAGAAGCTTTATTTAATTCGTTTGTTACTTTTTTATTCTTCATCAATACATTATCATAACTTATTTAGGTTTCTTCTTGAATTTTTTCTTAGATTTCTTTTTAAATTCAATTAAATTACCATCTTTATCTCTCATGCCATGGCATTTTGGATATTTTTCACACCCAGAAAATTCACCATATTTACTAAGGCGTTTTATCATTTTTGATTCGCACAACGGGCATAAAAATTCTACATATTCAATCGTTTTCTTTTTTTTCTCAACAGGTCCGTCTTTGCCAACTTGTGCAATATATTTACATGGATCATCTTTATCTTTATATCTTTCACAACCAAAAAATGCTCCAAAATTAGAATGTCTTAATTGCAATTTAGCCGAAATGCCTTTTTCATTACATATAGGACAATCAAAATCAGTTTTGCTTTGTTCTAATTTAACCTTTTTTGAATTCTCAATATCTTGTTTTAATCTTTCCCAAAAATCAGATAAAACAGTAACTTTATCTAGTTTCTGTTCCGCAATTTCATCTAATTTATCTTCCATTTCAGAAGTAAAATTCAAATCTACAAAACAAAAATTACTATCTACTAAAAACTTAATAACTCCTAGTCCTAATGGTGTTACATGAATAGCTTTCTTCTCAATCAAAATATATTTCCTTGATTTTAAAGTTTCCAAGGTAGCCGCAAATGTACTAGGTCTTCCTATTCCTAATTTCTCCATGTTCTTAACAGTAGAGGCTTCTGAATATCTTTTAGGAGGTTGAGTTTCTTTTTTTTCCTTTTTAATGTCTATAGCCTTTGTCTCTTCTCCTTTAGTCAAATCAGGCATATATATATCATCATTTGTAGAATAATCCCACACTAATTGCCATCCTTTTTTTAACAATTTTGATCCTGATGCTGCTAATATATAATTTTTACATTTAAATTCAGCAGAAGACCGCCGATAAATTGCATTAACCATTTGACTGCTAATAGTTCTTTTCCATATCATATTATATAATTTTACTTCATCTGCATTAACAGGAAAAGCTGCTAAAATATCTGTAGGACGAATGGCTTCATGAGCTTCTTGAGCTTTCTTTTTAGAAGCATATACATTCTCTTTAGAAGGTAAATAGGTTTTATCATATTTTGATACAATTAATTTTTTTATTTCTTCTATAACTTCAGAAACAATATATACAGAATCAGTTCTCATATATGAAATTTTTCCTGTTTCATATAAAGATTGTGCAATTTTCATGGTTTTTTTAGGGCTCCAGTGTAAATATGAAGAAGCCGCTTGCTGCATAGAACTAGTCGTAAAAGGAGCGTTTGGTTTAATATTAACATCTTTTTTATCAAAAGAAGACACTAAAATAGGACCTTTTTTCAATGTATCACATATTTTTTCTGCTTCTTCTTTTGTCGATATCTTTAATTTATTAGGAACTTTGATATGAGAAATAATTTTTTCAAACTTATCTGTAATTAATTCTGCTGTAATATCCCAATAAACAATTGGAACAAAAGCTAATATTTCTTTTTCTTTTTCTGCCAAAAATCTCAAAGACGCACTTTGAACACGTCCAGCAGACGAACCGCCTGACGCCTGTTTTACTAGAAAACTAGTTTTATATCCCGCCAAACGATCTAGTATACGTCTGCATTCATATGAATGAACTATATTTTGATTAATATCACAAGCATTTTTTATCGCATCCTGAACTGCTTTTTTAGTGATAGAATAAGCTATTGCTCTTTTAATTTTTACCTTTTTAGGCAAAATCGAAGCAACATGAAAAGCTATTCCCTCTCCTTCTCTATCTCCATCTGTCATTAAAAATACAGTTTGTACTTTCTTCGCAGAATTGACAATATCTTTTACGACTTGTTTTTTGTCATCCATAACAGCATAAGAAGGTTCAAATTGATTTTTTATGTCTATACTTAATTTCTTTGAAGGCAAATCGATAATATGCCCATAACTAGCTTTGACTTCATAATCTTTACCTAGATATGTTTTTATGGATTTGACTTTTTTAGGAGATTCTACAATTACTAAATATTTAATCATATAATGATAAAATCAGCCGCACCAAATAATATATTATTTAGTACGGCTAATTCTCCCTTGTTAAAATTAGGACTCGATTTTGACAGGCAACGATGACAATGCATCAACATAAGAACTAGGAAGAACAGAAATATACCAGCCACTAGGTCCTTTTTTTGCCGTTACATGCGGAATTTTTCCTCTACGAGCCATTTTAACAGCCTTGCCTCGTGTGATTCGTTCTCCATCAATAATAAAACCTTTTGTATGACGTTTCACATTACAAATACGCTTCTCAATCATCATTATTACTACTCCTTCTTATTCGCAACAAAACTAGTTGCTGTTCTATAAATATGTCCTAATGCAATACCTGCTACATAACCCCAAGCACATTGAGATTCTCTATCTCCGTCTAACCCTAATAACCATTTATCATGACATGCATCAAATGCACGAGAAAATAAACCAGCTTTTTCAATTTTTATAAACGCAATTCTAATCTTCTCTTCTTCTATAGAAAGATGTTCAGCAATACTTTTTGCATTAGGCTCAACACCAGCCATAAACGCTAACAAGCAAGCTACTCCATATCCTCCGTGTTTTTCATCTTCTAACGTCTTCCAATTATCCCCACAAATACAAGCTACTGTTTCATCATATTTCATAATTTTCTTTCTGTTTATTCTTGCCCATATTTCTCATAAAAACTATCATTTAAAAAGTCTTCAATAAAATTTTCATCTTCAATTTGATCTAAAATAATTTTTGGAGATGAAATATCCTCTCCTGGCGATATCCTATAATATATTCTGTCGATGTCTTTTATTTTAACAAATTTTATACCCACATCTTGCATAATATTTTCAACCATTAATAACATTGTAGGATCTGAAACATAAACATTAATCTCCTTAAGTTGTGTTTGAACTTTATTAATAATTTCATATAATTGTTGAGTATCATTAACCCTAGAACATCTAATTCTTCTTTTTTTCTTCTTAGCTTTGACTTTAGTTTTGACTTTAGTTTTGACTTTAGCTTTAACTTTAGCTTTAACTTTAGCCTTAACTTTAGCTTTAGCTTTGGCTTTGGTTAACGTTTCCTTTTTGATCGTTTTTGATAAAACTTTTTTCTTCTTTAATGTCATGGGGGCAAACTCCTAGCCCATCGCAATTATCTCCTTTAGCTTTCATCTGTTTATTAATATTCATCTCATCGATGGCTTTTTTAAGTGGTGTATTTTTGACGCAAACAGATCCAATAGGACCTAACATAATATAACGACAAGTTTTTTCACATTGTCTTATTTTACATACAGAAATTAAATTATCTTTATTTATTTTTCGTGACACATCAGATAAAAACTGCATCATCTCTTTGTCTATATCCATTCCTATCATAGATTACCCATTTCACTTTTTCACAGCAAGCATTGCTTGTTCTAAAATATCCATAACATTCAAACCATCTTGTCCTGAAGATAAAGGCTGCTTATGGCTATCAATACAATCTAAAAACGATTTACACTCTTCTTTTAGCGGTTCTAATGCAGGAAAATCTACGACTTCGTACTTTTCTTCCTTTGTCAATATGGCTTCACCGTTGTTCATAGATAAGCTATTACGATATAATCTTAGTTTTTCTTCTTTTCTAGAATCATTAAATTCGATAGCCCCCTTAGTCCCAATAACCACAAACGTTTGAGATTTGTAAGGATGCATCCAGCTTACATAAATGTGTCCAAAAACTCCGTTTTCAAATTTAAACATAGTAATGGTAGAGTCTGCAACCCCTCGTTCTAAATAATCGGACATAAAACATGAGATATCTCGATATGAGCTTTTGACGGTGTTAAGTATAAGCAAAATATCATGTGGAGCAAAACTCCACCATACATTTTCAAACTGTCTTACTTTTCCTGCATTTAGCCTATGAGAATATAGTTCTTTTATTTCCCCTATTTCCCCAGAATCTATCATATTTCTTAATTTGACAACAGCAGGATGGTACTCTAAAAGATGTCCTACTTGAAAAACTTTATTTTTTACATGAGCTTGTAGCACCAGCTTACGAGCTTCATCGGAAGTCATTGTAACTGGTTTTTCAACAAAAATATGTTTATCATGATCTAAAGCTTTTTGAGCAATATCGAAATGAGTTTCTACTGGTGTTGCAATAACAACAGCTTTAACACTTTCATCTTCGAATATTTCGTTTAAGCTCGAATAAACTTTTATATCATCACATGATGACAAAAATGACCGTGCATGGCCCTCGTCTACATCATAAATACCTTTAAGAGAAGATAATTGATAGAAACAACGAATTAAATTTTTGCCCCAATGCCCACATCCTATAACAACTATATTTTTACTCATGATAGTATTAATCCTATTGAACTTTAATCAAATTGAATATTCTTTGTGTATTTTATATAAAAGGTCTTAGGGAATAATTTCATTTTAACAAATATCCATATTAACCATTTAAACTTTACAAAATATTTATGATAGTTCTTAAAATCTTTGAACGTCTTCCTGGGTTCTCTCATAATATCATCAAATTCTTCACTTGATAAATTAAGTCTAAACAGAATAGCATCCAAATCTCTATGAGAAAAAACTAACTGCTCTTCCATCATGTTTTTTGCTTCTTCTTTTGTTATTCTTCCAGAACGAATTAAAGCAGAAAACTCAACTAATCTCTTATCTATGCCAAATTTTTTAGGCAATAAATAATTACTTAAAAACATAGTGTACAAATTCTCACAATGATGCCCTCCATAATCTAGCCATCCATACTTATTCTGTAAAAACTGTTTTACCTGTTTTTTGTCATATTCTATATAATACAATGGTCTTATCGCTTTTATTTTTAATAAAGCCCACTTTAATTGTGTCAAAATACTATAATCAGGAAAATTTATGAGTTTATTCCCTGTGTATTGCTTATAAACATCATTAATATATTTACCATCTAAATATGTCCACCCCAAAGGAGTTGAACCCTCAGAACGAAAATCATGCCCATTGAATACATATTTGATCTTGTATTTAACAGCTGTCTCCATAAAAATAGACAACATTGCAACATCACTAGGGGCATCAGGTTCTGAAACAGAAGCGTTTAAAAAAGATAAGTTTAATTCATCAAATTGATGCTTATTTAATCTATATCTAATAAAATCTACTCCCAATTTTTCCACCATTGTTTTTATGTTGTGTTCTGCAATTTCTGAATTCCATCCATTATCGCAATGAATAATCAATGGTCTGAGCTTAAACTCTTTAACTATTAAATGCAACAAATAGGAAGAATCGCATCCCCCACTAAGACCAAACAAACAATCATATTTTCTTTTCTTGCCTGCTTTTTTAATTTTAATTATTTCTTTACGTAATTTATTTTTTGTTTTTTCATTAAGCGGATATTGTTTATTCAAGTTAACATGCATATTGCAAAAATTACATACGCTATTAGCATCCAAATCAACTCCTGGTATAGATGAATCTAATAAGCACTTACTACACTGCATAACTTATATCTCCTGTAATCGCCATTATATTTTTATTCATAATAGCTATTAACCCTATTTACTACTTGCTCTCGTTCGCTTTCAGTTAAAAAAGCTATGGGTAAAGCTAAATTCTTCTTAGTTAAAGAAATAGAATTCTTACAATTAGATTCAAAATCTATCTTTTTATAACACTCTTGTTCACTCAAACACATTGGGTAATAAATCATCGTTGGTATTTTATCTTCTTTTAACCAAATTTGTAAATCATCTCTATCTGTCTTATCGCCATCAACTTGAATAACGTACTGACAATAAGTATGTCCAAAGTTGCAATATGATAATGGAACTTTAACTCTATTTGTTAAAAATGTATTAAAGTATTCAGCATTCTTTTGTCTAATTGAAATAAAATCGCTTAAAAACGGCAACTTAGCCAACATCAATGCAGCTTGAATCGAATCTAAACGAAAATTGCCTCCATGAACTTCATTATGATATTTTATTTTACTTCCATGATTTCTGATCATACGGCATTTTTCTGCTAATTCATCGGAATTAGTAGAAACTAATCCTCCATCACCAGCACACCCTAAATTCTTAGCAGGAAAAAAAGAAAAACATCCAATGTCACCAATATTTCCGACATATTTTTTACCAGTAGAAAAATCGATTGAGCTACCCAATGCTTGAGCGCAATCTTCCACAATTTTCACATTGTTTTTCTTGCATAATGCTAAAAGCTCATCATCTATCAAACATGGCAATCCAAAAAGATGAACCAATAATAAAACATCTATTTTTTTTGTTCTTATAATTTCTTTAGCTTGATTCATGTCCATATTGAAATCATCATCTATATCACAAAAGACAATCTTAGCTCCCAACCTTATAGGCATTTCAGTTGTAGCGATAAAAGTGTACGGAGTTGTTAAAACCACTTTATCTTTAATGTCTAAAGCCATTAATGCTACTTGCAATGCATCTGTTCCAGAAGAAACACCTATTGCATGCTTAGAACCTATGAATTGCTTAGAAATTGCTTCCTCAAACTTCTTAACTTGAGGTCCATTTATAAAAGATTTAGCTTCAAAAACTGGTTCTAAGGCTTTTTTCCAATCAAAATAATTATATTCACGATCTAAATCAAGAAATTTCATGGTTTTTCCTTTTTGTCAATTTCTTTTACATATGCTTTGTAGTTTTTGTCAATATTGAGATTATAAGAAATCCCGCATTGTTCGCATGCCGTGAAATAGACTTGACTAGTTGTGGGTTTTATTTCCGCCCCGCACTTACAAACCCATTTTTTAAAAACAGCTGGACATCCATATACCAAACTATAATCACTTACATCCTTTGTT
>Ga0114918_10000187_pt1 | contig 50716 bp, 119 predicted proteins | sample LantaG_FD_87015 | JGI IMG/M metagenome (GOLD analysis project Ga0114918, IMG submission 87015) | Deep subsurface microbial communities from Baltic Sea to uncover new lineages of life (NeLLi) - Landsort_02402 metaG | ecosystem: Environmental > Aquatic > Marine > Oceanic > Sediment | place... | reverse complement strand
AATGAATGGTTTAAGTCATTAATTAAACACCAAGAATCATCAGAAAAAATTGATAGTTCAAAATATTTTATGAATTTATTCAGTTTAGATTCACCTGATATGTCAGTAAAAACATTAAAGCGAAATCGTATTAAAATTATTGATGCATATAACAAAAGAAACCTTGATGCTATTAAGTTTTTTATGTACACGGATAGACTAAAATTAATGAGTAATTGTAAAAACTTTAATTGGGAAACACTAACAAAATTTACAAATCATGAAAATAATATAAATATAAGTTTCCCAAAAATAAAATAATCATGGATAGAACAAATATAAACAAATTAAAGGCAGGTGCAAATCATTATATGGCATATGTTGGTCCTCCACAAAAATACGAATTAATAGGTGAAATGCAAAAAAATCTATTATTAAATGTTGGTTTATTACCTGAACATAAACTTTTAGATATAGGTTGTGGGTCCTTGCGAGCGGGTTTACATTTCATACCATACTTAAACCCAAGTTGCTATTTTGGCATTGAACCTAATTCATGGCTAGTTGAAGAAGGGTTAAAACAAAATGTTTCCGATAAAAATATCAAAGCAAAAAAACCAACATTTATTTATAATGATAAATTTGAATTGAGTTTATTTAATCAGAAATTCGATTATATCATAGCACAGTCAATATTTTCACATGCATCTTCACAACAAATTATAAAATGTATAAGTGAAGTTAAAAACACGATTCAAGACGGTGGTGTATTTCTTGCAACATTTGTATTAGGTAAAACTAACTATAAAGGTAAAGAATGGGTATATCCAGGTTGTGTAAATTATACTAATGATTATATTGAATCAATGGTGAAGAAATGTAATATGAAATGTGTTCAATTAAAATATAACCAAAAAAATGGTCAGACTTGGTATGCAATTTATAATGAATTAGATGAATCTATTATTAATGATAAATTATCAAAAATATGAATAAATTAAATATACCAAAATTTAAAAGTAACCAAGGTTTAAATAATACAACAGATTATATTAATTCTGGTGTTTCACAAATAAATTTTTTAATTCAACATTCACTACTAAACAAAGATACAAACTTGCTTGATTTTGGTTGTGGACAAGGTAGAATTGCAAATTCTCTAGAATTTTTAAATTTTAAATGTAATTCTTATGTTGGTATTGATACAGATAAAAAATCTATAAATTGGTGCAATCAAAATATATCTTATAGTGATATGTATAAATATGTTCACTTACCTGCATTTAATAAAAGATATAATAAAACAGTAAATACATTAAAGGAAATCCCATTTCCAGAAAAATCATTTGATTTAATATTTTTAAATTCTGTTTTTTCTCACATGTTAACCGATGACATTGTTTTTTATTTAAATGAATTTAAGAAACTTTTAAATGAAAATGGAAAATTATATTTTACTGCTTTTGTTGAGTATGGTGTACCAAATGTTATTGAAAACCCAGAAAATTATTTGGAAAAATCAACTGGACCATTGCATAGAGTAAGATATAGTAAACACTTTATTGATAAATTAATTAGTGATGTTGGTTTAATTTCTGAAATGTTTATTCATCGTGGTATTGAAAGAACTTCACAAAGTATTTTTATTTTAAGTAAATGAAAAATATAATCCAAATATCAAAATGGTCAGCTAGATTAGGTAATAATTTAAGGCAGCTTTATCATGCACATCTAACCGCGGAATTACATGATTGTGTTGTATGTTACCCAAAACATAATATTTTGGGTGAATGTAAAAAATCTGGGACAATATTATTTACTGGAGGGTTTATGAAACCATCCGATGAAATTTTACTAAATTTTACTGATGATGATAGAATGCGAGTGTCTAAAAAATATATCAGACCTTTATTACATGATATTATTAATTGTGTACATGTACCATGTGACATAATTGTTATACATATAAGAGGTGGGGATATAATGAAACCTAAGTTAAATCCAAATTATACACAACCACCTTTAGACTATTATGTCAAAATATTTGAACATTTAAACATAACTGATTATTCAAAAATCTGGGTTGTGTGTGATGGTGTTGGTAAAAAGAATCCTGTTGAATTGTTACTAAAAAATCTAGGATGTATAATTAAATCAGATTCAATTGAAGAATCAATTTCAATCATTTCTAATGCAACTACATTTATTTCTTCACTGAGTACATTTGCTATGGGACTTTTCTTTTTATCCAATAATGCAAAACGAATTTATTTTCCTGAATTTTTTAAATATACATTGAATAATATTGAGTCATTTTCTGTCACTTTACCAAATTATATTAAACGGGGTGAATGGATACCAGACACAAAACAATTAGGCATGATGGTGAATTACAAAGGTGCTATAGTTAAAAAGTTTAAATTATGAGTAAACAAAAATAAATTTTTGAGTATAATAATAAATTAACTACAAAAATAAATTTATGTTAAACAAACAAGGAAAGGTGTGGGGGACTACACAACAATTATTTGGTAAAAATAATGTTTCTATTCATAGAATTGATGTAAATGCTGGTGGTTTTTGTTCAAAACATAAACATGAGCATAAATGGAATTATTTTTATGTTGAAGTTGGTGAATTAACAGTCAGTGTTTGGAAAAATGATTATGACTTAGTTGACAAAATTACATTGCAAGAAGGCGAAGGTATTCATATCAAACCTGGTGAATTTCATATGTTTGAAAATAATTCACGAAATAATACAATAGTTTATGAAATCTATTGGACTGAACTTAATGAAAGTGATATTGTTAGAGAAAATGTTGGAGGGAATAAATAAACTATATTATGAATCAAAAACCACAATTTGATATTACACAATCTACTGAAATCGTTTGCAATGAATGTAACCATAATGTTTTTATACCTTCAGTATTTTTAAGAAAAATATCAAAATTTTTAACAGATGATGGTATTGATAGAGTCATACCATTAAATACAATGTCTTGTGCAAAATGCGGACATGTAAATAAAGAATTTAATCCATTACCTTTAAATAATAAACAAGATGAAGAACGTGAAAAAAGAACAATCATTACCAAAGAAAAGTGAATTGTTAAAAGAACAAGCAGAACTAAGTAATAGAACTAATGAGCTTGTTAAAGAAATGCAAGAACGTGAATATGAAATTGATTTTAAACACCCAAAGGTTTTAAATTCATTTATTTCTTTCTTAGAAAAAGATGCACCTTGGGGTCATACAACTGCAACTGGATTAATTATGTTATATAATAATCTAAGACAACAAAAACAAATAATTAAACAATCTGAACAGTGGGACGGTAAAATTTTATTAAGATCTGCAAATGTTAATATAATGTGGTCAATGTTAACTAAAATGACAGGTTCTGGTTTTTATCAAGCTAAATCATTTGTTGAATTAATGGTGAATGTTGGTGAATCTTTGTCAACTGCAGTAAATAAAGCAAATTTAGATAATCAAGAATTGCGAATTGTACACACTGCATTAAATGAGATTGATAATAAATTATCAAACCCAGAGATGTTTGAAGATGATTGTCCAGATGAAGAAATTCATTTAGAAACACAATCATTGGAAAAAGAAATAAACCCAACGGTAGAAAGCTTATAATACTTAGGACCGTGTGTAAATGGAATTCTATAATGGAATTCCATTTTTAGTATTAAAAACCATTTAGGTGAATGATATATAATATATTAAAAACAATAAAAAAAATAATAGTAAATGAAACATGTTAATAATTATCTTACATTTAAACAAAGTTTAACTGAATCTGCTGTTGCGGGTTTAGGTGATCTTTCTTCATTTGGAAAAAGTGTAACAAGTAACAAATCTTTAATTCAAGCAACACAAATAATTGCGAAATTTTTAAGTAAAAAATTAAAGAAAGAATACAAAATAGTTCCAACTATTGTTACTGTTAAAGGTGTAAATTGTATAGAAATGTATACTGAAAAAGACAACACAATGATTCGCGTTTGTGGTAGCACTACAGCAGGTCAAATTGTTGGGTCATTATCAATATTCAAAGACTACATTAATCCAACTGCGGATTTAACAATTACTAGTGAAAACTTCTCAATTGTTGCATTATTAAATGAATTTGTTAAATTGGTTAGCGATTCTAAATATGCAGCTGAAGTATTAACTTTAACTGAGAGTTTAGTAAATGAAGCTCGTAGTAAAATGTCAGCACAGGAAGTTAAAATTGTTGAAGACAGATTAAAGAATGGTGAAACTGCAATGACTATATCTAAAGATTTAGGTGTACCTTATGGACAAATTCTTAAAGTTAGCAAAGGTGAATATATGCCAGCAGATGAGGCACCTGCTGTTATCAAAAATACAATGACATTAGAGGATAAAACAAAATTCCTTGATGAAACATTACAAGATATTTATGATATTTCAGGTAGGGTTGCTGCAGGTGCATTTAATTCTCTGTTTATATCTGGTCGTGCAGGTACAGGTAAAACATATAGTGTTTTAAAGGCAGTTGAAAAGGAAGGGTTAGTAATGGACAAAGATTTTGCATATGTATCTGGTGCTGTATCAGTTGCAATTTTATATAGAAAATTATTTCAATATAGAGATAAATTATTAGTATTTGATGATGCAGATGCTGTGTTCAAGGATGAGAATGGTAGAAATATTTTAAAAGCTGCATTAGATACTAAAAAGGTAAGAAGAGTTTCTTATATGAAAAAATCTGGTGATTTATTTGACCCAATGCAATTTGAAGATAATCCAGAGGGTGAAATGGAAGCAATAGAAGCTGGTTTAGTCCCTTCCTTCTTTGATTTTTATGGAAAGGTTATATTTATTTCAAATTTACCAAAAGATAAAGCAGACCCTGATGGTGCTATTCGTTCACGTTCAATTCTTATTGATGTAAACCCTGATGATGCAACATTAATGGAAAGAATAAGAACTTTATTACCACATTTGGAACCTATTGATATGGATTTAAAATCAAAGATGGAAATTTTTGAATTTATGAAAAGATCTAAGGATGTGTCAATGAGAACTTTTGTTAAAGCTGCAGGATTCAAACAAGCAGGTATGAAGAACTGGGAGAGAATGGCACAAAGATATGTATAACAAAAAAAAACATATATGAAACATATAAAACTTTTTGAACAATATTAAATTATGTAAAATCATATTTTAATCATCAATCGTAGCAATAAATAAACGAACAAAAATAAAAAACCCTTTCATTAAACCGAAAGGGTTTTTTATTTTTAACTATTTTTATTTTTATCATGAATAAATAATCTAATACAAATCAATAAAATTTTAATTTATGGGAGACATATATTCAGAGGATTCAGGACAAAAAAACCAACCAAATAAAAATAGTAAAGGAACACCATTATTAGATTTGTATGGAGTAAATTTAAATAAATTAGCAATTGAGGGTAAACTTGACCCTGTTATTGGTAGAAGTGATGAAATATTAAGAACTATACAAATTTTAGGTAGACGCAGAAAAAATAACCCAATTTTAGTTGGAGAACCGGGAGTTGGTAAAACTGCAATTATAGAGGGTTTAGCTAATAAAATAATTGCAGGTGATGTACCATTGTCGTTAAAAGATAAAATTATATATAGCATTGAATTATCAATAATTGTAGCTGGTACAAAATATAGGGGACAGTTTGAAGAACGGTTACAAGGAATAATTGATGAATTAACTGAAAATCCAAATATTATTATATTTATAGATGAGATTCATACATTAATTGGTTCTGGTTCAGCTGCAGGTTCACTTGATGCTTCAAATATTATTAAACCTGCATTAGCAAGAGGAAATATCAAGTGTATAGGTGCAACTACATTTGATGAATATCGCGAAAGTATTGAAACTGATGGGGCATTAGATAGAAGATTTCAAAAAGTAACAGTTGACCAACCTACATACGAAGAGACACTTGAAATTTTACAAAACATTAAAGATAAATATGAAAAATTTCATTGTGTAACATATTCAGAAGAAATTATTAAATTGATTGTTAAATTAACTGACCGTTATGTTACTGACAGATTTTTTCCAGATAAAGCAATTGATGTTTTAGATGAAGTTGGTTCATATAAACAATTAATTAGCATCAAGACACCTATACATATTAAGGAAATGGAAATTTCTTTGGAAACAAAGGAACTTGATAAAGATGCTGCAGTAAGAAACCAAAATTATGAAATTGCTGCTTCGACACGAGATGATATTGTAAAATTAAAAAAACGAATAAACATAGAATATTTAAAATGGAAAACTGAAATGTTATTAAATAAAGTACCAATTTTAGTCGATGATGTTCTATATATTATGTCAAAGTCAACCGGGGTACCTGTTGAAAAAATAAGCGATAAAGAAAATGAAAGCTTATTGGAACTCGATTCTACATTAAAGGGAATGATAATTGGACAAGATCACGCAATTGACAAAATAGCAACAACTATTAAAAGGAATCGCGTTGGTATAAATAAGGGTGATAGGACTATAGGTAACTTTATTTTTTTAGGGCCAAGCGGAGTAGGTAAAACAGAATTAGCAAAATCCATAACTGAATGTTTATTTGATTCAGTTGATTCACTTATAAGAATTGATATGAGTGAATATATGGAAAAACATTCAGTATCAAAACTAGTTGGTGCACCCCCAGGCTATGTTGGTTATGGTGAAGGTGGGTTTTTGACAGAGCAAGTCAAACGAAACCCTCACTCTGTTATTTTATTTGATGAAATAGAAAAAGCTCACCCAGACGTGTTTAACATATTATTACAAATGTTAGATGATGGACATTTAACAGATTCAAACGGTAGAAGAGTTGACTTTAGAAATTGCTTAATCATAATGACTTCAAATACAGGATTGCGACAAATTCAAGAGTTTGGTACAGGTATTGGGTTTAAAGGTGGACAAACAAGTGAAGTAGTTTCAACAATCGAGAATGAAATGTTATCAAAATCTTTAATGAAGAAATTTCCACCTGAATTTTTAAATAGAATTGATGAAATAATTATCTTTAATAAATTAACAAAAGATAATATGTTAAGAATACTTGAAAATGAATTAATTTATATTGTTGATAGTTTAAAAGAAATAGGCAATTATAAACTTAAAGTTTCAAAGGAAGCAAAAGTAATAATTTGTAATGAAGGGTTTGATGAAAAATATGGTGCAAGACCATTAAAGCGAGCACTAACAAAAATAATTGAAAATCCTATATCTGAATTAATTTTACGTAAAGAAGTAAAAGAAAATGATACAATAAGTATAAAAACCAAAAAAGGTATTATTTTTATTGATGTATTAAAATCAAAATAATGGCAGATAAAGAACCATTTGGCAAAAAAGTTAAAAAAGTAAATGTTTGGCCTAATTTATTAACAAAGAATGGTGGTGTTTGTAAGACATTAAAACTTTCACCTTTTTGTGAATTGAATTATGTAGAAGACTATTTGCAATTTATTGGAAATATTGATAGTGATTGGAATACAATTAATTTAGACCCACAATATTGGGATAGTGTAATCCAAATAAAAATAGTTAACATATCAACAAATGATAGATTGATAGGTGTTAGAAAAATTGGTAGTGAAATAAATAATACAGACATTATAAACAAAGGTTATATAATACATACAGTAAAAACTAATAATAGAGGTCAGTTTCAAATTTATTCTGACGGGTTTATTGATACGTTATGTTACGTGATTGGAAAATTTGAATTACTATGAGAATAATACGATTTATAAAAGCATTATACACATATATAAGATATGGTGAAATTGTTGATATAGAAACATATGATAAAAGAATTGCAATATGTTACTCATGCAAACATAACATTGATAACAAATGTAATTTATGCAAATGTATATTAGAATTAAAAGTAAAATGGTCAACGGAAAATTGTCCTGAAAATAAATGGTGATATGTGTAATTGTAACAAGTCAACTAATAAACAAACAAAAAAAATAACAATTCAAAAACGAATTGCGATAATTAAACAAATTTGGGTAACTACACAAAACCCAAAAATAATTGTTAAAAACACAAAAAAGACTTGAATAAACTTTCAAGTCTTTTTCTTTTTTATTATTATTAAAATAAACAAACAAAATATGAATGAAGAACAATTTGAATGTGGTGATAATATTGAATCTGCTGATGAAATTGCAAAAATTTATGCCATGAATGATATTGATGATGAATGGTTTAAAAATGCACTAGAAATGGCAGATGATTTTTATAATGACCTTAAAAAACACCCATTAAAGGGCGCAATTATTGAAGTAAATAAATCAATCACGAATCGTGTATTTTCACTAGAACAAGTGAATACTCTATTAGACAATATGATTAAACTGTATGTTGAAACTGAAGAGTTTGAACGATGTTCTTTTTGTAGTGAAATAAAAAAAGGTATAAATAAATGTTAGAATTTAAGTCAAACAATTATCAAGAACTTGCAGATGAATTTAATGAAAGAAGTAGCGAAGTAAGTACTGAAATTTTATTATCTGTTTGTGATGCTCTTGATGAAGATGTTGATATAGTCGTATTAGGATTTATGATAAATGTTAATATTGCTGTAAATATCAATAAAATTGGTTTTTTAGAAGCTCTTGAATTGAACATCAAACGAGCCGAAGAAGCCGAAGAATATGAATTATGCGCGAGAGCAAGGTCATGGATAAAAAAGTTGAAAAATAAATAGTAAAAATCTGAAACAAAATGCATTTTGCTATATATAAAATTTATCAGAGTCAAGAAAGAAAAAGATTAGTTTTAAAGCAATTAAGTAATGAAAAATTTATATTATAACATTTTAGACTTTGATTGGGATAAAGCAAATAATTTATTTACTGTTACTGAGTCAAACTTATATCCTATATTTGATAAAAATTATTTGTTCTGTTTTCCAAGTCAAGGAAAACAATTCTTTATTCATAATATGAATACTAAAAATTCGGTACGGTTTAGATTACAAAAACAGAATAATGAATATTATTTTTATGAATCTGAATTATCTATAACATGTAAAATTAAAAAAATCAAAGATGCCTAAATGTCCAAATTGTCAAGAGAATTTTTCAATTCCTGACGAAGCGTTATTAAATATGGGTGCTCACTTAAAACCTGTAAACACTGTCACAAATTGTTGTAAAGTAATTGTTACATGTACACCAAAGACAATTTATACAGTTCATTCTTATCATGGTGAAAAAGATGTTGATGATTGGGATAATGAAGGTAAAAAATTAGATTCTCCACTTAAATTTTTTGAATAAAAATGAACGAAACAAAATATTATTTAGTTGAATGGGATAGTAATTGGGCAGATGAAATTGATGTGACTGGGTTTGCTGTTTTTAAAGGTGAAGACTTAAAGCAGTATAAAGAAAAACTACAACAACACAAATCAAACATTACTTTTTATATTGGTACAAATGAAGAGATTGAATATAAAAATGGACAAGCAGTATTAGATGATTTAACTATCACTGAAATTGAATTTTCTGATTTTCGTACAATTCAGTACTTATTTGATGGTAGCTATGGGTTTACTAATTTTTTAGAATGTGGTGACGATGAAGACGAAGATTATGACGACGAAGAAGAATAAACAAACTTAAATTTTAATAATGAAAATATTTTGTATAGATTATCCAAGTTTAATTACAAATAAAGTAACTAAAGAAAAGGAAGACATTGCTATAAAAGATCTCCTTAATTTTGCAAAATATGCTAGAGAATTAGGTATTAAAAATATTGTCAATGGTAAAGAATGGTTTCCAAAAACTAAAGAAAAAGAAAATGAATTTTGACAAAGAATATGAAAAACATTATCCTGAATCAAAAAAAGATATCATAGTTTACATAGAACATGGTAGCATTGATAAAAAAACAGGTAAATTAAAAGAATATGAAATTGAAAAGAATTTTAAAACCGGTAAAACACTATGTTCATGTCCCTCATATAATTTTAGACCTTATACTGATTGTAAACATATAACAAATTTAAAAAATAAAATAAAATGGTAAAAAAAGATTCAATTGGTCAAGAAGTAAATATTGGAGATTTAGTTTCATATTCAAGATATGAAACAACAAGGCAAAGAATTGGTAAGATTGTAAAATTTACGCCATGTGGTGTAAGAATACATGAACGTAAACGGGATGGTACATACGAAATGCGTCACACTACAATTACATTCAATTATGTAAAAATTCTTAAACAAGATTAAAATAAAAATATGAAATTTAATTTTAGAATAGAAGACTTAGAATTAAGAAGTTGTGGAAAACATTTGTTATTAGATAAAGAACATGATAGGGCCGAATTAGTACAATGGAATACAGATATAAAGGAAAAAGAATATTGCTGGACTGTTGCATATTGGGTGAAAGGCAAAGAAGGTTACGATTTACAATTCGTTGGTGATAGGCCATTTCAGGTTAATTCTGATTCGTTTATGTATCTTGCAAAACAAGGTCAGGAACTATTGGATAAACATTTTAATGAAAACATATAACAAAATTAACGTAGTTGCAAATAGAAATATATAAACAAAAACAAGAGATGAGTAATTTTACTAGAGAAATTGCAGAACTCAAGTTAAGAGCAAGAGAGCATACTAGAATCAAACAAATAAAATTAAAAGGTATACGAAAAATCCGTTGCAAAAAAAATTTCAATAACATCAAATTAAAATTATCATTATGGAAACAGTTTATGTTAAAATTTATAAAGATAAAACGCTTTTAAGGGCAGTGACAGTTGATAGACGTGCTAAGCTTGATAAAGACTGGAGATTGGAGCTTGAGCCAAAATCTACACACCATGTCACCCAGTAAAAAGTTGTAAGATTTTTTAAAAAACTTTCAAATGTTGTCATAATGTTTTATAATATTATTGTAATTAATTTACAAAATAAAAATAAAACATTATGACAACATTTGGAGTTTTTAATTTAAAGGGACAATTGTGTTTTTTTGTTGTAAATTCAACAAAAACAAAGGCAGTTACGTATTTACATGACCCAACCGAAGACAGTTATGGTGATGTTTATAAAGCTGATATTCAGAATCAATATGCTAAAAGTGACGCAAGTGAAGGTATAAATTGTGATATACAAGTCTCCTCATTTTTTGATGGTAAAGGTGCAAACTTTATGAGAACTAATTGGCTTGATGGTTTGCGTGGAGACTTTATAAGTGCTGAGAATTTTTATCACAATTTGAAAAAACTAGTTAATGAAGGTGTTAATAACACTGAAGAAATTTGTAACAAATTAGCGGTCCTCTTAAAATATTAAAAGTATGTTAGTATTTGATAAAACTTTCCAAGATAAATTAGATTTATTACACAGATTAGCTGAAGAAAGATTTCCATTAAAAATGAAGCTTTTTGGTTATCATACAAATAGAGCTTCAATTGATTCAATGGAAATCTTAGAAGATAATTTAATAGGATTTAATATAAGTGGAATTGGTGATGATGAAAGATTTTTTATTATGTTTTCTTTTAATGAACTTGACATGTGTTATTTTGATTATGAAAAACATATTGAAAGACTAATAACCGAAAAACTCGCAAACCAGGAAGAAATTAAAAGACAACAAGAAATTCAAAATAAAGAAAAAGTATTGTTAGAAATTTCTGAATTAGAATTAAAACTTGAACAATTAAAAACTAAAATAAATGACTGATTATAAAAATTTTGAATTTGGTGATTTAGCTGATGCTGATATTATTGTTCTCAATGGTATGATTGCAAACTTTCTTGGGTGGGAAGAAACTGGACCTGGATTTCCAATAGGGTATGAATCTCCTAATAAACTATATTCTTATGAAGAATTAAGTTATCATAAAGATTGGGAATGGTTAATGCCTGTTGTTGAAAAAATTGAGTCTTTAGGTTACACTGTTAAAATTACTGGTCGTGTATGTTTCATTCCTAATATAATCCCAAATGATTATAGAGATGAAAGAACTAAAATGCAATCAATTTATATGGCAGTTATTGATTTTTTATATTGGAACCAAAATAAAACAAAATAATAATGACAATAGAAGAACTAAAAAATTCAATAGACAAAAATCAGCGTGACACATTAAATAAATTATTAATTGATATTAGAGATGAACTTAATAATGAAATTATACAATGTAATAAATATTTAAGAAAGCGTAATGATTTTGGCCAAACACATAGACTTGATGACCCATATGAAATTATTTCATTTACTCGTGGCAAAAGTATAGGTTTTATTCAAAGCCGTGATGAAATTAATAATTTAATTGATAAATTTAAGATAGATGAACTTTGAAGAAACAAATATTTTAATTGCAGAATTTATGGGAGCAAAAACTCAAAATTATGCAGATAGAACAGTTGGGTTTTTATTCCTTGAAAAAATTGAAGGGTATCACCCAAGTCAATGTGCACAAGGTTTAAAATATCACTGTTCTTGGGATTGGTTAATGCCAGTTATTAAAAAAATTAATATTATTAATAATGGTTCAAGTGTTGTTGACCCAATTTTAAATTCAATATTAAACCTAGACCTAGTTGCAGTTTATAATAAAGTAGTACAATATATCATTTTAACAAAAAATATTTAAAAATGGATTCAAGAATTAAAGTTAATACAGTTGTTCAAATTAATGAAAATGGGCAAGAAGGTTGGGTTGGTTGTTTGGTGCAAGTTGATGAAATTAAATCTTGGGGAATTGTTGGGTATGTAAAAATCCCAGCACAAGGAAATGCTTACATAAGACTTAAAGAAAATGAAATTGATTTTATTGGACTTGCAATCATGATACCCGAAAATGAATCATAAATTAGCACTTGATAAATTACTACAAATAGATTCTCATAATAAAGAAACTGATGATTTTTGCCAATTGTTACAAACATGTAGTTTAAAGACAAAATATAGACATGTAAACATAGAATTTAGGTATCGTAAAGTTATTACATATATTGGTAAAAATTTCTTATGTTGTAGAACTACTGATGGCGCAAAATTTAAAATTTATTATTGGGATTTTGGTAGAGAAAAAATATTACCTGAAATAACAAGAAACATAATTACTGAATATATTTCAAGTAAAACTTTCAATTGATTCTATTTCTTGTTATTATATTTGTATAATAATTAACAAAAAAAACTGGAAATCATGGAAGCTTTACTAAAACAATGCAAAAAATACAAAGGTAAAGAATTTACCGAACATATTTTACGATTGTCTCGCCACACAGAACAGTTCAGTTCAATAATTACAAAAAGAGATTTTGCAGAATATATCATTGTACATGAACCAATGCAATTTGAAGCAGTTGAAGCTATTGCAAGGGAACTTAACTTAACAATGATACCTAATACTTTGAATCGAGCAATGGTTTTCATTTCATTCGTTTTGGAATCAAGAATTAAAGAACATAACAAATTAATATTTTGTGAATATTTATTGGATGAATTGATTGAATTTTTTGGAGAAAAATTTGTAATTCATAAAATTCTTGAAACTGAATTTTATTTAATGGGAGACCATGTCAAATATTTAATGAAACATTACCCAACTTTGACATTTGAAATTGCTTCTATTCTTAAAAAAGACAAAATAATTTCTTACATACAAACAATCGAATAATGCATCAAGCATATCCAAAATGGACTCTATCAACAGATAAAGAACTAAAATTTATATTTCGTTTAGGCCGTGCAACTAGACACAATCAATTATGTTTTGATATTAAAAATTGTATTGGTGGCGGGCAATGGGTTATGAATCAAGAAACTAAAGAGATTTGGTTACATGGTCATAGTGATGAATTTGGTTGGGCTGACATTAATAAATTAAAGGAAGCTTTACCTGTATGTGAATTCTTCCAAAAGAGATTTCCAAATTGGGTTATTTATTTTACTGATATGACTATGCATACGCATGCAATTGAACAAAACGCATACCAAAAAATTTATCCATTATGAAAGAATTAAAACAAATACCTTTTATGAAAAGTCCGTGTAAGGATTGTCCATTTCGCAAAGATTCATTAAAAGGGTGGCTTGGTAAAAAAAGAATTACAGAAATTTTAGGTCAAGACAGTTTTGTTTGCCACAAAACAGTTGATTATGACAAGAGTAATGTTAACGATAGAAGTAGACAACAATGCGCAGGTCACATGATTCTCAAGAAAGAAAATAATTCATTCTTTCGCTTATTGATGTCTATGTTCGGCAAAACTGAATTGACTGGAGAAGACCAGGTATTTGATTCTGATACGGAATGCATTAAACATCATTCAAAATATTAATTATGAATCCTAGCATAAAAATATAAAAAATGACTAAAACATATATTACATTTAACATAATTTGGATTATTGTTTCTTTAATAAATTATTTTTGTTTCATTGAATATCCAGATAATAGTGTTGATGGGTTCTTAGGACTTCTTGCTGTTGTAATGTCAATGATAAGTATACCATTACAGCTTTCATTAAATTTAATCTTAAATTTACAAACAAAAGAAATCGAAAAAAATCACCATGTTTTACTTAGTTCAAGAAAATCTTTTTAAAGAATATAATTATAATAATTTAATTAATACGTTAGAGCGTTTTGGGTTTGACTATGAAATTGCTAAATTAAATCCAAAAACTAGGACTATTGAATTTGACACAAAACGAAATGATGTTTTTTGTTTTGGTGCAGTTATGATGGCAAAAATTGCAAAACAGTATAAATGGTCGCCTGGTTCAATGTTAGATGATAATCATGACTTTGATGTATATGCACAAAAATTCGGTTTAATTAACATGTTAAATAGTGATGCATATACAATGAAAGTTTCAGAAGAGATTTCATTTGCAAATTTTGAAAGATTTTTTGTTCGTCCTGTTAAAGATAGTAAAACATTTACAGGTCAAGTTTATACAAAACAATCATGGGATGAATTTCGTAAGAATTGTAAAAAAATATTCCCTGATGAAAAAATTGTAGTTTCATCAGTTAAACAAATCAAACAAGAAGTTCGATGTTGGGTTGTTGGTGGAAAAGTAATAACAACTAGTAGGTATAAAATTGGAAACCAAGTGTTATATGCAAACTATGACTATGAATCTTTATTTGTTGACTTTGCACAAAAAATGGTTGACATCCACCAACCTGCAGAAGCGTTTGTTCTTGATATTTGTTTAACTGATTCAGGATTAAAAATTGTAGAAGTAAATAATATTAATAGTGCAGGTTTTTATGACTGTAATATTGGTAAATTAATTCAATCATTAGAAGATCACTTTAATTAATATGATAGCAATAACAAAAGTAAATTTACCATACGGTTGGATGAGTAATATGTCTAATCATAAAATTGAATGGGATGGTAATACGTTCTCAAGTTCTGAACAATTATTTATGTACTTAAGAATTAAACCAAAATATGCAAATATTAGAGGTAAGTTATTGAGTATATCAAAACCAATGGCAGCTAAGATTTATATCAAACTAGAAATTGAAAAGAATCCTGAAATTTTAGTTCACAAATTACAAAGCCAAGATGATATAGATTTAATGAAATTTGTTGTAGGTTTAAAATTAGAACAATACCCTGAATTAGTTAATGAATTAATTAATACTAAAGATCATATATACGAAGATGTAACGAAACGAATTTCAGCTGTTTCATCTGCATTGTTTTGGGGTCATGCAGAAATAAATCGAGATAATCCAAACATCGAATCGTTTATGGTTGGGCAAAATATGTTAGGTGAAATTTATATGGAATATAGAAATTTTTATAAAAACCAATAATATGTTAATATCATATGGTAGTAAATTACCAGATACAGTGAAGATGTATATTCAAAAAACATCAAAGTGGGGTCATATTGAACATGAAAGTCGTGGTACTTTTCCATGTAACCCTTTGTCAAAAACTCAATATCAAACGGCAGAGCGTTGGGCAGATACAAAAGAATTTGATGAAGTACCAAATCACTTTAGAAAAATTGAAATCTTAGGTGAATCGAGTAGACAAAATCATATCACTTATAAAATTTTATTAGATGATACTTGGGTTTTAGATCTTAGAAGTGATGTATTATTTGACATTATGAAAAATTCAAAGATAGAGAAATCTATTGTAAATGATGAATTTTGTTTTGTTGTGTTGGTATCAGAATTTAAATTAGTACGAGTAGGTTCAGACTTATATAATCGGATTCTTGTTGAACAAAAAGAAAAAGATGAAAAAGATAATATGAAAGCAATTTCATTGAGAGATTTGGTTTTAGGTGGAGTATATTTAACAAAAACACAAAATGGATATTACATTTATATTGGTAAAAAATCAAGAACAATAAATAAAAAAATATGCAATTATAATATTCGTGGTGGTTATGCATATGAAACAGTTTCAGAGAAAGGGCATTGTTTTTTATATTATGCATTATGGAATCATCAAAACTCAATTAAAAATTTTGATGTTAATGCAACGAATTCAGATAATAAGTTATTAAGTTTTTTATTAAATGTAATTAAACAAAATACTTCTTCACTACAACCAAATATTATCAAATCTCCAAAATTATACACCAAACAACATCAGTTAAATATTGATGTATTAGAAAAATTTATTGAAGAAGTAAAACTTTTAAGAGTTGGGCACGACATAACTGAGGATGAAAAACAATACTTCTATTTAAATGATTATTAATATGAAAAAATTTATTGATTTTGTTATTTTAAAGCCATTTTTCTTTATTATAGCAATTTTATCGTTTGGTACCATTTATACACCGACAAACTTCAAATTGTACAGAAAATGGCAAGGTGGCATTTGGTATAACTATATACCTGTAATGTTTCAATATATGTCATTTTGGACACAAGACAAAGATAATCTTCAATCACATGAAATCGTAGTAGATACTGAAGATTATACTTCAAATATAGATTCAATTTACGATCACTTAAATAATTATTAACATGGACGATGCGATAACAGTTTTACAAGAAAAATTCAATGACTTAGATAATAAATATCAGCACCTTAAACATATGTTTGAAGGTTACCGAGAATATGTGTTAATTGAAATATTACGATATAATGATGATAAAGAAATTGAAGATGCTATTGACGATGAACGATATTCGCCAGGTAGTGCCAGACGTATTTCATATAATGAAGGTTGGGATTTGGGAATGCTTGCATTCAAATCATTATTAGAAGATGTTAATGTTGACCCACTAAAATTAGTTGGTGATATTAAACACATAAAACCAGAAATTAATCTCGATACTTTAATTGAGACAATACAAATGATGCAAGATAAAGTTGAACCTGAACTTGGATTTAATAAAGGAAAACGAATTGCATTCTTAGAAGTAATTAATTTTCTTAAAACATTAGAGAATGAAAAGTAATATAAAGATAATTTGGTGGATGTTAATTGTTTCATTGTGTGTATCAATACCTATACTGTGTATATTTACTACAATTAAACCAGAATTACAGGGTATAGAATCACTTAATATTGGTAGTGAATATGTATATGTATATGAATTCGCAGATCCCTTTAAAGACCCAATAATTGACACTATTTTTATATTGAATATAAAAAATGATTATGTTCAATATAAAATTAAAAATCGCGATTACATAACATCAACAAAACTTTCGTATGTTCAACCACATTGTAAGCATTTAAATTAAAGAAAACTTTCAATTATAACTATAATGTTTTATAATTTAATTATACAAATATTTTAAAATTTAACAAAAAAACATGACACTAACAGAATATTTAATGACACGTAACGTTCTAATTGAACACTACAGAACTAGTGATTTGACTTTTGCTGAAATTAATGCAGAAATTACTAAATTAAATCAACAAGCAAAAGCAAATGGCATTTTGGTAAAATTGATTTTACCAATAGAAAAATTAATTGATATGCCAAATGATTTGGTTGAAGAAAAAATTGTTGAAGAAACATACGAGGATTCAGATTCTGTTGAAGAAACTGTTGAAGAAACATATGAGGATTCAGATTCAGAAGAAGAAACATACGAGGATTCAGATTCCATTGAAGATTCATATGAAGATTCAGTTGAAGAAGTTGAAGAAGATTCATATGAAGATTAATTGACATTTTAAAAATATAAAGATGCTAATAGTAGGCTCAGTTGCTCTCAATAAAATTTGTAAAGATAGATTAACAAATGATTTGGATATTTTGTGTTATCGAAACGAAATCCCATATTTAGAAGTTCTATTCAACACAACCCATAGAAAAGATAAAAATGAATTTAAGACATTTTTGAGAGATTCTTCAGGTAGGCAAATTGAATGTATGATTATTGATAAGTTAAAAGGCTTTCAAGAATTAGCAAAATGCAATGAGTTACAATTGAATTATGCCAATGCTACTGCTTTATTTTTATTGAAAAAATCTCATATTAATAGGCCAGTGAAATTTGAAAAGCATATAAAAGATTATCATCTTTTGAAAAATATGTTACCTTGCCTAGGTGGTGTCGCTCAAGAAGTCGAAACAACATTAGAACTTCTTCTTAAAGACCAGGAAACAATTCATGGTGAATTAAAAACACCAAGTTTAAATAAATCCAAGTCTTCGTTCTTCAAAGATAAAGTTATTAAGATTTTTGAACATGATGATATACACAGTATCATGGCACACAAAGAACAGCCAATGTATACATATATGCAAAAACCTAATTCAGAAGTAATTTGTTCTAAAAAACTTTGGGATAACTTTACACATAGTGATAAAATCAAAACCGTACTGGAGGAAGCTTATGTTATTGCATTGGAGCGAAAGATTTTACCGCACATATTCCTTGGGCATAAATATTGGTCAAATATAGATGCATTTAAATGGGCTCTGATGAGAATATGCACGACTCTTTGTAAAGGGTGGTTTAGAGAATTTGCAGTAGATAATTATTTTGAAATTTTAGATGCTCATAATACAAATTATGTATATTTGTTTATTTCAGAATTTGAAAATGGAAAAATTAAACCTTTAAATTAAAAACTATGTGGAACGATATTATTATTGGTGAAGGTGAAAAGCTTTGTAGTTCAATACACTACAAAAATATAGGCGATATCTCAATTTCTCAAAATAGAAGCAGTTATTGGATTACCGGTGCTTTTTTAAAAACCGGTATGACAATATACAAAACAACAGATGTTGGTATTGAAATTGCTAAACGTATAGACGTAAAGGGTGATGAAGAATATTTAATCAACTATATTGATAACTTGGTAATTAAACATTTACCTTTATATGTAATAAAATCAAAAATAGATGCATTGCTGGAATCTGCAATTGATGAAGGTATGTATAAGAAACAAATTGAAATTTTAAAAGTATTAGGTATATGAAAGATTTAGATTTTAATTTAAAATTAAGTAATCATATAGATGCTATTAATTCAGCAATGAAAGATTCTTTGGATAAGGATTTAATTTTAACATCTAAAATTATAAAGAAAATGAATAAAGACACATCAATTACAAAAGTATTAACAAATGAATTACGTTGGCTTGAAAGAAAACAAATAATTGGATTATCATCACAGATGATTTTACAACAAAAATGGATTGATTCAATCACGGGAAAGGAGTTTTGGGAAAATGTTAAAATTGTTAGTGAATAAATGAAAGTTATATTTTTAGACATAGATGGTGTTTTGTGTTCAATTGATTATATGAATGCAAGACACTTTAAATTTAGATCTGATGTTCATACTGGTAAAGAAAAATACCCAATAAAGGACTGTGATGTTGGTGATGAATTTGGTAACTATTTTGATGATAGATGTGTATTATATTTAGAATCAATTTTAAATTTCACTGGTGCAAAAATTGTCATTTCTTCAACTTGGAGAAAGAAAGGTTTACAAAGAATGAAAAATCTTTGGGATTATAGATATTTACCAGGTGAAGTTGTTGGTATTACTCCAGTTTTAAATAAATCGCGTGGAGAAGAAATTGAAGAATATTTACAGTTAAACGATGATATAACTTCATTCGTTATCATTGATGATAATGATGATATGTTATTTTATCAACATTTGGATTTCGTAAAAACTAATAGTAGATTTGGTTTAACATTAGATGATGCCCAAAAAGCAATAAAAATATTAAATAATGAATGAGTTGATGAAGCTTTTCTATTTTAATGAATATGAATCAATAATTGATTTTTTTATAAATCAACCAATTGATACTATAGCAAATTTACCTATAGAATATTTCAAAGACATAGACACAGAAAAACATAAAACTGAAATATCAACAGAAGATGGTATATACAAGACTTGGGTTGTTGATAATTATTTTACATTTACATTTAGAATATGGAATATTGATTCAATTAATTTTAAGCCTATTATTAGTATTCAATTTGAGCGTGAATTTGATGTTATAATAAATGGTAAAAATTATCATGAAAATAAAGGTCATGATAATAGATTTTGTAAAATAAATTTATCTTTTATAAAAAATGGGTGGGTAAAAACCAATTGGACTAGGGAAGATATATTTCGTGATTTTTTTATAGATTTAAAAGAATTAATTAAAATAGAAAAACAAAATGAGAAGTAAAACTTTCAAAGTGGAATCTGACTTGTTATTATATTTGTATAACAAATCAATAAAATATGGTGATTGGGATTCAATTATTTTCAAACTAGAAGACTATATCAAACTTAAAGATTTTTTAGAGAAACATCAAAATAATTATTAATATGACAACTGTTAACATAAATACAGCAAAACTTGCAAAAGAAAAAGCTTTTAATATACCTTGTGAATATTATCACAGGATTCCTACTATGTTACATTTTAGAGAAGATGAACAAGTGATTAGATATTTTGATTCCCAAAAAGAAAAAGGAAACCTTGATAAAGTAGAAAATAATAAATTTAAAGCAGCTTGTATAAATTGGAATGAAAGAGAACATCAAGTCTCTGTGCCATATCAATCTGACTTACAAAAATGGTTAAGAGAATTTCATAAAATTGAAATTGTGGTTAGTATTTGTGCAGCAGTAAATTATTCAGGATATGATTATTCTGTTATTGATTGTAATGAAAAAGAAGCAATTTGGTATAATAGTTTGTGTGTTAATAATGATGAATTTGTTGGTACTTTTAAAACTTACGAGGATGCATTAGAAGAGGCATTAAACATAGCATTAAACAAAATTAAATAAAATATGCCAGATAAAGAAACACCAAAAACAAGCCCGGATGAATTATATCCAGGTGCATCGAGAATAACTTCATATAGGAGATCTGATTTAATAGCATCAAAAATAAATTCAAAATTAGAAGATCTTGATTATTCTATGTTAAAACAGTCTGCAATGCAAACTATGATATTAGACCATGTGAGTATATTTGATGATGTTGATGGAAGACATAAAATTTTAAAGAATAGATTTGGTATATCAGGAATAATTTATTAATCTTTTTATGATGGTTATAACCAATTAAACAAAAATTGAAAATGAATAGATATTTAGTTATTTGCAATTACCCTTTATCATCATACCCTAAAGGGACAGTAATATATGATGATAAAACTACACTAGGATTAGATAATTTTCCTGATGTGTTTAGACGATTAAACTGGTATGAACACTTAACAGATATTGAAAAAGAAGACTTAAGATACTTTAAACATACTAAAACTAATGAAGTTTTTAAAGGAATATTAGACGAAAACTCATTACTCGAAGCGCCTAACGGTGACACAAGTCAACCACGAGAGATGTGGTATGTAACAACTTATTGTGGTAAATATTGGCCAGATTCAAATTTATCAGACTTCGAAATTTCTACAGAAGCTGAATATTTAGCTTATTTACAATCAAAATAAATTTTTTAAACTTTCAAATAGTATTTTTACTTGTTATTATTTTAATATAACAAAATAAAAACAAAACTATCATGGAAAAAATAACAGGGAATACATTAATTGCATTGGGTTTCAAACCTGGTAAATGGTTTAAAGAAGCAATAAACACTATAAATGATTATGGTTTTGAAGGTGATGAATTATATGATTTTTTAAAATCACGTGAACCTAAAGTATTACCAACTATTGAACCATTTGATGAAGCATTGCACTTCTGGAAAAACATCAGACCAGAAACTTCTGATGAAATACAAAATGTTGATTCAGTTTTCGCTACAATGAATGAATTGATGAAAACACCAACAGTTATCAACGGTGCAGTTATGCCAGATGCTTGTCCAACTGGACAAATTGGACAAATTCCTGTAGGTGGTGTTGTTATTGCAAAAAATGCAATTCATCCTGCTATGCATTCCGTTGATATTTGTTGTTCAGTTATGTTAACTTCATTCCGAAGAGAAATGTCAAAAGAAGTATTAGATGCCGCGCATTCAATAACACACTTTGGTGCAGGTGGACGTTCAGATAATATGTTTAAATTACCTGATGCATTAATTTCAAGAATGAAAGCAAATTCATTTTTGAATGACCCAAAAAGTCTTTTGCTTGCAAAAACTCATTTAGGAACTCAAGGTGATGGCAACCATTTCTTATTTGTCGGTTCATCAGATATGATAGGAAATACATGTATGGTTACTCACCATGGGTCAAGGGGTTTAGGTGCACACCTTTATAAAAAAGGTATGCTTGTTGCTGAAAAATTTAGATTGAAATTATCTCCAAATACATTAAAAGTAAATGCTTGGATTCCTTACAATACACCAGAAGGAATTGCATATTGGGAAGCTTTACAAATTGTTAGAGACTGGACAAAACTTAATCATGAATTGATACATCAAAAAGTTTGTGATATTTTAGAAACTAAACACATTGTTAGATTTTGGAATGAACATAACTTCGTATTCAAAGACGGTGAAGATTTTTATCACGCAAAAGGTGCAACACCATTAGATGATAAATTTGTACCAGATTCTCACAATGGTTTTAGAATTATTCCATTGAATATGTCTGAGCCTGTTTTGATTGTTAGAGGTAAAACAACAAAAAACAATTTAGGTTTTGCTCCTCATGGTGCAGGTAGAAATGTTTCTCGTACTGCTCATATTAAATCAAAAGAAGGTCGTACTTTTCAAGAAGTATTTGATGATGAGACTGAAGGTTTAGATGTAAGATTTTTCTCAGGAATAATTGACGTATCAGAATTACCTTCGGCTTATAAAAACGCACAAACAGTACAAGACCAAATGAATGAATTTGATTTAGGTGAAGTTGAAGATATGATTATGCCTTACGGTTGTATCATGGCTGGTGGTTCAGATTTTATACCTAACTGGAAACGTGCAAAAATCTAAAAATTAAATAAAAAAGTCTATGATGTAATGTTGTAGACTTTTTATATTTCCAAAAATAAAAATAAAAAATGCAAAAAATTAGAAGAGGAATTTTTGAAACTAATAGTAGTTCTGCACATTCAATTACAGTTGATGCAGATATGAAATTGAACAATGTACCATTACCAAATGAAGATGGTTCTATTAGTATAGGTTATGGTGATTTTGGTTGGGAAATTGAAAACTACAATGATTTTGGTAACAAGGCTGCATATCTTGCAATTTATATTAGAGATTGGTGTGGAGAATTATCGAGCGAATATAAAGACATATTTGAAGGTTTAATTAAAAAAATTACACAATGCGAAACTGTTACTTACTCATATAAATTTTGGGACCAGATAGAGAAAAGTTATATAGGTATAAATGATGAAGTTTGCAAATATTACTCAAATTTGGGTGAGGGTTCTATAGATCACCAGTCAGTGGAGGATAATGATTATCATTATTTATTTGAAGATATTGAGTTATTAACAGCATTTCTATTTTCACATGAAGCAGAATTAAATACAGACAATGATAACCACTAAAAATGGCAATGCAATAATTACAATTTCTAATGATGGTAGTCGATTAATTGAATATGAAGATTCCCTTAAATTAGAACAACCTTTGAATATAGACATAAGAGTATCAACATCTTGTTCTTTTGCTGAAACGTTATGTAAAGATTTTTGTTATGAAAATGCAGTAAAAAATGGTAAAGATTGTGATTATGAACAACTTAAAAAAATACTATCACCATTAAATAGTGGTATAGAATTAACAATTGGTTGTAATCATTTTACAAATGATTTACTTGATTTTTTAAAGTGGGCTTCAACAAAAGGGTTTCTTTGTAATTTAACAATTAATCAAGGTCACATTAAACGAGACATTTTTAATTTGTTGTATGCTATTGAAAATGAATTAGTGTTTGGTGTTGGTATTTCTTATCGCAAGGATTTGAATTGGAACATACCATTGGAGATTTTAAATCACGACAATTGTGTATTTCATGTGATTATGGGTATTGATACAATTGATGAAGTTATATCATTATCAGACAGAGGTGTAAAGAAAATTCTTGTTCTTGGTGAAAAGAATGTTGGGTATAATATTGGAAATGTTGATTTGGATTCTATTATTCATAAACAATGGAGATGGTGGGTACAAAAACTATTTAAATTATTTACTGTTGTTGCATTTGATAATTTATCAGAACAACAATTAAAATTGGAACGATTTTTCACAAAAGAAGAATGGTCAATTTTTCACCAAGGTGAATATTCTTTTTATATTGATGCAGTAAATGAATTTTTTAGCCCATCAAGTAGAGATATTAAAAAAACTAATTGGAATACAAATATTAAAGAATATTTTAAATCATTAAATTAATTACACATGAAAGATGAAGTATCAATAAAAGTTTCTGATGAGAATGGGAATTGCAATAAACTTTGGGTTTTACCAAGAAAAACCTTTGATGAACTCAAAGAAAAATATGGAGAATCGTTTGGTACTAAACCATTAATTATGTACAATGAATCAAAAAAATAAAAGAAAATTTCAAGTTAGTTATAATGTCACAAACAACCTTGAGTTTGGCTGGAGAGGTTATTTTGAAACGATATATTTAAAAGAACATGAAACTGAAGAAGATTTAAGTATAAAAATAAATCAAAAAATTAGGTCATTTGAAGGTGTAACAACATATAGAATCACTGAAGTAAAAATATAACACATGTCATTAAATAGTAAATTTAAAAAATATAGTGTAACCAATTTTTTCTGGAGAGAATCAACTAGAGAATGGGTATATGAAGTATCGTTAAACATACCAACGTTTTTAACAGGTACATATAGATATTCATCAAAATTTAAAATGATTGCATATATAAAATTCATACTATATAAAGGTGAAATTTTACAAGATATTGAAATTTTTGGACAAAAATAAAATAACAAATGGCAAAAAATAAAATTGACAAATCAGAATTATTACCCAAACACTATATTGAAGTTGAAGAACCTTTTTATGGAGGTCCAGGAGATCATAACGTAAGACAACTTGAATTGATTTGTAGTCAATATAAAGAATTTGTACACCAGTTACGAGTACGCGAAGAATCAATAAAAAATAAATTTAAAATTGAAATAACAAATGGCAAATCCTAGAAGTTTTATTGATGAAACAATAAAAGAATTAAAAAATCGCACAGCATTCATCGAAATGATTTGGCAGGATTTTAATGAAGGTAAATTATCAAAGGAAGGTTTTGAAAATGCATATACTTCTTCCTTAGAACAATTACGTGAAAATACTAAACATGAAGTACATTGTCCAAATAATGGTTGTAACTACTCAGATACAAATCCTGAAGTAGAATATTTCAAAACTAATAATTATTAATATGAATTGGAAATATACGAAAATCCCAAAGGATAGGGCAATTATCAGATGGCATAAGATTTGGAATTGTCCAATCGCAGTAAAATATAATACTGAAGATTTTGTATTTACTTGGGTTGAAAAAACATTAGCACAACAATGGCCAGATGCAGCATTTAGGGGTGATGTGTGGGCAGAAATACCAAAAGAACCTTTAACAAAGTCAGGTAAAATTAAACGTGATAAAGAAGTTGATGCAAGATTAAAGAATCTTGACCCAATCATATTTCCAGATAAATTATTTGATAAAGATTAATTATGAAATTTAATACACTAAAAGAAGCAAATAAAATATTTAGACAATATAAACCATTTGATGATGGTATATACCCTGATTATTGGGTAAATTTTACACATCTTAAGATGGGCGAATGGTTTATATTTCAACATATCATTGGAGATGCAGTCAAACCAATGATAAGTAGACCTATTCTTGCACTATGCGTTGGGCATACAATATGGGACCAGGCTCTTGTAATTGAATTTGTTGAAGAATGGAGACCTTTTCACTATTTGAATTATATAGGTGATTATCAGTTGATGGATACTAATAAATCTGTTGAGCATATTCAATTTTGGACAGATGATATAAGAGTTTTAGGCAGATGGAAGAAAAAACCAAATTTTAAACAAATTAGAAAATCTTTAAATAAACAACATGGGTTACTACGAACATCATAAGATTAAACTTCAATTGGTAAATTTAGGTTATAAAACAATTGAAGAATATGCAAAGGAATTTTTAAATGAAAACTTATCAGACTATGCAACGTCATATACGGAGGAACTAATTGATAGTTTTAATCATTACATATTAGGTGATAAATTATATAAAGCAATAGAATTCTATGAACGTCCAATAACTGATTTATTTGAATGTAAACAAACTAAACCAGGAGAATTGGAACTTGATTTATGTTTTCATAATGGTGGGTGTGGGTTAGTTGAAGCAATCGAAACTGCGTATAATACATTCGCAAAAGAAAATCCAATTATATTATTTGAACAAAAAACTAAAGCTAAATTATCACATGAAGAAATTATAGCAATTTTAGAAGAATCTCTTGATGGTTTAGAAGATTTACAGGAATTTCAAGATGGTTGGGAACAAGATATTAGAAATCTCAAAAAAGTAATTAAACAATTTAAACTAGAAAAATAATGAAAGATTTATTACCCATAATATTTATGCTAGGGTGTCTGTTACCAGGTGCTATAGCTGTAATTTTTTGTATTTTTTATGCAATGTATATTGAACGTATGAGTACCTATGAAATTAAAATTAAACCAATATTAAATAGCAATGATCATTTGCATGGGTACATGACACTTGTTGCCATTGTTATAAGTTGGCCATTAGTTTTGGTAGGTTTTATTATGTATAAGTGTGCAATATACATTTTAGATTTTTTTGTTATTCGTGCGGTTAACAAATTTAATGCAGACCGAGAATTATTCACTGACTTTAATAATGCAAGGAAAGACATAGAAGAAGAAATTAATGATAAATTTAATGCAGACCGAGAATGATTCACTGACTTTAATAATGCAAGGAAAGACATAGAAGAAGAAATTAATGATAAATTTAATGCTAGATTTTAAAAATCAGTTTTCTTTCAAAATATTCATCATCATGTTATTATTTTAATAACAAAAATATTTAAAAAAGAAACATAAAACAATGAAAGAAACTGAAATCTCAAAATTATTAGAAACTCTAAACACATTTACAAAAACTGCCAATGATGTTGTAAATTCAAATGAAGAGAATATAAAACACAATATACATAGATTGTCGTTGTATTTAGATTCGTTTAATAAATTTATGACAACAATAACAAGTCCTAATAGAAAGTTGACATTAGACATAATTGAATCTCATTTAGGTCAAGGTGATTTTGAACGAACAGACCATGACGACTCAGGTTATACTTGGGTATTAGAAAAATCAGATGTTGACGTATCTGGTTCAACGATTATAGGTCATCGTCCATTGGAAACTGTTGAACTTGAGGGCCTAGATGGTTATTTGATGATTGAAACTGAAGCAGAGTTACTAAAATTCAAGTTAATGTCTTTTGCTGAGATTTGTAAATTTATTAAAATTAATAATTCGGATTTTCCAATTGAAGAATATCTCGATGAAGAAGATTTTACTGAATTAACATTAGACATAATTAAATCTCATTTAGGTGGAGGTACATTTCGCATGGTTGATAGAGATGCAGGATATACTGATTGGGTATTAAAAACATCAGGAGTCATTGTTAGTGGTTGTACTATGTGTGATTATGAACATGTTGATACAAGTTCACTTGAAGGGTTAGGTCAATATTTAGAAATTGAAACTGAAGAAGCATTAATAATGTATAATGAAATGACTTTAGAAGAACTGTGTTTGAAAGTTCAACATGAATGTTTAGTTGATGATATAGTTTTTCCAATTGATGCCTTTCTTAAATAATTTACAAATGGACAGACCTGCAACAAAGGACGAGAAATTATACATTATTAATAGTATAACTACATGTATAAGAAAAACTCCAAGAGCAATACGAAAAAGTTTAATTACTATATTAAATTTAAACAAAAATTAAATTTATGAAAGATTCTGAAAATAATAATTCAATACTTGATAGATTGATTGAATTATCGTTTAGGTTTGCTAATATGATAACAAAAAAGAAACCTGGTGATAAATTATCACCAAATGAAGAAGACATTGCAGCGAGAATAAAAGTATATCAAAGTGTTGTTGAAAAAAACAACTAAACTAAACCTAGTCACAAAACAGATAAATAAAAATATTCAATAACTTTTTAAAAATCTAATGGAGCAAACTAATTACGGGTATTGTTGTATTAATACTACATTACAAAAATCAGGAAAGATAACTATTAATAGGTCTATGATTAGACGTACCTTTATAGAGAGAGGTATTGAATATGCATCCAAATTAGCACTATTAAATGTTAAAGATTTAGTTAAGATTATTGATTGGAATAACCAACATGATATTAAATTATTCCGTATTAGTTCTAACATGTTTCCATGGATGAGTGAATATAATTTATCTGATTTACCAGACTATGATAAAATTAAAAATATTCTCAACATTGCAGGTAAATATGCAATGGACAATGACCAAAGATTAACATTTCACCCTGGTCATTTTGATGTATTAGCATCAACAAATCAACGTGTGGTTGATAATTGTATTAAGGATTTAAATCAACATGGAGAAATTATGGATCTTCTTAATTTACCTCAAAATCCATCTTCACCTATCAATATTCATATTAATACTACACAGGGCGGTAAGGAAGTTGCAATGCAAAGATTCTGTGATAATTTCCAACAACTTGATGCATCAGTAAGAACTCGTCTCGTTATTGAAAACGATGATAAAGAATCTCAATATACTGTAGAAGATCTTTATCAATTTGTATATGATAAAATAGGTATACCTATTACATTTGATTATCATCATCATTGGTGTAACCCTGGAAAGTTATCACAAGAAGAAGCACTCAAATTAGCAAATGCAACTTGGCCAAGAAATATTAAACAACTCACACATTATTCTTCGTGTCAAATGTTGCATGAGAACACTAAACAAACCAATAAACGTGCACATGCAGATTATATCTATGAATATATTGAAACTTATGGATTAGCATTAGACGTAGAATTAGAAGCCAAAGCTAAAGAATTAGCTCTTCAAAATTATATAAATACAAAACTCAATTTAGCAGATGCATAATATGGAAACTCTAGAATTAATTCAAAAATTTTTTAATGAATGGAATTCTAAAACTGAATTTGTTGAGCAACTTGGCTTGATTTATGATTATATAGATGATTGCCCAAATGGTCCAACTCGCTTAAAGTTCTCAAAGACTTTATTAATAATTTTTAATAATAAAGATTCCCACTTATCAACACTTAAAACTATGTTACTTGCAACTAAGGATTTTAAAGATAATCCTGTATTATCAAATGAACATAATTCATTGAGAGAGACATATGAAAAACTGCGCGCATTTATTATAGAATCAAAAAAATAATATTAGTATATGAAAGAATCAAATAAAGGTTATTGGATGACTGCAATTTTAGGTAACTACTATAAGTTATATAATAAAGTCAAATCATTTAAATTAATAAAAACCTCCCCAAAAGGATTTAATTTATTAGATGAAGAGACTAATAAGTGTATATTTTCAAATCCAATTGTAAAAGAATTGGAAAATATACATTTACCTGAATCTTTTTGGAATTTTTTAAAATAATGAACAATGAGTCTACTTTCAAAATTAAAATACTTGAGATTAAAATCTAATAAAAATTCAATAAGTGAACAATTATTACAGTTAAATGGTGATAGTCCCAGCATAAATACTGCTCTTAAAATCACAAGATTATTAAATCAATTGCAAAAAATAAATTTGGAAATTGATTTATATGAAAACAAAATTAATGAATAAATGAAAACATACCAATTAGTTCAACAAGGTGAACATAGATACACGATTGATGTACAAGAAGTTATTGAAGAAGAAAAATCAATAACTTTATTTGTTTTAAAATATTCAAAATGCGAGTCTTGGGTAAGCCCAGATAAAGTATTGCTCGTTGCAAGAGACACTGGTAATGATATCTCTTTAAGTAAACATAGTGAAGGTTCGATGAAACTAAGTCAATTAAAGTATGATGTAGCTGATGAATTATCTTTATTATTACGGTTTATTATGCTATATCAAACAGGTGACATAAATGATGAATTTTCATACACTATCATGAAACAAGTTGATAATATTAAACTGTAAAACTTTCAATAAGTAATGTTTCTTGTTATTATATTTGTATAACAATTAACAAAAAAGAAATAATGACTAATTATACATATACGCTTCATAATTGTAAGATAAATTCTAGTTTTGATGTTACAATTCGTAAAGTTAAAAGATCTGAAAAATATGAAGTGTATATGGAAGGTATTTGTTTTTATTATGGTTCACTTGAAGGTGCAACTTTTACTGCAAAAAATATACAGAATCAAGGAAGATTCGTTACAAAGTGGGTAAAGGCATATCTTGAGAAAAAACTTCACAGAAATTCAAAAGTTGAAACTAATCATTATTTAAGAGGTACAGGTCAAATTATAAGATTATGAAATATTCCGATTTTTGTCAACCTAGAGGTTTAAGATTAGTTTCAACTTTTGAATTTCTTAAAGCTAATCGAGAATTTTTTATAAATTCAGATTTTTTAATTATAATAAATGCTCATGCTGATTCAGGTTTAGGTACATATATAGTTTCACCTCAAATTTGGGAATTCTATTGTCATACTGATGACCATGATTTATTATTTAATATGAAAGATTATTATGCTTTCATTGATTCTTATCCAGAAGTACAACAACTTACAAATTATAAAACAAAAATACAAAAAACTAAATGGCAATTGGTTTGGGATAATGTTGATGATAAAGCAGTTGGTTTAGTTTCCGAATATGATTCATGGAGGATTTGTGGTAGTGATGTTGACTATGCAGTTGATTCGCGATATTTAAAACAACATGAAACTGAAGCCTTAAAATACTATCATGATACAGTGCAATATAATTATATGCAACAATTAAATAGTGAACCATGTGAGTTTATGCGAGCGAGATATTCAGCAATATCAGTTAAATTAAACGAAGCAATTGAATTATTTTCATAATTAATATAATTTAAAATGAATGATACAAAAACTCAAGTTGACATTGTAAAAATAATACAAAACAGAATCATTCAATTAAAAGAAGAACTTAGTACTGATTATATGAGTACTTCATATTATGAAAGTAGAGAATTTAGATTAAAAGAACTTGAAGACTTATTGCTCATAATAAATCAAAATTAAAATGGAAAAGACTACTTGGAATGATTTAGTAATTTTATCAAATGAAAATTGGACTTGTGAATTTGGTGAAAGGAGAGAAAATGGTGAATATAAATATTTTCCTTCTCTTCGTATCAAAGGAAATTCTGATGAAGCATATGGTCGTGGAAGAATTGTAATTAACGAAGGACGTGGGAATATTGGTACGACAACAAAAATTGTACAAGAACAAACAAAATTATTTTCAGTTTCACCACAAATGTTGAAACTTGTAATGGATTTATCTCAAAGAAAAATTTCTATAGATCTTGCTGAGGGTGCTGCAAATGAAATTCTAAAAATCTTTAATATTGTAGACTAATGAAAATAACGTTCAAAAAAAATATAACATTCAAAGATAAACCAATTTTCTCCGAGGGTGAATCTTTTGATTTTGATAGAGATATTAATATAATCTCAGGTACTAATGGTATAGGTAAAACAAGTTTACTTACTGCTATTAGAATGTTAAATAAACAAGACAAAAATTATTTAGCTAGAAAATCTGAATTGGTTGATTCTATTGAAACTGATAAAGACTATAAAATTTATAGTTATTTTGCTTCTGAAGATGATACACAGGGAATAGGGATGACATCTATGGATTTATATTTAAATGGTAACGGACTTTCGCGAAATAATCATTCTCAAGGAGAATCTATGTTAATAGGTTTATCTTTGGTTATCAAAAAAATTAGAGAAGATTTAAATCCAAAGGAAGATGTTGTAATTTTATTAGATGAAATTGATAGAAATTTAGATTATGATTTACAGTTTAAATTATTTGATATTTTAAAAATGTTATCAGGTTATGGGACTATAATTTATATTACTCATAATCATTTAATTCTTTCTCATTTTGAAAGTTTTAATTTAAATGAAAGAAAATGGTTGGATTATAATGATTTACTTACTCAAAAATACAGATTAGAAAAATGAAAGTAAAAATAACAAAAGTAACAAAGGATATATATTGGTATAAAGAAGACATTGGGAATATATTTGAAGTGGATGATTCTGATAAATTTGACGAATATTACCGTATTTTAAACACTGGTCATTATATTGCTAAAACCGATTGTGAAATAGTTAAAGATATTTCAACATATAAAATAAAAATTATTAGTTGTCATGTTCCGCGATATTGGTATTCACATTGTGTAGGTTTTACTTATGATGTCGAAAACTTTATTTGTGCTGATGGTGATGATTCGCATTATCGTTTGATTGATAAACCATCTTATATTATTCTTAAGTCTGATTGTAAAATTATTAATGAAATTCAAAGCGAAGATTTTACAACAAAGAAAACAAAAGAAATAAGTAGTTTTGCATTTCATCGTCCACTAGTACACGAAAACTTAAAAACTTGGTCTTCTTGTATATCAGTTAAAATCGGTGAATATGAAATTTCATTACAAGGTGATGATGGGAACCGACAAAAAAACGGAGATATATCAGTTAGACACTCTTTATTAATTTCAAAAAATGATAAAGAAATTACAGAAGAATTAGGTTTTGTTTGTTATGGTAATACATTTCAGGATTTTTTAGATGCAATTGAAATGATTAAACATTTATGAATGAAGACGACGAAATAGTATTTTATATTTATGCAATAATTATTCTTTACATGATCATAACTTATAACTTTTAAAAATGAAAAAACATATTACAAATATTATTATAATTTTACTTATTGCATTTATTGTTTCAGTAATTGCTAATTTAGTGCGACATATAGCATTTAAACAAACAAGCATTGATAAATTAACATACGAAATGCAAGATAAAAAAATGATTGCACTCGCTGAAAAACTTATACCAAAACAAGATACTTACATACCACCAAGAATTGAATATTCTGATGATAAAACACAACCTCAGCACCGAGAATTGATTGATACAAAAACAAACGAAGCATATATGATTAACAAACGTGATTCCATGTTTGACCATTTGCGAAATCTTCATTTAAATATAAACTATTCAAATGAACCCAAGAAAAAAAGTTATATAATTTACAATGAGTATACTCAAGTTGATTTTAACGAAGAAAATACTGATGAAGACAATATTAATTGTGCTTATAGAGTTCATAAGAAAGTTGTTGCTCAAATTTGTTTTGTTGCTAAACAAGATGGTTATACGTCAAGTAAACATATAAAAAAAATAATAGAAGATGAAGGTCTAGCAGATATTGATGAAGAAGTAGTTTATGGGGGTTATTTAGCAAGATATGATGTTAATAACATTTATATTGATGAAACATTACCAGAAGATGTAAAATTTGCATACTTGTATATTTCATATAGATATTTAACAAAAAATCCTGTAGGTGAATATGGTTTAGTTCCTAATAGAAAAGAACTTGAACTTTATAAAAAACTCAAAGAAAAATATGAATATTTCGACAATGAATAATTATTATATAGTTCATCTTGAATTATTGACAATACGAGAATCTCCAGATAAAACTGTGCCTAAAAATTCAAAGTTATTTGAAGTAAAACTTGAAGCACTTGAGTATCTTAAACTAAAAATAGCACAAAAGATTAAAATTAACATGGATTCTAATTTTGAAATTAGTTTTCTTAAACTGATGCTAAAGTCAACATTACAGAGTATACAAACTGAAAAGAAAAATCTATTCTAAAAAATAAATCTATCATGGTAATATATTATACAACAAAGGAGAAGCATGAAATAGGTGATTTTATAAAAATTGACCCATTTAAATTTTTACATACACAGCGTGAGACAGCAATTGATGAAGTAAAATTACATCTACAAGACCCAGATTGTGTCGTTTATTCAATCGAAGTTCTTGATAATATATTTGATGCAAATAGTTTTGATGGTATAAACTTTTTAACTGAACACACTTCACAATTAAAACAATTTAACGCAAAATTTAATATCGCAAAATATAATAATCCTCACAACAATCGAGCATATATGATTCAAAGACGTAGTGGTTTACATAATTCATTAATTGCAAACAATTATATTGGGCTTTATTTTTATGAGGACTGGCAAGCTCACGTTTTTCTTTTACAAGAACTTACCACAAAAATTCTCTATAAAACAACATTTAGTAAAGTTGAGAAAAATTTGTAAAACTTTCAAAGTGGAATCTGACTTGTTATTATATTTGTATAACAAATCAATAAAATATGACAACATATTGTAACATGAAAGAATTCTTTATATCATTATTGCATAAGCATAATTTATATGATATATTTATTGCTGAATATGGTTCCGATTTTGAATCAGTTGTTTGGCATAAAGGTGGTTGGTGTTTTGGTGAGACTGATATAAGTTATAGAGCAGCAGGTTTATTTGATGATTATTCAGAAGGTTATAATTGGAAATTTAACGATGATGAATTTACTCAAGCAATTTATGATATACTAATATCTGAAGGATTTGTTGTTGAACATAATGGTGGAGATGAAGATGACGGTTTATTTCACATTAAATTAAACTAATACACAATGCAACTAATTGCAACATATAGAGATGGTGGTTCTAAATTATTTAAATTTAAAAATCAATATTATTTTTTAAATCAAAACGATTCATCTGAAGATTTTGGTAAATGGTTTGAACAAGATATGTTTAAAAATAGAACTTTAATTGTAGATGAATCTTTAATTAATGTTTTAAATTTAGCATGTAACAAATAATTAAATATAATGAAAGTAAATATAAGATTTCTTAAACATTCAAATAGTGGTGACATTGCATTAGAACAAATCTTTACAGAAACGTCAATAAAAGGTCTTCCAAAATATTACTATCTAAATGGTAATTCTATGCAGGAAGATATGGATTTAAAAGGTTTTATTGAAATTAGTAAAAAAACTTACGAGAGACTTCTAAAAAACTAAAACTTAAAAATCAACTAAAATGATAAGATACTTAATTAATCTGTTTAAACGTAAACCAATAGTTTTCATAACAATTGAATTTGATTACATTCCAGGTATCATGGATTATCCAAAACATTTACCTTTACCAACAATAGGTTCAGAAGTAATTTTTGATGGTAATTGGGGTAAAGTAAATAAAATAAAACATATTACCCATGGTAGTATAACAACTGTAAGAATTAATTGTGCAAAAATGTTTTAAAATTATATGAAAACTAATAAAGATATCACAAAAGAATTAGAACAAGCAATTTCATATCTATTATCAGGTGATGATATAATTGCTAGAAGTTTAGCACTTAATCAATTAAAAGATATAATTTGGGATGAATATCGTGAGAATTCCATGGAACTTTTCCTTAAAATTCAGGAACGTGAACGTTTAGAAGCTAAAGAACTTTTAAATTTAACTAGGAATGGGTTACAAGATGCAATGCACTTAGTCTCAAATTTTTCTGAATATTCAATTAATAATAAGTTAGCTAAGTGTAAAAGTTTAACAAACGATATTATTTTTGGTGAAAATATTGCTAATATAATTCATATAATGAGAGCATATTTCCCAAAGGGTAATGATGTTTTCGCGTCTAAAGCTGGAAAAAGTTTATTTAACAAATTTGTTGAACAACTTCTAAAATGTAAAGAATATTATGTTGTTGGAGGAAAACATAGAGATTGGGCTGATAGATATGGGCATTCAGAATACATAGATTTAGTTCTAAGTAACTATGATAATAACAAAATTTAAATATTATGAAAGCTAACCAATGTATAAATTGTGGGGCAGCAGTACTTAAAACACAAAAATCTTGTGATTTCTGTAAAACTCAATTTGAAACCGAGACTCCAGAAATTGAATTAAAAGTTATCAAAGGTGATATGCTTATCATTAGACAAGATAATGTTTATATTAAAGGTGATATGAATTCAATTCATGGCGAAAATATTTTTATTGAAGGTGATATGAATAAGGTTACAGGAAAAAACGTAACTTTTATTGAAGGTGATATGAATGAACATATTTTACCTAAAGAAAAAATAATCAAAGAATCGCAAATTCCATTGGAAATAGTTATCGCAATAACGATAGTAATATTAAGTTTTATTATTATATTAATTAATATAAAATAATGAATCAAAAACCTATAGTTGTTCAATTTTTACACAAACAATTGCAATCTAACATTTTAAAGGTAGGTAAACCTAAAAAATTTGATGCGGAAGATAATGTTTTCTTATATATTGAAAGATATAATAAAATAGTAGTTGGAGCAAATAATGGTGGTTTTATAAATCATTTCCCGTTAATTGTTGACTTTAAAATAATAAAATAAAAAATATGGATAACCAGATTTTAGAAACTAAAGTTTTAAACACATTTCATGAAAATGGTCAATTGGCTTATACTGAAACTATAGCAGTACTAAATCCAGAATTTGCACACAAGTTTCCTAATAGGAGAGAACTGACTAAAGATCATATATGGATAAGAACTGGAAGATGTGCAAAATATTATGATAACGGCCAATTACATTGGGAGTTGAATTATGATGAACTTGGAAATGTTATCAAACAAGCAAAAAGTGTTCGCTATCGTAAAGATGGAACAATCATTCAATATAAATAACAAAAAATGAAGAATAATTTTATACCTTATAATAAAGAACTTGCTGACAAAATAACAAAGGAAGGTCAATTTTTGTTAGAACAACTCAAACAGAATGAAAAAAATCGAACTAAAACTTAAAGCTTTACAAAAAGCTCGTGGAAAATATAATTCTGCATTAGAAGATTTGCTTGATATGTTTCAAGAATATTGTGATGAAGATTTATCATATTCTGATTTTCCTGGCGATGGGTTTGCAATACAATTAACATCAGATAATATTGAAACATTTGATGGTTTATTTTATAGACAAGCACTTGAATTAATTAAACAAAACGGTAAAATAACTAAACAAGACTTCAGATGAAAGATTTAGAATATAACCCATATACTTGTCAAAACAATCCACATAAACAATATTTTGCTGTTTATGATAAAGCTGAAGCTCCCCATGAAGTAGCTGGACAACTCGTCGAAAACTCCTTTAGACCCACAAACTATAAGTCGTCATACAATTTATCAACATGCAACTTTAAACTCTTTCTAACAAAACTAGAAGCACTAAACTGCATTAAATGTAGAACTGAAAAATTGATTGAACGAAACTTAATCACATACGGACAATTTCACTCAAGCTTTCACAAAAAACAAAAACTACTAAATCAACTTCAAAATAAAATTAACCAATGTCAAAAGATATAACTCCTGTAATTGAAATAGAAGGAACTGTAAAATTTCAATTACATACGACAACAATAACTGAAGATGCTTGGTCTTATGCATCTGAGGAAGCTAAACGTGAATTTATTTTGTCATATCTTCGGGAGGAGATTGATTTAATTGTGGAAAACCTTTTACCAATTTCAAAAATTACTTTAAAATAAAAAAACTATGTACTCTACATTAAAAGTATTCAATATTCAAAAAATGCCAAAAGACATTAAACGTAAAGTCTTATACTTATTTGAAGGTGAATCTAATGATAGCTATGTTCAATTTTGTGTTACTGAACGCGATGAGGATGGTTTGATATCGCAATGGCTGATAGCTAACGGTGCAACTGAATATGAGGAGGTTTTACTTAATCTTAATTGGTAATTCCTATCTAAAATAAATAAACAAAAATTGAAAATATTCTTGACTTATGAAACTTAAAATATTAGAAACCAAATCAGTTAATAACGAAACCGTCTTTGTTGCTTCTCTAAAAGAAAATAACCTTTCTGAAAAAACATACGGAAACATAATCTACTCAACATTTACACATAACTCAATATTACATAAAATAACTTCAATCTGTCGTTGGCCAGTAAATGGACTCATTGAACTGAAAGCTAAAGAACTCTATAAACATGAGTAAAAAATTCCATAAAAACCGAGAAGTAACTTTTGCTTACTTTCATGTACCTCTTTGTTACACTTTCATAAAACACCCAACAAAACCGCATAAGGAACTTGTCTTAATTGACTCTTTTAAAACTCACTATGTAGCAGCTTATAAAAATATGAGAACTTGTAAAGTAGGCCGAACTTTCTTGATTGAAAAAACTAAACTTGGATTCATCTTTAAAAATAAACATTATAAACACTCAAACGCTGGTTGGGTACTCTAAAATTCTAAACATATTATGATATTTAATATTAAAAACTACATTAAATCAATCGAATCTAAATTCGTCGAGGTCGTAACAACACAATCCGCTGATAATAGAAATATCTCTAAATCTATAACTATTGATAAATCTAAACAAAAAAACTCTAAAATCCTTAATTCTGAATTCGTACAAATTAAATCTGCTGAACTCTCTTCTGATGGCTCTGATAACTACATTAAAATTAAACTACTTAATAACATGACTTTTAATGTTGAACTCTACCAATCTTTTCTAACATATAATGAACAACCAACCAATGGAACAACCAATTAAAATTAAAGATACTATCGTTGAATTTCAACACCTTGGTCATGAATCTCCAATCATTCTTCTTTCCAAAATTTCCGGATTCATACCCGACTTTAAAAATCTAACAATACAAATCATTCTGCATTCTGGCTTTACTGTTTTTATACCAGCACCAGCAACTCTCTTCGATGACCTACATAGTTCTCTTCTACTTTTACTAAAAGGATATAACATAGGCCTAACCGAATCTGACTATAACCCAAATCTCGATGACTCAAAAACTTCTTCATAAAATAAAACAAACTAAATATACATACTCTATTACTGAATATACTGTAATACAATCAATATAAATACATAAACTTATATTGTAATCAATATAAAAATAAATTTCTGGATATCTATACTATATAAATATCCAGATTTTTTAATTTCTCCATACTACATCATACAATCAAACTATTTCTCCCCGTTTTACTACATTTCATTCTGTCATGGATTCTGTTTAATACTTTTACCCAATAGTTAAACAGAAGTTTTTGCTTAATCTGTTTCCAATACTATCCATTTTTTACTCAATTTTACTCAATTTTACTCAATTTTACTCTAATGTTATAGAGCTCTAGTTTAACACTTTCGCACACGAGCTCTTAATGCAACTAAGTTGCAACAAAAAGTACCAAAAGACCTCATAGATTCATAGATTTAGACCAAACCAAAAAGAGCACCAAGTCATCATAGTTGCATAGATTCATTTAAATGAACATCACAAGAATGAAATAGGATTTTCCCTGCTGTAGCGAAGCACAATTTATATTGACTGGAGTACAAGAAATTGTTATATAACTTTCAAACAGTAGAAATACTTGTTATTATATTTGTATAACAATTAACAACAAAAACAGAAATCATGGATAATCAAACACAAGCAGCAATTCAAAGATGGTTCAACAATTACCCTGGTTGCGAGATGGATGTTACTATTGTAGTTAACGGCGAATTTACAGAAGAAGTACAAATCACTTCATTAGAAGAAGCTCTTGCAATGTACGAAGGTATGGAACCTGAAGGAAAGGTATTGTATTTTCCATTTTAATTTAAACAGACTATGAAAAACCAAATAAAATTAAATACAATTAAGCAAGAGAATGTTTCGGTATATAATCCAAATGGAGAATTTTTAGGATTTGCAAATTATGAAGAATTGTTAGACATACAATTGCAAATAGTTAAAGAACGTGCAGAAGGTTATTATATTATTCATAACGGTAAAAAATCTGCAATTGATAACATTGGTCAAGTTCATAATTATCCTGATGTGTTTAATGTAGCAGGAAGAATCTTTGCAGAAATAATTAAAGTTCGTCAAAGTATCAAAAAATAAACATAGTATGAAAAAGATAGTAACAACACCAAAGGCAACAGCAATAGTACTTGTTGATAGATACCAAGCAGAGGGTATGGGTTATGCAGATGCATTAACGAAAGCATTTGAAGTTGCATCACAGATTCATAACAATGTTCCTACGAGCGAATATTGGGAAGAAGTTTTCAATATTTTATTTGACGAAATGGAAAAGCTTTCCTAAAAACTTTCAAACAGCAGAAATACTTGTTATTATATTTGTATAACAATTAACAACAAAAAACGGAAATCATGGATACTATTGAAACGTTAAAGTTTGACACAATGGTTCGTTTAATACCGGTTGATGCTTACGGTAACTGGATTGATGACAAAATAATTACATCTTTTGTGTGGCACAATCAATTAGTTTCTGTTGTTCATGATATGGCTGCTGATGCAGAATTATTGCCAATAGTTCGGAACTTGTATAATACCAATAAGTATACCCATGTTATTGCTGTTGCAAGAATCTATTTAAGTGGAGAGATTGATATGTATACTCCAGAATTTATAGAAGATGTGTTATATGAAAAGGATGGTAATTATTGGGAAGACGTTGCACAGTATTATTATAAACAAATTTCCTAAAAACTTTCAAACAGCAGAAATACTTGTTATTATATTTGTATAAAATATAAACAAATTATGACATACGTAATAATAAAAAATACATTCGGCCATCCAATAGTTGAAAGAGGAATAGAAGATATTGCTATTGCAATTTCAAAGGTAACTGAATATGAAAAAGAATTCGGTAAAGGTTCTTATAAATTTGAAGTTGAACAATAAAACAAGCGATCATGGGAATCAGATAAAATGATAAATTCGCATTAGTTTCCATTGGATGTTAACGAAATACAAACAGTCATTAAATACTTACAAGATTGTTTAAAACAGAATGGTTTAGAAAAAGAAATATAGCTTATTTATAATAAATGTTTGGGGATTCTGAATACGACGATGTAGGTCAGATAATCTATTAGGTTCAGAATCCCCGGCGAAAACGGAAAACAAATGATCAGAGTAAGTATAGTTATCAGAAGCCATAGAAACGATGCAGAGATTGAAATGCGATTTGATTCAGAAATGGCAAAGCGTAGATTAAGATTTGCGAATTATTTGGAAGACAAGTTCAGCGAAGATTTATCACAAGAAGTAACAGTTGAAGATTTGGACCAACTTTGGGAATCAGTAAAATAAAAACAAGATATGATATTTCCATTAATAGCAAAAGACAAGGCAAAAGATTTAGTTGAGAAGTTAACGATTGATATTAAGGGTATCAGAATTCACGAACATGTTGCAGCTAAGTTAGCTATAGTAACAGTTAAAGAAATTTTAATTTCAATTTGTCATGCAGATTGTGTAGATTCCCATGTAATATATTGGAGAGATGTATTACGAGAATTAAAAGCAATAGAAACATTTACAGAACAAATCTAAATCAGTATGAATAAGTATATAACAATTGATAGAAGCAAATCGGAGCCGAGACTATATTTATTTAGTTGGGACGAATGGTCTCTTGTTGTGCATGATATAGTTCAGATGTGGGATGGTAGTGGTAATCGGACTAAGTCAGCATCGAAGGTGATAGCCGAATATTTAAACGAGACGGGATTAGAAGAAGGTCCAGCTTTAAATATTGGAACACCAATGGATGTAGTATTTAATTTGAAATTGGATGAATCATTGAAAACCCTTGGTAAGAAAATAAAGAAAGCTTTCAAATAGATTTGTAACTTGTTATTATATTTGTATAACAATTAACAACAAAAACGGAAATGGGAATGGAAATGAATATTTATAATTTAGAAGGCAGTTTAATGTTAACAGTGAAAGGAGAAACTTTGGAGGGATTAGATCTTCATGGAGCAAATCTTTATAAAGCAAATCTTTCTGGGGCAGATCTTGAGGGAGCAAATCTTGAGGGAGCAGATCTTGAGGGAGCAAATCTTGAGGGAGCAAATCTTCGTGAAGCAAATCTCGAGGGAGCAAATCTTCATAAAGCAAATCTTATAGGAGCAAATCTTGAGGGAGCAAATCTTCGTGGAGCAAATCTATGGGGATCAAATCTTTCTGGAACAAATCTTCATGGAGCAGATCTTCGTGAAGCAGATCTTCATGGAGCAAATCTTGAGGAAGCAAATCTTGAGGGAGCAAATCTTACTGGAGCAAATCTTGAGGAAGCAAATCTTTATGAGGCAGATCTTCGTAGAGCAGATCTTGAGGGAGTAAATCTTGAGGGAGTAAATCTTCGTGAAGCAAATCTTGAGGGAGCAAATCTTCATAAAGCAAATCTTATAGGAGCAAATCTTGAGGGAGCAAATCTTCGTGGAGCAAATCTTGAGGGAGCAAATCTATGGGGATCAAATCTTTCTGGAACAAATCTTCATGGAGCAAATCTTCGTGAAGCAGATCTATGGGGAGCAAATCTTAAGGGAGCAAATCTTTCTGAGGCAGATCTTGAGGGAGCAAATCTTTATGGAGCAGATCTTGAGGGAGCAAATCTTTATGGAGCAAATCTTTATGGAGCAGATCTTGAGGGAGCAAATCTTTCTGGGGCAAATCTTGATAAAGCAAATCTTAAGGGAGCAAATCTTACTGGAGCAAATCTATGGGGAGCAAATCTTGAGGGAGTAAATCTTGAGGGAGCAAATCTTCATGGAGCAAATCTTGAGGAAGCAAATCTTGAGGGAGCAAATCTTACTGGAGCAAATCTTGAGGAAGCAAATCTATGGGGAGCAAATCTTACTGGAGCAAATCTTACTGGAGCAAATCTTTATGAGGCAGATCTTCGTAGAGCAGATCTTGAGGGAGTAAATCTTGAGGGAGTAAATCTTGAGGGAGTAAATCTTGAGGGAGCAGATACTCCAGAAACTAATTTGCTTGATTTGACTGGTAAAGTTATTACAATTGATGGTGTAACATATAAATTAGTTAAAGAATAAAAACTTTCAAATAGATTTGTTACTTGTTATAATATTTGTATAACAATTGACAACAAAAACGGAAAAAATATGAATATTTATAATTTAGGAGGTAAATTAATTTTTACAGTTGAAGGGGAAACTTTGGAGGGAATCGATCTTTCTGGGTTTAATCTTTCTGGAGCAAATCTTCGTGGAGCAGATCTTCAGGGAGCAGATCTTGTAGGAGCAGATCTTCAGGGAGCAGATCTTCAGGGAGCAAATCTTCATAAAGCAAATCTTATAGGAGCAAATCTTGAGGGAGCAAATCTTCGTGGAGCAAATCTTTCTGGAGCAGATCTTCGTAAAACAAATCTTCATGGAGCAGATCTTCAGGGAGCAAATCTTCAGGGAGCAAATCTTCGTAAAGCAAATCTTCGTAAAGCAAATCTTATAGGAGCAATTCTTCGGGGAGCACATCTTGGGGGAGCAAATCTTGAGGGGGCATATCTTGAGGGAGCAAATCTTCGTAAAGCATATAAGCAAATCTTGAGGTAGCAAGTCTTTTCAATGCAGATGACAATGAAACTATTTTGCTTGATTTAACTGGTAAAGTTATTACAATTGATGGTATAAATTATAAATTAGTTAAAGAATAGGAAAAACTTTCAAATAGACTTGTTACTTGTTATTATATTTGTATAACAATTAACAACAAAAAACGGAAAAAAAATGGCAAAGTTACAAAAATTGGAAATCGCAGTTAAAGATCGTTTAACTAAAATCAACGAAACAGAATTTGCTGCAGGTTTATTTGAGGCCCATAAAACAGGAACTCCATTAGACGGAATGTTTTCAACTAATGGAGGAGTACCTAAAGCAACGAACTGGATGATTATAGGCGATCCTGGTGTAGGTAAATGTGTTGTTAAAGAAACACTTGTTACTATTCGTATTGATTCTACTGGAGAAATTAAAACGTTACCGATTTCTGATTTACATATTTTCCTTAAATAATTTAATCTTTCCTACGCCCAGGTCTTCTTTTTTAGAGAATCTTTGATATATAATAAAAAAGGTTCAATGAAAATAAGCAAAAGAATACGAAAGGGAGAGACTGTGCTGTATAACATTACGTGCAATAAAGAATTAATTGACTTTATTAATAATGTTATACAGCCAAAGGTATTATGGTTAGATGTAGGTAATATGTTAAATGATATAGTGATACCAATGTATAAGTCAAATGAAACATTAACTTATAAACAGTGGTATGTAACTAGATGGAGTTCACAAGTTAAACCATATTCAAATCAGAGACAATTAGTTTATTGGTTGGCTCGAGGGTATTCTGAGCTTGCTAGTATTGAAGAACAAAAAAAAGTTCAGAGTAAAGGTGGTAAAGCTTTTTCAAAAGCAATAAAAGAAAACCCAGATAAGTACATTGACATTAACCCTACACAATTAGGTTGGTGGATAAAGAAAGGATATACTGAAGATGAAGCAATTAAACTCAGGTCAAATAGACAATCTACATTTTCATTAGATAAATGTATTGACACTTATGGCAATGAATTAGGTTTAATTAAATTTAATGAAAGGCAAATTAAGTGGCAGAAATCACAACAGAGTTCAAAGGGTATTACTTGGGATGACATTGATAAAGATTGTAGGAGCATTGAATATTTTAAAAAGATAAGTAAAAAGAAAGCTTTAATATTGTTAGCAGAAAATTATATGAAATTTTCATTTTTAACAGAATCAGTTAAAGAATGTTATAACGATATTATAATTAAACATATTGATGCTAAGAAAAAGCTATTACATATATTAAAAGAATCTAGTTATACAAAGTTTTCAGTTTGGGCAAATTTAAAACCTATTACTGATTATCTTAATATGTCAAAGAATGAATTATTTGAGTTTTGGTTGGAAACTAAACCAGACAAATATATTCAAACTAAGTGGGGTAATTTATATTATTATAAAGATTATTATTTTCAGTCGAATGGAGAATTTGTGATTGGTAATTTCTTAATAAAAAGAAGCATAGATTTTTCAATGCACAAAAAGTATCCTATTATTGGTTTATATATGTATGATTTTTATTTACCAAAATATGATGTTTATATTGAGTATTGTGGTAGAGATGAGGGGAGTTATATTAATAAGCAAAATATATTAGGTGTTGAAAAATTAAATATTATTTGGTCAAATGATGTTGATGAAATAATAAAAAAAATTAATAGTTTTATTTAAAAACTTTCAAATAGTAATTGTTCTTGTTATTATATTTGTATAACAATTTTACAAACAACAAAAACGGAAATTATGCAAGATAAAAAATTCATCGAAAGTTTAACTGCAAATGGTATCAGTGTCATGACAGACAATGGTTGGGAACAATTAGAGGCAAGTCATAAAACTATACCATATAAAATATGGCAATTGGTTTTAGAAAATGGTTTACGGTTACGTTGTGCCGATAATCATATTGTATTTTTATCTGATTATACTGAAGTTTTTGTAAAGGATTTGTCAATTGGTACAATGATATGCACTGAGGATGGTTTGTCTGCTGTCATTGATGTTTTTGAAACTGGTGATGATTCTGAACATATGTATGATTTACAAGTCAATTCAGCTGAACATAGATATTATACTGATGGTATTTTATCACATAATACAACAGTAACATTGGATATAATTGCAAATGCAGAAGCCAATGGTAGTAAAGTATTGTTTATTTCAGCAGAGTGTACTTCAGTTGATTTAGCATTGTACGTTGAACGTTATCCAAAATTTGGTAACATCCAAATTTTCTTTCCACAAGAAATTGAAGATGGTGAATGCCCAAAGCAAGTATTGGAAGAAATTCTTGCTGACGGTTGGGATATTATATTGATTGACAGTTTCGTTGAGTTGCAAGAAATTATCAAAGAATCAACAGGAATGACCCGCGGTGCTTCAGAGAATTATATGTTGAAGTTGATGTATACCCATAACCTTGGAAAGAATATCGGAAAGCATTATTCATCTTTCCTAAACATTCAACAAGTAACAAAGGGTGGTCAATTTGTTGGGAGCAACAAACTTAAGCACATGACCACAGGTATGTTAGAGATCAGATTTGTTGATGAATTCAGTCAAGACGAAAGATATATTGTTTTCAGCAAAAACAGACGTGGACATGTCGGTAAGCAAATGTTTTTTGACTTAAGCGCTAAAGGTGATGTTGTATATGATACCGAAAGATTCAGAAAAACCGAATCAATGAAAGAATTGAAAAAGAAAGAAAAAGACCTAATCAAAAAAGAAGGTTTGAAATTTGATGCCTTATTTGGATTGGATAAAGATAAAGAAGATAAGTAAAGAATAGTCAATACAGTGCTACATACCACGCCTTAATATCCACAGGGTTAATACCTAGCCTGATTATAAGCTCTCCTGTAGACTGTATTGATTTTAAAGAAACAGAAAACAAATGGGTGAATTGGCCCGGAAGATGCCATAAGAAGCTCAAAGAGATGGTAACGAAACCCATTTGTTTTTAAAGAATCCGTTTTATTAGGGTTTGTCAAAGTTAAACGATTTACATGTAGCAACGCGGGTATGACAAGTACAATCGCTACAACCAAGTCAAAATTAACTAAGACAAACCCTATTTTTATTTAAAGAAAACTTTCAAAAAGTAGAAATACTTGTTATTATATTATTGTAATCAATTTACAAATAACAAAAACAAATAATATGCTAGTCGACGTTATAATTAAAGGATCAGATATGAGTGAGACTGAATCAATATTAGTAAAAGAGGTTATTGCTAAAGGTGAAAAAGCAGACACTATAGAATCATTTCTTGAAACATTTCCATTTGAATCAACGGTAGACGAAGATCATAGGTTGCGTACAGTGACAGTTGATACAAAAAACCGAATGATAATTTGTACTGAATTACCTTTTTAATAAAAACCGAGAACATGATAATTGATATTATTAACAAGAGCAATGGTTTAACTGTACAAGAGATTGAGTATATTGCAGACATATTAATCGAAGGCAGTAAAGCTTGGACTATTGAAAAGTTTACAGAGAACATGGACCATAATGGTAGTATCAGCGAAGATAATGGGTTACGTCAGTTGACCATCAAAACAAACAGTAGAACAATTGTATTAACAGAATTACCAATTTAATAACATGAAACTAAACATAAATTTGTCCGACTATTTAAAGGCTGGTGGTAAAGTAGAAAATCTCAATCCTGAGATTGATAAGATTACTGTTATATACCAAACTTCAACGGGTTTGGGTAGACTAAATGCGTTATCAATTGAATCCACTGATAAATTTAATATTACAAATAGTCCACTATTTGAACTAGGTATACATGACGGAAAGGCAGGTACGAGATATCATAAATTTAGTTCTGATTGTATTGAGCTTGAGCTTGATGTTATTTTGGAATTACCAGTAAGTTATACAGTTTAACATATTATAAAAATAAAAATTAAAAAAAAGTTCAAGAAAACTTAAAACAAAATAAAAACCAGTAATATAAAATATATCTGGTTTCGGAAAGAAATAGATTAGAATTTAGCATAATAGAGTAATAAGTAATTATATTGATTTAAGCAAACTGAGTTTGTAGATTTAAACTAATAACAAATGTATAGAGTATTAAGTATATTATCAATTGTTCTGATTAGTTTTTTAGACTGTAGATCTCAATCTACAGAGAATGGAGTAACTTGCCAAAATGTTACTTATTCAATACAAGTATTAAGTACAGGATTATGTCCAAGTATTCATGAAACAAAGATCTTGGAAATTGCTGACAGTTTTTATATTGAGCAAGTAACTGTTGGAGAAAGAATGGTAAGCAGGTACCTAGTTGCGTGTACTGATTTGTTTGAAGCCAATCAAAGATTAGTATTAGCAAAAGAAAGATTCAAAGACAGTTTCATTGTAATTTATCATGAAGGGAAACGATTCAATTAAAAGAAACATAGATAAAGAAGATCAGATTACTAATTCAAAGTTGATTAAAAAACTTTCTTTAATGGAAGACAGAATTGATAATTTAATCAAAAAACTTTCAAACAGATAAAAGACTTGTTATTATATTATTGTAATCAATTTACAAACAATAATAAAACAGAAATCATGGCAGCTCCGAAAACTATAAAAACTTATAAAACAACATACGATCGTACTCTCACAACAATGTTGGAACAGTTTTTGGTTTATACAATAACTACAGAAGATTCTGTAGATGACCAGAAGAAACTTGCAAATGAGATTCTTGATGCATTGAAACGTGGATATGAACGGTCAATTGGGACAGAGCTTTAGAATTAATTTTTTAATTTAAACACAGAACGTCATGGATATTTATAAATTTGTTGATATGCTAAGAAAGGATGGTGATTTTACAGAATCTATTATATCTGAATTTGAACATTACATGACTTCGGGATTAGATTCAATGTCAATGGTAGACCTAATCTTTTCTGAGCAACCGATTGGCAGAGCAAAGACTTTGTATGTTTTAACACTTAAATTTATTCAAGCTTTACAAAACTAATAGCAAATGTCATTTAACGGTTTTATATCATTACAAGTAAGTTTAGAAAAGTATACAGCAGACATAATCAGTTACTTTGAGTATTATATGTTAATGAATTCTGAACCATTGGAAGTTGTTAACCTTATCTTTAAAGAAATGTCAATTGAAAAAGCCAAACAAATTGTTGCTTTGGTTATTGAGTATTGTACTTATTTAGAAATGAATTAAACAGAAATTATGAAAGATAGTCAATGGGTATTAGTATCTGAGCGCAAACCGGAGCCAGGACAAACAGTATTAACATTACCACATTACAGAGTATTGCCATTTGGTAATTCAGTTGATATGTTGGAGGGCGATTGGTCTGATACTGACTTTTGGGATTGGGACGAAAAGTGGAATCGCAATACACAAGTTACACCATACCCAAAGTGGTGGTTACCATTACCTTCACCACCTAATGTTTAATTAATGTTCGTTAGTAAATGATTCAACAAATCACCAGTCATTTCTAAACCCCTCAAAAAGTATCAAGTGGTAAATCGTTGGGCTTGATACAACATTATATAGATAAAGTCACACCTAGTAACATAGATTTTCCTTAACAAAACTTTAACAAAATTTTAACAAATATTTAACAGTTGAAGTTTTGTTTTCCCAATAAAATGTTGTATATTTGTTATAACAAATTAATTAAACAATACAATAAAAACGGAAACAAATGGAAATCTTCGATGCAGCTAAAACAATCAAATTACTTAAAGTTATTCTTGATTACCCGATATCTTCACTGACTAAATACAACCCAGAAATTGCTAAGCAAATTAAAAATTCTATTGATTTGTTAAAAATTGAAAATGACATTGCATATACAATTTTTTGGAATGCTGACGAATCGAGAATTTCTGCTGAAGATTATAAATTGATAAAAAGCCAATTTGATGAATTATCAAAAAACCGTACTGCAATAAAACTATGGAATAATTATCAATTTCTTTTAGGTCAGCATACCAAATATATTGCTGCTCGTGCTAAGGAAAAAGAAATAAACGATTCTTATCTTGCTTTACAAAACCATATTAATCACGCATAGAAGAGCATCAAGATAAGTTCAATTGTCACTAAATTAACAATATTATTCTCCGTGAATATTGTAATCAAATAAAAAGGAGCCCTACAAATGACGATTTAAATGTTCTAAAACTTTAACAAAATTTTTAACAAATATTTAACAGTTAAAGTTTTGTTTTCCCAATAAAATGTTGTATATTTGTTATAACAAATTAATTAAACAATACAATAAAACAGAAATTATGTTACACCAAATGTTAATAACAAATGAATTAAGTTTAAACCAAACTATTGTCAATTATACTATTGATAGACTCGGTAATAATGTTACTGTCGGTGATGTCATTGTATTTTCCAGAAGTAATACTTCACAACTAATAATTGGGACAGTAATTAGTTTAGAGCCTATATATGGATTCCCAACAGTTGAAGAATTATTAACATTGTCTCAACAAACGTGTCGAACTGAAAATTTCATAAGAATCATTCAATAAAGTTTT
>Ga0114918_10000186_pt1 | contig 50746 bp, 51 predicted proteins | sample LantaG_FD_87015 | JGI IMG/M metagenome (GOLD analysis project Ga0114918, IMG submission 87015) | Deep subsurface microbial communities from Baltic Sea to uncover new lineages of life (NeLLi) - Landsort_02402 metaG | ecosystem: Environmental > Aquatic > Marine > Oceanic > Sediment | place... | reverse complement strand
TTTTGTTTTTTTTTTTTTTTTTTTTTTTTTTTTTTTTTTTTTTTTTTTTTTTTTTTTTTTTTTTTTTCGAATGCCGACGACGACGACGATGATCAAACAAAGGCAGGCCTTTCCCGCGGTCGTGCGTCGTCTCAATCCTGTCCTTGTCGCGTTTGGGATCGAGATTGGTGTCTTATGCGCTTGCAAAAACTCAAAGGAAGCAAATAAAACTCGACTTCGTGGCGCAATGGGGCGATGGAAAAAAGCTTGAGAAAGCACTTCGATCGCGCGAAGTTTTTCCTTTTCGTTTCTTCGACCTCCTTTTTGACTTCGACCCCCTCTTTGCTCACCAAACAACGGCAGACACATCTCCAACTCCAAACACGAACAGACGCCGAGATCGAGGCCCAGGTCGACCTGTGGCTTGAAGGGGAAGAGGTAAAAGAGAGGAGCAGAAGAGAGAGGGAGAGAGAGAGAGAGGGGAAGAGCAAAACCTTTCCTCCTTTGCACGCTTTTCGCTTTCGCTCGCTCTCACCCGAAACCCTTTCCTCTTCTTTTTTTCTCTTCTCTCTTCTCTTTTCTCTTTTTCGCTTTTCGTCCTCAGGAGGACGCCGAAGACGACGACGACGACGAGGACGTCGACGAGGACTTTATCGACGACATCGACGGCGACGACGGCGACGATTTCGACGACGACGACGACGACGACGACGAGGAAGACGGGGGCTGGTGCCAGAACTCTTTCGACCTCGAAGAAGAAGACGAAGAAGAAGAAGAAGAAGAAGAGCAGAAGCGACACCGACACCAAGTCCTCGCCCGCGACCCCAACGCCCCGCGCCCCTGCTCGCTCGTGCTCGTCTCGGGCGTCGACGCCCTGCTTGGAGATCTCACTCCGGAGACCAGGGGTCCAGTCGACGGCACCTACGAGCTCACGGGGTGCCTCCACGGCCGGGGGGTCTACCACCGCCGCGCCGATCCCGAAAACGGGATCAAAAACAGCAAAAACGACCAAGCTTCTCAACCTCAATCTCCGCCTCGCGTCCTCTGGTTCTCGCGCACCTTCAACGACTGGGACCTCGCCCTCCGCTCCGACCCCGACGAGCGCGACATCGCCCTCTACGGCGGCGGGGCCTTCTTGGGAGAGCAGGCCCCGCAGCAGGTGCCCTCGGGCTCGTGGAGGTTCGCCGCCGACCTCATGTCGGCCCCCGCGCGGCGAAAGACGAAGGGCGTCACCGACGCCGGCGGGTACGCTTCGGTGCCTTCGGTGTCGGTCTCGTGCGCTCCGGTGCAGCCTCCTCCTCCGAGTGCGCTCGTTGTTGGTGGAGGTGGTGGAAGCGGTGGGAGCGGGGCAGCGGCGTCGGCGGCGGAGGCGGACGCGAAAGCCGAGGAGAGGCTTCCCGAGAGGAGAGGAGAAGAGGACGCAAACGAGAATAAGACGCAGCCGCCGCCTTTGTCAAAGCCCCTGCCCCCGCCCTCGCTGGACGCAGCAGGCGCGGCGGCGACGACCACGAAGGCCCCGCTCGGCGCCACGAAAGAAGAAGCCGCCGCCGCCGCCGCCGCCGCCGCGGCGCAGTTCGCGACGGTTTACTCGAGAGCGCGGCGAGCGAGGGCCTCTTCTCTGCCTTCTGCCTCTTCTTCGACCTCTTCCGCTTCCGCCGCAGCGGCAGCCCCGGGCAGCGCCTCGGTCGAAGGCGCCTCCTCCTCCCCCTCCAGCGCCGGCCGGCAGACGAGGAAGAGCTCCGCGGTGCTCTTCGCGTTCGCCGGGGCCGCCGTCCTCGGCCTCGTCTCTCTGTCCTCGTCGAGGAGGAGGCGCCAGCGAAGAGGGGGCAGCAGCAGCTGGAGGAACGGCTGCGGAAGGAACACCTCCTCGACCGCCGCCGCGATCGCCTCTTCGTCGAGGAGGGCGGCGGCGAGCGGCGGCGGCGGCGTCAGCAGGACCGGCAGCCTCATCTCGCGGCTGCTGGGCAAGGGGGAGCGGGAATACTAGCTTGCGAATTCTTCTTTTCATGCTGCTGTTTTGTTTCTACTGCTTCTGCGTGCGCGCGTCCCTTCTGCCTTTCCCGCTCTGATGCTGTAAAAAGAAAAAAAAGACGAGTTTCGGGTTTTCTTGATTTTTTTCTCATTTTTTCCCTCTTTTTTGCTTCGATTGCTCTACCAAATTCCTTCCGATCGATCCAATCATGCCCTCCTCCGATGTCCCAGCGCACGGCCCCAGGATCGACGAGATCTCTACCAGGGACACAGGCGGCTCCCTGCTCCCCGACGCCACCGGAATCCGCGTCGGAGGATGGGAGATAACGACGAAGAAGGGGCCCATCGCCGGGGAGCAAGCCTGCGACGACCTCCGAGCCTCGCTCGGCGGCGCGCCGGCGCTGCCCGAGCAGCTCTACGGCTCCTCCGGGGTCGAGGCGACGCATTTGGGGACCGGGGTGACGATCTCGTTCAGCGCTCGGGGTGCCCTGCGGGCGTGGATGCGGGCTCAAGGCAAAGGAGGAGACGGAAGCGGAGAAGGCGGAGGAGAAGGTGGAGGACAGAAAGAAGGAGAAGGAGGAGCAGCAACGACGACGATAGCTCGGCCGAAAGTGCCCGCGGCCGAGAGGTGGCGCGCTTCCCGCGCCAGGGAGATCGCCGAGCACGGCGCGCCCGAGCTCGAGTACGACTGGACGTTCACCTGCCCCTACGGGGGCGACATGGAGCTGAAAGAGGAGAAGAAGGAGAAGAGCGAAGAAGACGGGGCAGCAGCAGCAGCAGCAGCGGCAGGGACACCAGGCGACGAACAGAAAAAAACTAAACTTCAACTCGCCTGGGTCCCGACTTCGGACCGCCTCGACCGCGCCGCGCTCAGCGCCCGCGACCCCCTGCTGCTCTGGGACGAGGTCCTACTGTGCGCGTCCGAATTGGATGATTGCGGCTACTCCGAGGTCGGCGTTCGGGTCAGGGCGATGCCCGGGCGCTGGTTCGCCGTCGCGAGGTGCTTCGTCCGTGTCGACGGCGTCTTGGTCCGTCTCTACGAGTCTCGGCTTGTCGCCACTTTTAACAACGAAAAAGACAAGATAGACGTGCTGCGGGAGACGAGGCACAGCGAGGGGGAGTTCAAGGATCTGGTGGCGGCGGGAGCGCCCGGGTTTGGGGGCGGTATGGCGGGGGGAGGAGGAAGCTTTGGCGGCGGCGGAAATCAGTCGTCGTCGCAGGGGGGAGCTTACGGCGACGCCGACGCTGCCGCGCAGGCCCTTTCCGCTGTCGCCCCCGTCGGGGTCACCCGCTTCGTCACGGAGAGGCTGATATTTAGTCCCTAGAGGTAGAAGTCTTATAATAGAGTTTTGGCTTGTAAATACACACTTAAAGGAAAAAAACACAAAAGGAAAAAGAAGAAGAAAAAATCGAAATCGAAGAAAAAGTTTTAAACAAACTTTTCCTACTCCTTTGCCGCTGCTGCTCCTGTCGTCGCTGTCGCCTCAAACTTCTCCAAGTAGCCCGCCACGAACGCCTTGGACCTCGACAGGGCAGCGGCTCGCGCGTCCGCAGCAGCTCGGGACTCGGCAGCAGCGGCCTCCGCCGCCTCTGCCCGGGCGAGCGCGGCGGAGAGCGCTCCCTGAGAGGAGGCGGCGCCGGCTGCGGCCCGAGCGGCGACGGCGGCGCGCTCCCTCTCTGCCGCGGCCTCCCTCCTCGCTGCTTCTGCCTCCTCTTTCGAGGCTTCCGCATCGGCCTTTGCGGCAGCTGCTCGCGCATCGGCCTCGGCGACACGCTTGGCAGAAGCGGCTTGGGTTTTCGCGAGCTCGGCGGCGGCTTCCTCCGCCGTCGCTCCTCCCTTTGCCGCTTCGCTCGCGGCTCGTTCCGCCGCTTCCTTTGCCTCCTTGGCTTGCGCTTCCGCCGTCTCGAGCTGGGCCTTCAGCGCCGCCACTTGCTCCGCTGCTGCGGCCTTGACGCTCTCCAGCTGCGCTCTGGAAGCCACAGCGGCCTCCCTGGCGCGTTCCAACAGGTCTCCTGCGGCAGAGGCCTCGGCGGCGGCCTTGCGAACCAAATCGACGGCGGCGGCCGCGGCCTTTTCGTCGGCCGCGGCGGCGGTCTTCGCGGCGGCGAGCTCGTCGTTGGCGGCGGAGAGTTTCTGTTGGAATTCTCTGGATGCCGCTGCGGCCTTTTCTGCCTCTGTTTTGGCAGCAGAAGCCTCGGAGCGTGATGCCTTTGCCTCGGTCTCTGCTTCGGCAAGGGCTTCCTTCGCCGAAGCGAGCTCGGCAGAGAGCTTTCTCAGTTCGGCGGCGGAAGCGGCAAAAGAGGCAGCGGCGTCGTTTTTGCCTCCGCTCTTGCCTTTCCCCCCTCCTTTCTTCGTCTCTCCTTGCAGCAACCCTTCCAGCCTCGTCGACGCCCGCACCAGCGCCGCGGCCTCGTCAGCGTTGGCCAGGGCCTGCGAAGCCACGGCCTGCGCTCTGCGCGCCTCTGCCTGCCAGGACCGAGCAGAGGCCTCGGCCGCAGCGAGGTCGAGGCGCTGCTTCTCCAGCAGCTCTGAGAGCTGTTGTTCTTCGTCGGCGGCGTTGCTGCTGCTGCTGCTGCTGCTGCTGCTGCTTGAACTTGCCGCCGCCGCCGCCTTCTCGGCTGCCGCCTTAGCTTCTGCGAGCTCCTTCTTGGCCTGGGCGAGCTCTTTGAGCTCTTCGGATTCTTTCAGTTGCAAGGCAGACAGAGCGGAGGCCTGGGCCTCGAGCTGGCGCTGGAGGTCGGCAGAGGCCTGAGAGAGAGAAAAAAATGAGGTCGAGGTGAGGACGAGAGAAGAGGTGAGTTTTTTTTGTTATCGAGATTTCGACGCATTCTAGTAAAGCCGTTTCGGCAGCCAATCGAGGCACGTTTTCGACGGTTGAAAGCTCTGACGTGCTCCAGAGACAAACCAGCATCTATTTGCACGCGTTGACTGGGATGCGAAAGCTTCGATGAGGACGCAAACGATGCGAGAAGATGTCAGCCACGAAGATGGAAGAGAAAGAAGAAGAATAAGAAAAAAATTCACCTCTGCCTTTGCCGACATCGCCGCGAGCTCGTCCAGCGCCTCGCGCAGGGCCGCGCGCGTCTCATTGAGCTGCTTGGTGGTTGACTCAGTTTCTTTTCCAACTTTCGACGCAGAAGCAGCGCGCTTGGAAGACGAAGAGGAAGCTGCAGGAGAGCCCCCGCCGAATCCTCGAGCGGAATCTCCGGCAGCGGCGGCGCCGACGCCGACGGCGACGGCGCATTTCGCCAAACTTCGACGCCGCGCAGGAGCAAGAGTCGCGCGCGTATTGCCGGCACTCGCTACCTGATGGCGAGGAACTGACGTAAGAGAGCGCCTCATGGCAGCGGCGGAGGCAGCCATGGGGTAGGAGGGAGAAGGGAAAGCGTAAACGGCACGCGATCTGTTTTTTTCTTCGCTGGTGCGCCGAGGGCGGTGAGGGTCGAAGGGAAAAAATGAGGACCTCAAGTTTTCCTTTTTTCGTTTTTCCCCCTTCTTCTTCCCACCCCCATCGTTCCGATTCTTTGAATACACGCGTGCGGCTATCGAAAATCATTTCTGTTTTTACATTGCAGCCACGGGGACGAAGAAGGAAAAAAGGCGCGTTCGCTCTTCTTCTTCTTCAGTCCCGGCGCCGCCTCTGAGGCCTCTCGTCGCGGGAGCGAGAACGCGAGCGAGAACGAGAACGAGAGAGAGAGCGCCTCCTCCTCTCTCGGCGCACCCCTTCGCCGTCCTCGCCGCCGCTGCCGGCTCCTCCTCTCTCTCGGTCGTGGCTGCGGTCGTTGCCGACGTCGTCATTGGGATTGTTTTGGGGTTGTTTGTCGGGATGGAGGGATGAGTTTTCGCGCGGCGCTGCTGCAGCGGCTGCTGTCACTGTCGCTGTTGTTCCCGTCGCAACTTTCGTCACACCTGTTCCGCCGCCGGTGAGGCGCGCCTGCAGAGCAGCCAGCCTCGAGAGGGCAGCCTGCTTCGACTGTTCGATGGAGGGTTTGGTGGTGGTGGTGGAAGTTGGAATTGTTGATGTCGTTGTCGCTGTCGAAGTCGAAACGGCGGCCGCCTTTTCTCCTCCTCTTCCCCGCTCCCTCTCCTCCTCCCTCCGCGACCGAGGCCTCCTCCTGTCCCTGTAGTCGCCCGACCGCCCGAACCCGGCCCCGCTGCTCCCGCCGTCGACGGCGGCCGAGGCCGAGACCGCGGCCTGCTTGGCGGCAGCGCGGGCGGCCTCGAGCCTGTCGACGACGCTCGCGGCGGCCGCCGCCTCGCGCAGGTCGCGCGCGGCGCCGGGCAGAGCGGCGAGCCGCGCCGCCGCCACGGCCAGGGCCACCGGCCTGGTCGCGCTGGCGACCTCGGCCCTGACCATGCGCCCGGCCACGGTCTGTCCGTCCAGGGCCGGAGCGGCGACGCCAGGGGCGGCCTCGGTGGAGAAGCGGACTATCGCAAAGCGCCCCCCGCCGAGGTGCGTTCTCGTCGGGGGAGCGGCGCCTGCGCCTCCGACAACGATACTGCTGTAGGTGTTTTGCGGCGTGAGCTGGCCCGTGAAGGAGGCGGCCTCGATGGGCCCCGCGAAGGCGCAGAGCTGCCGGAGCTGCTGCTCGGTGAGCGCAGGGTGGATTCCAGCGAGGAGCAGGGACCTTTCCAGATCGGCGAGCTCTTGTTTTTCCTGTTCCTGGTCCTCGGAGGGCCAGGGGACCTCGGACGCAGCGGCGGCGGCACCCAGGATGGAGCGCGGGGCCGCGGGAGGTGGAGGTGGTGGAGGTGGAAGAGTTTCTTCTTGCGCCTTTGCCGCCGTCGTTTTCGCCGTCGCTCCTCCTCCTCCCGCCGTTTGCGCAGCAGGCAGCGCCAGCGGGCCTCCCCCCTTCCCCGAGCTACCCGCAGAGAAGAACAGCGGGAACGCGCCCCCGCCCACCGCGGCCCCGTTGATCAGCACGTGGAGGTCGAAGTTTCCTTTGCGCGGGGCGACGAACTCGACGGCATAGGACCCGTCGCCGGCGTCGAGCACGCTCGCGTCGATCTTCTCCGGTTCAGCTGCTCCGTTAACTGTAGAAGAAAGACGCGTCGGAGGCTGCAGCCAGGCCTGTACGTAGGCCCTGCCCTCGCGGATCTTGACGCCGCGGGCGTCCCGGGAGAAGACGTAGAGCCTCTGCAGGGAGCCGGCCTCTCCGCCGCGGGCGCCCGCACCGCCGAGGGTGCAAGACTCGGCGTCGAGGGGCCCCGCGAACTGCTCCTTGTTGGCGTCTTCATCATCGTCTGATGAAAAATCGTCGTCTGACGAGGAAGAGTCGTCGCGGGGGTGCTTGCCTGGGAGAGCCAAGGCGAGAGACTGGGGGTTCGGAGGGAGGGGGTCGTCGGCGTTGTCGTTCGTCGCAGCCGCCGCCGCCGCCGTCGAGGGATGCATCGCGGCCTCCTGCTCCGCCATGCCTTCTGTTTTCAGAGAGCAAACGTCACGCGCGGGGGCGAGTGAGAGTGCGGTCTGGCGCAACTCGCTGATGCGGTCGCCTCTTGTCGCAGCGTGCGCACGAGGGCGCTTGGCGAAGAAGCAGCGACGAGAGATTGGAGAGATGCGAGTTCGACGAAAACGCGAAAAAATGATCGATTCCAAACCATTTTTTTCGTAGACCTTCATAAAAAATGCCTCTTCCCTCCCTGCTCGCCGTGCGCGAGCTCCCGTACCTCCACAGGCTCGCGGCGGTCTCTGCCCTCACTCTGGTCGCCTGTGAGTGGACGAGGCGTGTCGTGGCGCCTCTCTCGCTCGCCAAAAATGAACTCAGATCTTCTTCGTCTTCAAAGTCGACGTCGATCATCCATCATCGTCGTGTCGCCGCGGCCGCGGCCTCGACCCTGCCTTTGCTCGCCCTCTTCGCCGCGGCCCCCCTGGCCTTTGACCCGCTCTCCGAGGTCATGAGCTGCGCGATTTCGATGTTCATGCTGCTCTGGCTGGCGAGCTTCAAAGTCATCGGGCTAGTTTTGGGCAGGGGTCCGCTGGCAGCGAGGGACTGGGGACCGCTGCAGTTTGCGTTTATATTGAGCTTGCCGCTCAACCCTCTCCTGAACTCGAAGATGCCGTCTGCTTCTTCTTCTTCGAAATCGAAGCTGCGTCGCGTGCCCTCTCGCACCCGGATCTCGGAGAAGCTCGAAGGAGGGGTGGGCAGGAGGATTGCTGTTTGCTTTGCCAAAGTCCTCCTGCTCGCCGTCGTCGTCTCTGTTCTCAAGATCGACCGCGAGCAACCGGGGAGAGTGCCAGCCTGGCTGTTGCCCTTTGCCTATGTCTTCGGCCTCTACAGCGTCCTCGGGTTGCTGATGGACGGAGCCTCCTCCCTGCTGGCCCATGCTGTCGGTCTGGAGCTCTCCCCTCACTTTGATGCTCCTTTCCTGTCGAGCAGCTACGGGGAGCTCTGGGCCCGGAGGTGGAATCTGGTGGCCGGGCATAGTTTGCGCTTTTTGGTCTTTGACGTCGTGGCCGAAGGGAGGCTCGTGAAGGTGGCCGGGAGCAAGACTCCCAAGGTGTCCCTGGTGAGGAGGATGGTCGCTGTCTCGGCGTGCTTCGTGGTGAGTAGGATTTGTTTTGGAGCGCAGTTTTTGAGGCGCAACAGAAGAAGAAGAAAAGTTAAAAAATACTCAACACTTCCAACTCTCGAAAAACACCTTTTTTTTGAAATCAGGCTTCGGGCCTCGTCCACGAGCTCGAGATGCTGTACGTCCTTCCCGGGTTCTCGAGGTACACGGGCTGCTGGATGCTCTTCTTCTCCGGGTGGGGGCTGGTGAGGAGATGTTTTATTTTTTGAAATTTGAATTTTGAGTTTTTTGTTTTCGTTCGTCGAAGAAAACGGAAAAACAAATGTCACTCAACCCCTCGCTCTCTGTTTATCTCGTCCTCCTCCCTTTCTCTCTCTAATACCCAGATCCTCGCCCTCGAAAAGGGCGCCAAGATGGCAGCCGAGCGCCTCTCCACCTCCCGCTTCTGGAAGGCGAATAAACTGCCTCCTCTGTCGCTGCCGCGCTGGCTCGCGATCCCGCTCGTCGTCTCCTCCTCGGTGCTGTACGCCAACTTTCTGTTCCTGCCCCCTGCCGTCGACCAGGGGATCGCCGCGAGGGTGATGAGGTCGGCGAGCTGGGTGCTGAAGCTGCTGCTGCGGGTGGACTTGTGAGAGTGAGGCGAAGGGGGCAAGAAGGAGAAGAGGAAGAAGAAGAAGGGAAGCGGAGGTTTTTCCTTCCCTCGAGTTGTTTATTTCTCTTTCTCTCTTTCTCTTTCTATCACACCCTCCTCTCTCTTCGTTGAAACGAATACATGCAAAAAAAACAAAAAGAACTGTTCATTTTTAAAAAAGAAAAGAGAGAGAACCTCAGAGTTACGGGGGACGACAGTTTTTGATTTTGATCTTCACACGGAGAAAAAGAAGGAACGGGAAAAAAACCGAAAAAAGTTTATTGTTTTTCAAGACCTCCACCCGCCAGCTCGCGCCTCCACGCTCGCGTTCTTCCTCAGCGCCGCAGACGCAACACCAGCAGCAGAGGGAGAGACCATTGGAGGCGCCTTGGGAAGCGTGAGCTGGCGCTTGGAGGCAGCAGCAACGACCGGAGGCTTCTGCTCCTGCCTGCCGCTGCTGTTGCTCCTTGCCAAAGGCCTTTGCTCCGCCTTGGGCGACGGCGGGGAGAAAAATGCGTGCAGCTCCCGCTGGTCCTCCGTGAGGTCGAACGACGCCATCATCGTCGTTGCTGTCTCCATGGCGGCAGCCGGCGGAGCAAAGGAAGAACGGTGCGTTATCGCTGCCGCCTCTCTCTCCTTTTGCCGCCGCTGCTCGTTCTCGCGCTGCAGCTGCTCCGCCGCCGCTGCGGCGGCCGCGGCGGCGGCCAGCGCCGCCTCTTTCGCCTCTTTCGCCTCCTGTTCGGCCGCGGCGCAGCTGAGATCCAGGCTGGCAGCGATGGCGCGCTCCATCTCCAATAATTCCTCTTCGTCCGTGTCGTTTCTCGCGCCGCCGGGAAGAAAAAGAGAAGAAGCTGAAGTAGAGGCAAACGCGGCCGAGGCCGCTCTGCCCCAGCTCTCCCTCTCGTCCGCCGCGTGGCCCGCAGCGACCGCCCCGAAGGCGTGGTGGTCGCGGGCAGCTTCCGACAGGGCGGTGTCGAAGGCCGTCGCTGCGCCCAAGGAAGCGAACGAAGAGAGGTTGTTGGTCGTCGATGTGAGTTGTTGTTCTCCTTCGACGTCGTCGTTGGTCGTCGTCATCGCTCTCTTCTCACTTCCAAACAACACCTCCTTCAAAAAGCCCAGGGCCGCGCTCCTGAACGACGCCGGCCTCGCGCTGTTGTGGTCCCCTCCGAAGGCGCAAAGGGCCTTTTCGCTGCCTAAATAAGCGGAATGGAGCCTCCTGGAGTGGTGAGATGAGATGAAGGTGTCTTCCTGGGCGTGGCCGAAGAGCGCCGGAGGGAGAAGCGAGGCGAAGAGTGAGGTTTCGGGCGAGCTGCCGCTATTGCTGCTGCTGCTGGTGCCCCCTTCGGCGCTCTTTGTACGGCCCCCTGAGGAAGAAGCAGACGACGACGACGAAGAAGAGCTCGACGGCAGGTCCCCACCGGAGACGGCTCTGAGGGGCACGACCTCCCTGAGGTCGAAGCAGGCTCTTTTCCGGACCGAGCGGGCCATCAGCGACAGCAGCAGGCCCTTCGACGACAGAAGGGCTTTCGGGAACGGCAGCAGCTTCTGCTTGGCAACGAGCTCCGCCATGAGCTCGGGAAGGGAGGAGAACGGGGAGTCGAGGACGACGGCGGCGATCTTCGTGGCGGGAGGAGGAGCTTTTGAAGAGGAGGGAGCGGAAGAAGTCGAAGTCGAAGTCGAAGAAGTCGAAGAAGTCGATTTCGACGAAGAAGAAGCAAAGGCAACCGCTTCCTTGGCCTCCGCCGACGCGGCCAGCAAAGCGGCGACGGCTCCCATCGACCTCCCCCAGATCGCGATCCTGCATTTCGGCCCACGCTCCTGCACCAAAGCAGCGACCAGATCGGCCAGGTCCTCGGCCTCGCGGTACCCCAGAGTCACGTGCCCTCCCTCGGAAAGACCCGAGCCCGAAAAGTCGAGCGCCGCGACGGCGATCCCGGCCGGCAGCAGCAGGCCGAGCACTTCTTCGGCGTCCCTCCTCGAGCCCGAGTTGCAGTGGGCGTAGATGACGACGGGGGATGTATTTGAAGCGGAGGAAGGGAGCAGCGACGAAGCGGAAGAGGCTGCGCGAGGGGTGACAGAGGAGCTTCCTCCACGCCGCCCTTCAAACAGGGAGCAACTGACCAGCTGCCCCCTCCTGTTGGCGAGCTCAAAGTCCCTCCTGCTGTAGCTCCTGCCGGCCGCGGAGAAGCGCCCGGTGCGGCCTCCGACGAGGTCATCGAGGGAGTATGCGTCGTCGCTGAGTGAGGAGGAGGAGGAGGAGGAGGAGGAGGGAATTTTTTTTTGATTTTCTCAGCGTCGTCAGGGTCGAAAAAACGAAAAAACGAAAAACGAAACAAAAAAAACGACGGTCAATGCTTCGGAATTGCCATCCGTGTCCCCGCCTCTCCCGGCTTGCTCTCGCGTGTTCTGCCCTCTCTGCTCACCGTGGAGGCCTGCAGATGGCGTCCACCAGGCTGTCCCACAGAGAGCTCATCGTTTGGTGGTGGGAAGGGGTGCGGATTGGGGTGCGAAAAGTAGAGGGAGAGAGAGACAGAGAGCGCGTTCAGCGAGAGAAGAAGAGCTGCTCTGCGACGCTCTTTGAAAATTGTGGGAGCCAGAGCGACCAAGGACGAAAAAAAAGTTCACTTTTTCGACTTCGCAACTTTTCCGCTATGTCCGCGCCTCGCCCTCCCTCCTCTTCTTCTTCTTCCGCGGCTGCTGCAGGGGCAGCATCAGGAGCAGGAGCAGCAGCAACGCGTCCTCCCGTTCCTGTCGCTCCTCGAGCCCCGACGCCAGCAGCGACGGCGGCAGCAGCAGGAGCATCAAAAGCTCCATCGATGATGCCCTCGACGTCTGCAATCAATGCCTCCGCTTCTTCGCTCGCCTCCCGCGCCCTCGCCAGCGCGCAGTCGATGGCCGCGGCCCTTCAGGCGAGCAGGGCGCGCGTCGCAGAGCTCGGTGAGTAGCCGTGGGAGAGTGTCAGTCAGAGAGGGATTGGAGCAAGCGAGAACCTTTTCTTTTTTGTCCCATTCGCTTCTTCTCTCTTCTTCCCTTTTTCTAACCTCGACCGAAAAACAACTCCAAAAAAACCAAAACAGAGGCCGAGGTCGCCGAGCTCCGCGCCGAGCTCTCTCCTCCAACTGAGGAGCCTTCGACCTCAGCAAACGCTACTACCGGAACTATCACTTTAAGGTACTCCACGGGGTGGCAGGAGGCCTTCGTCCACTTCTCCAAAGACGGGAGGGCGTGGACCCCCGTCCCCGGGATAAAGCTCGGGCAAGCTTCCTCTGCTGACTCTCCTGGAGACCGCGAGCTCAAGATCGAGGGGTCCAAGAGGCTGGACTTTGTGATGACCGACGGGCACGGCAACTGGGATACTCCCGTGCCGAGTTACGCGATGAGCGGAAGCGGAAACGGCAGCGGCGGCAACGACGGGAGCGACAGCGACGGCTCGGCGAGGGGCAAGGCGTCGAGGCATTATTCCATCGAGGAACCGGGGACGTGGAGGCTCAAGAGCGGCAAGTTGACCAAGCTGGACTGATTGAGATTGCTTATTTTAGATAGATTCTTTTGGAGAAGCGCGATAGAGAGAAGAAGGAGAAGAAAGAGAGAGAGATTTTTTTTCTGTTTTTGTTTGTAATTTTTCATTTTCATTGTTTTCATTCGTCGCTCGCTGACTCTTTCTCTCTCTCTCTCTTTCTCTCGTGGCTGTCTCTAGGCACCCTAGGAAGAAATGCGTTTGCGTGTTGTTTTGGAGGGGGAAGAGGTCCGACAACCTCTGTGTTTTTTGTCGTTTGAGTTTTTTTCTGTCTTTGTTTTCTCTCTCTCGCTGGCTCATTTTTCGTTTTCTCTCTCATTCTCTCTCTCTCTGTCTTTCAAGAAAAGGCAAGGCGTACAGATTCGAGGGACAAGGGGGCGAATGCCCATAGTACAAGTGTTTTTTAGGAGGGCGTCACCCGGAGGGCGAGGCCGAAGGTCGAGGCCAGAGCCTTGAGCCCGTTCCTGCTCGCCCTCGCGAGCGACTTCCTCTCCGCGAAGGCGGCGTAGGCCACAACGGCGCCGAGGGCGGCGGCCGCGGCGGCCTGGACCGAGTAGAGGGAGGCGGGGATCGAAAAGGAAGAAGAGGAGGACGAACGAGAAGAGGAAGAAGGGTTTTTGATCTTCGGCCAGCGCTGCGTCGAAGCCGAAGCCGCTGCGTTCGCTCCCTCCGCCTCCTCCTCAACTTCACCTCCTCCGCTCCCGCTCGACCACAGCTCCGCGAGCCTGTCGGGCGTCGACGCGATGAACGACGTCGAGCGCAGGACCACGCCCCCGCCTCCCGTGCCGAGCGCGACGGTGCTCCCCTTGCTTCCCGAGGGCAGGAGGGCGGCAGAAGCATCAATAGAAGAAGACGAAGACAAGGACGAAGACGAAGCCTTCTTTGTCTTCTCTTCCACCACCACCACCTTTTTCTTCTTCTCTCCTTTCTCTCCGGTCCCGCTCGCGGTCTTCCTCGCGAACACCGCGCTCTGCCGGACCATCTCCCCGGCCAGAGACTCCGACGCCTCGGCGGCGCTGGCGGCAGCCTCGACCTCGGCTGCCAGAGCGGCGGCGCGCGGCGCCGGCAGCGCCCTCGCGGCCCCTCCCGCCGCGACCCAGGCCCGCGCGGCCGCCGGCGACCTTGCCTCCTTGATCAGCGCCTCGCACAGGAGCATGCGCGCCGCGGCCTCGAACTGGTCGGGGCCCAGAACGGGGCCGGGGGAGCTTCCCGAAGGGCTTGAGCTCGCTGCTGCTCCACCTCCGCCTCCGCCTCCGCCTCCGCCTCCGGGGACGGTCGACGCGTCGAGGAACGACGAGAGCGCCGCCGCGACCTTGAGGGGCTCGCCGGCGTCCAGGCCCAGCGCCGACCAGAGCAGGAGGACGTCCGCCGGGATGGCGAGGGGCCCGCCGAAGCCCTCGGACAGGGCGGCGTGGGCCTCGTCGAAGCTGCGTGTTGTTTTGAAGAGAGGAGAAGAGAAGAGTTTGAAGAAGAGGGAGAGAGGGAGAGAATCAGCTGACGAAGCAGGCAAGAGCTGACGGAGACGGGGGAGCGCCGCTTTTCCGCTTCGCCGTTGGAGTGATGCTCATCACTCGGCCTCGCGCCGCGCTGCATTCCCGTCTTCTGCTCTTTCCCTCTGCTCCAGATCGCGCTTCTCGACGAGCAATAGCGCCGGAGCGGAAGAGCGGATTGCCGCGAGGCGCGAAAGGGACCAAAGTTCGCAGGGAGAATGGGTTCCGGCGTCGTCGATGTCGTCGAAAAAAGACATGGGGTCGGAGGGTAACGGAGAAAAAAAAAGTCCAGAGCAGGGGACACCTTCGACTCGATGCGCGCCCTCTCGGGAAGCACGGGCTCTTTTTCCTTCCTCTTCCACCGGGAAGGGCTCAGTCTCTCTGAGAACTCTCTTGCCGCCGTGTCGGAGAGCAAAAATGCGCGGCTTGCGCTTGCCGCTGGAAGGCCGAAATAAGGAAGTTGCCAATTTGAACAAACCAACGCCGCCGCCGACGACGAGCGACGACCGACGCCGAAGGACAACAACAAAAATAATCCTCTTCCTCTTCCCTCCTTACCGACCCAGCTCGTAAAGAGCCTGCACCGCCACGCATGCCCCGCGGGACGCCGCGGGGCCATGAGAGCCAGACAAGAGGCTCAGTCCGACGCTCGCCGCGGCGTCGAAGCGCCCCTGGAGCAGCGCAGACTCGGCTAGTTGCGGGGTCAATTGAGCAGATGAAGACGTCGACGTCGACGGGAGGGTTCGCGCCACGGCTGGAGGCATCTGGAGCTGTCTCGCTGCCGCTGGCAGGTTCGTGGGAGGAGAGGCCGAGCGCTGACGCGGAGGGGACAGCGCGGCGGGTGCCGCCATGAAGAGAGGGAGGCGGGTGGGGGAGTGAGAGCGAGAAAGAGCGGAAAGCTCTTCTCGTTCTTTTTTTCTTTTTCAATTTCTGTTTTTGGATAGCGTTTTCGAAGCAAAAAAATCAAAAAATCGAAGGAAAAAAAGACGAGACCTGTCAGGCATCGAATTTCCGTCTCTCAATTATGCACGCCTCGCTCCGCCACCCGCAGCGAATACACGGGACTGCTACTGCTGCCTCCTCCTCCTCTTTGCGCTCGAGAGCTCCCCCGCAGCCCAGCGCGACGAGCCCATCAGTCGGTCGCCGATCGATGGGCTCATCTTCATCAACCCCGATCTCGACCCCTTCGACCTCTGCCGCCGCCGCCGCCGCCTCTTCTTCTTCTTCTTCTTCGCCGGGCCGCGCCTCCTTCCCCTCAGGCACGGGCTCGGCCCTCTTCTCGTCCATCCATCCCAAAAAAAACAGCAACAGCACCACCACGAACAAGGCAAAGCTCGCCGCCGCGGGGCTCCTGGCGGCGGGCTTCGCCTCGATGGCTTTGGCCAATGCGCTCTGGTACTCAGCGGCCTTTCTCATCTCTTGGAGGGCTGTCCTGGCGTCGAACTCGCGCGCCGCGGTCGCCGGGACCGCGAGCTGGGCGCTGGCGGCCAAGGCGTTTGCGATCTCGTACGCGGTGTCGCAGGCGTCCAAGGTGCCCCGAGGCGCGGCGATCCTTTTCCTCGCTCCGGCGGCGGACCGAGCGCTGAGCTCCGTTTCCGAAAAAACGAAACTGACGAAATGGCAGCTCGCGGGGGCGTTCGGCGTCGCGTGCCTGGGATTTTTGGTCTCCGTGATCGTGGCGACCGTGGGGGCGACCGCGGCGATGAAGGCTGTGGCGGCGACGGCAGGGAAGTGAAGTTGTACGAGAGAAAGATATTAGTTTAACTTTTTTTTACTATCAGTTCCGAGAGTTGCTTTCTTCTCTCTCTTTCTCTTTCTCTTTCTATCGTTACACGGCTTGAGGCCCCCCAGCGACGTCCCAGAGCCTGCGAGCCACGGAGGCCTCTTCCCCTGCTTCTCCTCCTCCTCCGCAGCCGCAGAGGTCGCAGAAGGAAGAGGCAGCGACAGCGGCAGAAGGAGCACTTTCTTTGAAAATCCGCTTCCTCGCCGCTCCAAACACCTCCTCCTCCTCCTCCCCGCCGCTTCTTCCGCTCCTGCTGCTGCTCCCCCCGCCGCAGACGCGCCCGAGAAGCCTGGAGACGCCGTCGATGGCTCCCTTGCCCAGGAAGCGGACCGCCGAAGCCGGCACCCAATCGCGGAGGGAGTCGTCGCTTTCGCTTTCGGGTTCGCTTTCGCCGTCGTCGTCGCCGTCGTTTCGCTCCTTTCTCGAGGACGAAGAAGAAGCGAGGGCCTCGGCCCTCGCCGCGGCCTTCAAAGAGGCGAAAATCGCGGCGAAGGCACGGTCATCCTCTATTTCCTTCTCCCTCCGCTTTTGGACTCGTTGCTGCTCTGCTTCTTCTTCTTCTTCTTCTTCTTCTTCTTCCTCCTCGGAAGCGGAAGCGGAAGCAGAAGTAGAAGAGACAAGAGCAGCTTTTTGTTTCCTCTTCTTTCCATTTCTCTTCCTCCTCCTCGTCTCAGGAGAAGGGTGGTGGAAGTGGTTGTAGGAGCATCCGCCGCCGTGGCACCCCCCGACGTCGTCGTCAAAGGGCGCGAGCAGCTCGACCAGCGCGCGCAGGGAGGCGGAGTGGACTAAAGGAGGAGGAGGTTCACTTTTGCTTTTGCTTTTTTCGTCGCTTTTGTCGCCGTTTTCTTCGTCGCCGTTTTCTTCGTCGCCGTTTTCGTCGTCGCCGTCTTTTTCTTTTTTGTCGGGTCTCGCCGCCTCCCCTCTCACCGAGGAACGGACGGCGTCGTCGGCGACCACCAGCCTCAGCAGCCAGTCCGCGGCCTCCTCCCTGGCAGCGTGCGAGAGCTCCTCCTCGCGGGTCTCTTCGTCGTCGTCGGCGGCGGCGCAGGGAGGGCACGTCGGAGCCGAAGAGGAGCGCCTCTCGCTCCCTCTTTCTCTTCCTCCAGAGAGCTCCTCCGCGGCAGCGAGCGCCGCGGCGCCTCTCACCGCCTCGCAGAAGGAGAACCCGCCGCCGCTGGAAGCTACCTTGAAGGCCGCGGCGCCGAAGGCCGCGAGCTCGTCGAGCGTGACCAGGCCGTCGCGGTCGCTGTTGGTTGACGGTGGGGGGTTTTGAAAAGAGAGAGAGAGAGAGAGTGAGGTCGAAGAAAAAAAGGGGAAAAAATGTAACTCTCGCGAGCGCGTCCTTTCGTTCGAAAAAAAAAAATGAAAAAACTCCGCATGTCTCCTTCCCCTTCTGCTCTCCCTCCCCCTTCTTCTTACCTGTCCAGCGCCATCATCAGAGTCAGGCTCGGAGGCCCGACGTCCCATGCGCGTGGGGCGGCTGCCAGGGCCAGCACCTCGGACAGCACGAGCGCGTTCCGGAACCGATGCGGAATCGTCGATGTCGATGTCGAGGTCGAGCTCGTCGATGTCGTCGTCTTCGTTGTCGTCAATCGCCCCTGGCTCGCCCTTCCTCTCTCCCGCTCTGCTGCCTCCTCTCGCGCCTCGAGCGCGGCCTCAAAGTCCGCGGCGAGCCCCGTGCGGAGAGAGGACGCGTGGGCTCCCATCGTTTGGGGCGGAGAGAGCGGGGGAGAAAGAGGAATGCGGGAGAAAGAGGAGAGTGAAGAGCTCGTCGTCGTCGTGCTCTTTCTCTTTTTCGCTCTCTTGACTCTCTGACCTCCTCCTTCTCTCTTCTCTCTCTCTCTCTCTCTCTCTCTCCGTCGCGCGTTCTTTTGCCGTTCCCCGCCCCCTCTCGTCGAGGCCTTTAAGAATTATCTCTCTTTCTCTCTCTCGTTACACCTTTTAATTTTATTTAGATCTCTGTTGTTTTCTCCTTTCCCACTCTCCTAAAAAAGAAGAAAAAAACTCTTTCTCTCTCTCTCAAAATAAAACCCGAAAATAAAAAAATCAGAACTCTTTTTCTCCTCTCCCCCTTCAGAGCTTCGCCTTGGCGAATGCCGCCGCGGCCTCCAGCGCCCTGTCCAGCTCCGCGCCCTCGCCCACAGCCGCCTGGCCCTGTGCCATCGTCGACTTTCCGCCTCCTTTCCCTCCCAAGACGTCGAGAGCGGACTTCAGCCAGTCCCCGGCCTTGAAGGTCTTCGCGAGCGCCTCGGGCACGCCGGAGACGACGACGGCCCTCTTCTTCTCGGCGTCCAGCGCCGCCAGGACCGCGGCGAGCTCCGGCGCGGCCTTCTGCACCGCGGCCCAGGCGGCGGCGACGGCCTTGGCGTCCCCTCCGAGGGCGTCGTCGAGGCGCAAAGTGAAAAACTTGTCCCCGGCGGCGACGGCGGCCTGCGCCGCGGCGACGGCGGCATCCGAGGCCGCCCCCGCGGCGGCAGCAGCAGCCTTGCGGTTCTCGTCGCCGGCCCTCTTCGACAGCGCGGCCATGGCCACGCGCACGCGCGCCTTGGCCGCTGCCGGGGCAACGACGGCGTCGATCTCCTGTTTTAAAGCAGACAGAGCGTCGACGAGGTCCTTCCCCGTGGTTTTCTCGGCGGCGGCGGCGGCGGCCTCGAGCGCCGCGCCGCTCCGCCTGGCCGAGGCTGCCGCGTCGCCGGTGATGGCGACGACGTGCCTGATGCCCTTGGCCACGCCCTCCTCGCTGATCAGGGCGAAGGCCCCGGCCTCGGAGGTGTTGCGGAGGTGGGTGCCCCCACAGAACTCGATGGCGGCGGAGAAGGAGCCCGAGGTCGGGGAGGAAGAGGAGGCGCCGTTTTCGCTCTTTTTCTCCCCGTTGGTCGCCGCCGCCGCCGTCGCCATCGCGACCAGCTCCTCGACAGGGACCCCGACCGAGACCACCCTCACGGGGTCCGGATAGGCCTCGCCGAACATCGCCCTGACGCCCGGGATCTCCCTCGCCGTCGCCAGCGGGACTTCTTTCGCGAACACGGGAAGGGCCGCCTCCACGGCGGCCGAGCACTCCTGTTCGACCTTCTCCAGGACCTCCGGGTCGATCGCGCCGCCGGAGAAGCTGAAGTCGAAGCGGAGCTTTTCCGGCGCGACGACGGATCCTTTCTGGTCCACGCCGTCGCCCAGGTGCTTGCGCAGGGCGTTGTTCAAGACGTGGGTGAAGGTGTGGTTGGGGGCGATGGCGGAGCGGCGCTGGGCGTCGACGAGCGCGGAGACGGAGTCGCCCTTTTTGACCAGCGGGCGCGGAGACGATGTCGACGTCGAGGCCTCTGCTCCGCCGCCGTCGGCCGAGGGAGCGGTGGTGGGGGGCGACACGTGCAAGACATAGCCCGCCGCGACCTGCGCGTCTCCCACCTTCAGGCTTCCACCGGCGCCTCCTCCTCCAACGACCTCGATAGAGCCCGTGTCTGCGACCTGGCCCCCACTCTCAGCGTAAAAAGGGGTCTTGTCCAGGATGATCCCCAAAGGTTCAGCATCGCTCGCGTCGGCCGACGACTCGACAAAGCCGCCGGGCGTCAGCAGGGCCAAAACCTTGGCCTCGACTGCGGGAGGGGCACCGGTACCCTCGGTCACCTCGTACTTGGGGGAGTCGTCTGTCAGAGGCACCGAGTCCGAAGCCAGCCTCGCCGTGGCCTCGGCCTCGAACCTCAGGCGGGGCACGGCAGAGGCGTTCTTCCCGGGAGCCCTCGACCGCTCGCGCTGCGCCGCCATCTCCTTTTCGAAGCCCTCGACGTCGACGGCCAGCCCCGCCTCCTCGGCCATCAGCTGCGTCAGGTCCAGCGGGAAGCCGAACGAGTCCCACAGTAAGAAAGCGTCGTACCCGGGCAGGACTTTCCCGTCTTCCTTCTTGACCTTGGCCGAAAGCTTCTTGAAGGCAGTGAGCCCCGCCACAAGCGTCCGCGAGAACGAGACCTCTTCGTCCTTCAAAACGGCGTGGATCTCGTCCCTCTTGGCGACCAGCTCCGGGTAGGCCCCGCCCATGCAGTCGACCACGGCGTCGACCAGCCCGGCGAAGAAGCCCTCGGGGGCCGACAGCGTCTCCCTGCCGTAGCGAACGGCCCGGCGGAGCACGCGGCGCAGGACGTACTCCCTCCCCTCGTTGCCCGGGCGCGCGCCGTCGGCGATCGCGAACGACAGCGTGCGGATGTGGTCGGCGACGACGCGGTACGCCATGTCGACGCCGTTGGCGTCCTCGGCCCCGACCTTGTCGCCGTAGGGCTGGAGCGCTCCAGCAGAGGGAGGCCTCGAGGAAGGAGGAGGAGAGGCGGCAGCGGGGTCGGGAGCAGAGGTCCCGCCCTTGCCTTTCCCCAGCGCCGCCTTGCGGACCGCCTCGAAGATCGGCGCAAAGACGTCGGTCGCGTAGTTGGACATGCGCCTCTGCAGCACGCTCGTCAGCCTCTCCATCCCGGCCCCCGTGTCCACGTGCCGGGCCGGCAGCGGCTTGAGGCTGCCGTCGTCCTCGCGGTTGAACTGGATGAAGACCAAGTTCCAAACTTCTAGGACATTGGGGTCGTCGTCGTTGACCATCGCCGCGGCGTCGCGCCCGCCGCCGATGCGGTCGTAGTGGATCTCTGTGCAGGGGCCGCAGGGGCCCTGGTCGCCCATCTCCCAGAAGTTGTCCTTGCAGCCGAAGGGGAGCACGCGGGCCTCGGGCAGGAACTGGAGCCAGATCTGTCTCGCCTCTTCGTCGGCGGGCAAGCCCTGGGCTTCGTCCCCTCCAAAGTACGTCGCGTAGAGCCGTTCGGGGTCCAAGGCGAAGACTTTGGTCAAGAGCTCCCAAGCCCACTCGATGGCTTCCTTCTTGAAGTAGTCCCCGAAGGACCAGTTGCCCAGCATCTCGAAGAAGGTGTGGTGGTAGACATCGCGGCCGACGTCGTCGAGGTCGTTGTGCTTTCCCCCAGCACGGATGCACTTCTGGGCGTCGGCCGCGCGGGTGAGCTTGGCCAGGTCCGAGTTCGGGTCCGCCGTTCCCAGGAAGATGGGCTTGAACTGGTTCATTCCGGCGTTAGCAAAAAGCAAAGTGGGGTCGGAGTGAGGGACAACCGAGGAGGAGGGCACGGCGGTGTGCCCCTTCGTCTCGAAGAACTCGACAAAGGTCGAGCGGACGCGGTCTCCCGACCAGGCCGGGGACGAGCCCGGGGCGATCGAGGCCAGGGCATCGGCGTCCTCGCCCGCTCCCGGCGGCGAGGGCTTGGCTGCTTCGGACAACGCTTTGGCGACGGCCTCGTGCGCGAAGACGGCGTCGATGAACGCCGCGGAGGCGGGGAAGGCCCCCCTGATCCTCTCGGAGGCCGAGGGGAGCGCAAAGGCCGGAGCGAGCGCCCCCGCGACGGCGGCGTCCGTCGAAGTGAAAGAGGCGGAGCCCTCCACGAGGGAGGAGGTGCCCTTGGCTTTCTCCTCGAGCGTCGGGAGCAGCTTCGCGAGCGACGAGAGGGATTCTTCGGCCTCCGAAGGAACAATGTCCCGCTCGCCGGCAATCGGCTCGACGAGGCCCGCGGCGGCGGCGAGCGCCTCGGCGGCGAAGAGGGCCCAGGCGTCCTCGACCGGAGCGCCGCCGTCGGAAAGGGCGGCGATGACTGCTTTCAGGCCGACGGCGGACGGAGCGGAGGCGTTGGCCGGGACAAGGATGGGGAACTGTGGAGAGATGGGAGGCGGAGGTGGAAGAAGAGAAGAGAGGGAAGAAGAGGGTTGAGGTTGAGGTTGAGGTCGAAAGAAGAAGGAAGCAATCGAAAGAAAAAAAGAGAGCGAAAGCCGCCGTCGAAAAGAGCATTCGCAGGCGAAGAAAACTTGAAGTCTGTGCGTTTCTATTTTATTTTCCACTCGCAGGGCGTCGAGACACTGAAACAAAGCACCCTCTAGTGCGGTGCGATGACGTGGAATGTGCTCAGCGGCGCAAGGAGAGCGTCGTTTCTGTCAAGTAAAGAGAAACGATGGCGAACCATCGATCGACGATCGATCGAACGAGCAATCAATCATTCGACTCCCTACTCTTCCCTCTTTTTTTCCACCGCCTCTGCCCCAATCATACTCACGTCTCCCTCAGCCGAAAGCTTCAGGTAGCGCGGCATCGCGTTGGTGACCCCGGGGGTGAACGGAGGCACCACGGGCTGCGGCTGGCCTGCCAGAGCGGCGGCGACACGGGCCGGGAGGGCGACGAGCGCCGGGCCGTGGAGGGTGGGCGGCGGCGAGGCCATTATGGTCTCTCGATTTGCGATGAAGAAGAGGGGAACAAGGGGATGGAGAATACTCTCGCGCTCTCGTCGCTCTCTCGCTCCGTGAAGAGAAGGGCGAAAGGAGAGGAGAGGAAGAGAAGAAGTGGAGGCGAAGTCGAAAGTTTCGAAGTTTCGAAGTTTTTTTTGTTTTCTTCGACTCGACCACGCGCTGCTCTCACTCTTCTCTTCTTTCCTTTTGCTTCTTCGTTTTCTTTCCCGTTTGTTTCTCCATCTCTCCCGCCGCCACTAGCTCGAGAGCATGGCCGACGAGGAGGAGTATGCCGACGGCGGGTGAGTCGAGCAAGCGCGTCGCCGCTGCTGCTGCAAGCAGGCAGCAAAAGGCCGAATGCCGCTTGCTCGAGCGTCAGGCATCAAGCCGCCGCCGTCGCTCCATCTCCTCCCTTCTTTCTCTCTCGCGCACTCACACGCCTCTTTCTCTGTCAATCCAATCATCTCACGCTCACACCAACAGCTACGACGCCGAGTACGACGAGGCGCCCGAGGACGTGAGTGTTGCGAGAGTGGAGAAAATGAAAACACAAGAAGAAGAAGCTTTCGCCGTCGTTGGATTTTGATGGGCATCGAAAAAACTCGTTGACGTTCATTCGAGGCTCGTTTTCGCCCTGTTGCGCTTGTCTCTTTCGCTCTCTCGCGCTCTACATAACTCTTGAGTGAACGTTTTGTACCAGCCATATCAGAATCAAAAGCAGCTGACGTCATTTTTAATTCCAAAACAAAAAAAACAAAAAAACAGAACCTCGACGCCGGCGGCGATGGTGCAGAGCACGCCGACGACGGGGGCAACGCCGCGGGTGCGCCCGGAGCGGGCGCCCCGGCCGAGGTCGAGGTGGTGACCGACCCGAACGCGCAGCAGCCCGGCCAGGGCCCCAACCGCGAGAGGATCACGACGCGCTACCTGACGAAATACGAGAGGGCTCGCGTCTTGGGTACGAGGGCGCTTCAGATCAGCATGAACGCCCCCGTGATGGTCGAGCTGACGGGAGAGACCGACCCCCTCGAGATCGCCGCCAAGGAGCTCCGAGAGAAAAAAGTCCCTTTCATCATCCGCAGGTTCCTGCCGGACGGCAGCTATGAGGACTGGGCCGTGGACGAGCTGATCCCGAGCGACCGATAGAGAGAGAGAGAAAGTGGGAGAGAGAGGGGTGTGTGTGGTGGGAGAGGAGAAAAAAAAACTGCAGTTCATGATTGTTGTTAAAAAAAAAAGATGTTTTTTCCCGAAGGCTTTCAAAAAAGCAGCCATTTTCCTCGTTTGTTTTTCTTGCACACGAAAAAGAGAAAGAAGGAGAACGTACGCGAACTAGGAAGAAATGAAACATCGGAATGAATGAAATGGTTGTGGTGGTGGTTGTGGTGGTGGAACGGAAAAAAAAAAAAACACTCGGGGCAGATGCAAAAGAACGAAAAAAACAACTCTTTCTCTTTCCCTTTCTCTCTCTCTTTTCTCCCTCCAAAAGGAAACCCCCGAAACCCAAAACAGGAACAGCAACAGAAGAGTAAAATCATCCATCACACCCTTGGCACGGCATTCATCCAGAGCCCCTTGCCAGGCTGCAGCGTCAGCCTCAGCACAACTTCGCTCTCGACCTGCTCTGGCCCTCCGGCCCTCTCGCTCAGCCTGAACGAGAACCGCTGGTAGAGAGCCGCGACGCCGCCGTCGTGCATCAGCCTCGCCAGCGACTGGCCGATGCACTGCCTGGGCCCGACGGAGAAGGGGATGAAGCGCTTGACTTTTTCGCGCTCGACGTCAGCGACATCGCCTTGCGCCGCGAGGTAGGCGTCTCCGTCGACGACGACGGTCGACGGAGAAGTCGAAAGCGAGAGCGAGGTCGCAAGCGACGGCGACGGCGACAGACCTGCCGCCGCCGCGGTGCTCGAGGTCGCCTCCAGGCTCACCGCCTCGGCGGTCCCGTTGCCGATAACGCTCCCGCTCTTGCTCAGCGTCAGCGCCGGCAGGTACTCGCACGCCGCCTCGCCCCACCTCTCCGGCCGGAACGCGGCGGCGTCGGGGCCCCAGTTCGACTCGAGATGGTGCACCGAGTCGAACGGGCACAGGACGACCGTCCCTTTCGGGACCAGGTGGCCCCGGATCACCAAGTCGCGCGCGACGCGGCGCGTGGTGCCCGAGGAGGCCACGGGACGCACCCGCATGGCCTCCTTGCAGACCCAGCCCAGGTAAGGAAGCTTGGCAAGATCAGCATACTCGATGGCGCGAGGTTTCGGGTTTTCGCTCGTCGCCAGCAGACCGGCCCCTTTGAGCTCCGCCACGACCTTGGCCTCGACCTCCGGGTGCTGCGAGATCAAGTAAGTAGTCCACGTCATCGCGTTCCCTGCCGACTCGATCCCTGCGGCGAAGTAGACGCCGAATTCGTTGGCCAGGGCCGCGTCGTCGAGAGGGGCGTCGCCCCTCGAAGGGTCGCGCAGCCGCAGCAGGTGTGCGGCGATCGACTCATCGTCGGCGCTCGGCGGCCCGCGGGCTTTCACCTCGGCCACCAGCTCCCGCATGTGCCGCTTGTAGACCTTCCAGGCCGCCGTGCCCTTTCGAACGCCGGCGTCCCAGACCATGGCGGGGCGGGCAGGGTTGGTGGCGGACTTGTAGAGCTCGAGCATGCCATCGCGCAAGACGTCAAAGAGGCCGTCGGTGGCCGAGTCGGAGAGGACTTTCGAGGTCTCGAAGTCCTTGGCGAAGCCGACGACGCCCGTGATGTCCATGGCGAAGCGCATGTACCTGTTTGTTTTTTGTTTTTGTGGAGAGGTTGAGGTTGGAAAGAGAAGGGGAGAAAGTGAGTTGGGAAAAAAGAAGAGGCGGGAGGTTTTGAGCTTTTTTTTTCACCGAGAAAAAAAAACCGATTTCGACGACAAAAAACTAAAAAAATTAAAACTGCTCCTCACATGTTGTTGATGTCGACGTCGTGGTCCTTCCCGGACTCCATCAGCGCGTCCCCGATCCTGTTGGCGATCGCCACGATCCCCGGGAAGGAACCCTTGATGTTCTTCATCACGAACGCAGGGGCCGTGCCCTTTCTCACGAGGCGCCAGTGCGCCGATTTCGTGCCGGCGGTGAACAGAGAGTCGTGCCCGTTCTGGCTGATCATCTTGTTGCCCAGGGGAGGCTCCAGACACTTGTCGAGCCCTTCTCCAGCGCCAAACAGCATGTTGACGATGCGCGCGTCCGAGGCCACCAGCATGCGGCGGTGGACCAGGCGCATCGTGAAAAAGCCGTCGTGAGCCGTAGACCAGCGGCGCAGAGCTCGGTGGTGGTCAGGGGCGAGCATCGAGGCGACGTTGCCACTGACGATCCCTCCCTTGGGGTGCGGGATCTGGGGAATGGGATTTTGGGAGAGGGGAAGGAGAAGAGAAGAGAGGCGAGGGCTAGTGGTGAGAGAAAGAGAAGAAGAAACGAAGAAGAAAAGAAAAAGGGAGCAGACGCGACGAGCTCTCTTGTTTTCTCTCGGAGAGTGCGAATGCGGCTAGCTGTTTTTCTTGAAACGGAATTAAACAACAAAAAAAGAGCTCATCGACTCTCTCACCTTGCCGAGGTAGTAGAAGCACCGGGCCCACTCGGCGAACTCGAAGAGCAGGCGCACGGCGGTGAGGGCGAGCACGGAGGCGACCAGGGCCGCGGTGAGTGGCGCGGCGGTGGAGGCGATGATTGATGCGATGGAAGAGATGGAAGAGGTCGAGGTCGTCGACGACGAAGAGGAGCTCGTCGAAGATGCGACGATTCTCGCAGAGGCCACGGCCGCGACGGCGACGGCGATCGCCGCCGTGGCGCGCGAGGCCGTGGTGGCTTCAGTCATGGTTGGACGGCTGCTGCCGATTTTGTTTTATTCCCAAAGAGCCTGTGTGTGTATGTGTGAGATGGATGCGAGAGGGACAAGAGGGGGGTGAGACGACGGCGAACGAGGGGTCGAAGAGAGCGAAACCAGATTCGATGCCTTTTCTAGTAAAAAAAAACCCTTCAATCGCGTTGCTTCTTTCCTTCCGTAGCGCCTCTCTCACTACCGCCTCCCGGAAATGGAGCTTTGATATCCTTCCCATACCGACACGCAGGGTGGCGGTGTTGAACGAGCGTGTGGCAAGGGAGGACTGAGGCTGAGGGGTTGCTAGAGAGCATGCCGGCGTCGGCGAGCGGCGTCGGCGAGCGGCGATGGCAAAAAAAAAGACAAGATTGAAACCCTTTTTTCCCCCCCACCCTGTCGAAAGTACCGCGTGCTTACCGCTTGGGTTTGCTTTGAGTGCCGCGATCGAAAGAAACGCAGATGGAAGAACAGAAAGGAGGGAACGAGCGCCGGAAAGGGGGGCCTTTGAAACCGCTTTAAGCACGGGGGGGGGGGACAAGAAGAAGAAGAAAAAGAAAAGAAGGCAAAACCGAAAAAAAGTAAAGAGTGGAGAGGAGATCGAAAAGCCTCTCAGGCCGAGAAATCGTCAAAAGAATCATCGAAAAAATCAAAAAGAGACCGATCCTCTGCTTTTCATCCTTCTTCTCCAGGTCCGTTTCTTGCTTTTTACCTTCGTCTTCTGACCTTTTCTTTATTGCTAAGGATAGAGTGCGTCGTCAGCTTGCTCTGTGGGCAAAGAAAGGGGGACGAGAAGGATCGTAAGAGCGCAAAAAAGAAGAAGAAGACAGAGAGAGACCATCGGCCGATGGTCAATCTCTTCTTTTTCTTCGCCGCCCTCGACCGCGACAACCTCTTGACCTTTCTCCTACGCCCTCCCGCCGTCTCTCCTTCTGACCTACCTCTCTCTTCCCTCTCTTCCATCAACAGGAGTTGCTCTTTGAACGCATTCTCAAAGCATCAGATCGCGGATCAGAAGAGAGAAGGGAAACAGCGCGACCGCAAAACACACCCCCCTTCCGTCTCTGAAGTCAAGGGCGGCGAAGGAGAAGAAGAAGAGAGAAAAACTCGAATTTCAATGCTCGCCTCTCCGTCGTCGGCTTCTTGCGCTCTCCGCGGCAGCACGTCTCGCCGCTCCAGCAGCAGCGCTGTGAGGACGCGCTCGATCGTCCGCGTCACCTGCGCTGCTGCTGCTGATTCGCTTCGAGCCGCGCAGCCCAAGAAAGGCGCCGGCTTTGTTTCGGTCAGAATGTTGCCTTCTCTTCGATCGATGACCTCCTCGTCTTCGACCTCGACCTCGACCTCCTCTTCTACCGCCCTCTTCGCCATGCCCCCCGCAGGCTCCCCTCTCGACGCCTCCTACGCCCACATCCCCCGCCCGCCACCCTCGGGACGCCGCTCGGGCGTCATCCTCCACCCCACCTCGCTCCCAGGACCGCACGGAGTCGGGGACCTGGGCCCGCAGGCCTTTGCTTTCGTCGACTTTTTGAGCGCGGCCGGCGTCGGCGCGTGGCAGGTCCTCCCGCTGGTGCCGCCCGAGACGGCTTACTGGTCCCCCTACGTCGGCAGGGACGCGCTCTGCGGCTCCACGTTATTGCTCAGCCCGGACGCCCTGGTCGACGACGGGCTCGTGGAGGCGGGAGACGCCGCCGAGGCTCTGAGGAGTTTACCCCGTTCGGCCGGGAGAGGCGTCGGGGGGAGGCGCGGAACGAAGTCCGTCGATTACCCGGCCGCGTCCAAGGCCAAGGCGCCGCTGCTGCTGAAAGCCGCCAAGACCCTGGTGGCGAGAGCGAGGAGCAACGACGACGGCCAGGACTCTCTGGCGAACGAGATGAACGGCTGGAGGCAGCAGCACGGCTGGATCGAGGACTCTGCTCTGTTCGACGCGCTGTCTTCGCTCGACCCGCAATGCTCGCAATGCGAGGAGTGGTGGTCGTGGCCCGAGCCGCTGCGATACAGGCACGAGGACGCCGTGAGGGAGGCCAGAAACAAGTACAGAGACGCGATCGACGAGTTCGTGGCGCTGCAGTTCCTGTTCGACAGGCAGTGGCAGGCGCTCAAGGTAAAGAAAAAAGGAAAACGTTTTTTTTTTATCTCTTTCTCTTTCTTCAACGAAATAAAAAAATTCTCACATACTTTTCCCCTCTCTTTTTCTTTTTCCCCCTACCCTCAACCGCCACGACACCACCACCAGATTTACGCCAACTCCAAGGAGGTCATCCTCGTCGGTGACATGCCCATCTACGTCGGGGGCCACTCTGCAGACGTCTGGGCCCACCGCGACCTTTTTTCTCTCGGGGACGACGGCTCGCCACGCGCCGTCTCCGGCGTTCCCCCCGACGCCTTCTCCGACACGGGGCAGCTGTGGGGTTCTCCTTTGTATGATTGGCCTGCCCACCAACGCGAAGGGTTCGCCTGGTGGGCCAGGCGACTGGAGAGAGCGAGGGAGCTCTACGATCTGACCAGGGTCGACCACTTCAGGGCTTTCGCCGGCTACTGGTCGATCCCGGCCGACGCCGAGACGGCGATGGGAGGGTCCTGGGTTTCCGGGCCTGGCAAGGAGCTCTTCGACGCTGTGTCGGGCAGGATCGGGCACGTGGCGATCATTGCCGAGGACCTGGGAGTGATCACCCCTGATGTGACGGAGGTGAGACGGAGGAGAAGAAGAGAGGTTTTGAGAGGTTTTTGAAGTTTTTTTTTTCCCCCGGGGTCGAAGAAGAAGAGAAGAAAGAGAAGAAAAAACTCACCTCTCTTTCTCTCCTTGTTTTTCAAACCAAAATTCCAAAATCGAAAAACAGCTGCGCCTCTCCCTGGGCGCCCCCGGGATGGCCGTGCTGCAATTCGCATGGGGTAAGAAGAGAGAGGGAAAAGAGAGAGAGCGTTTTGATTTGATGAGAGAGAAAAGAAAAGAAAAAAAACTCACTATTTATCTTCTTCTTCAACAACAAAAACCAAAAAAGGATCCGACGCCTCCAACCCGCATCTCCCGCACAACCACACCGCCGAGACCGTCGCCTACCCGGGCACGCACGACAACGAGACCTGCCTGGGTTGGTGGGAGGACGGATCCGCCAACGCCAGCGACAGGAAGAACCTGCTCTCGTACCTGGGAGAAGGGGCCGGGAAGGACCCAGCTGGCGCCCTGCTCCGCGCCTCTTGCGGCTCCGTGGCTCGCCTGGCGATCTTCCAGCTGCAGGACGCGCTGAGGCTGGGCAACGACGCGAGGATGAACTTCCCCGGCACGGCGGGAGGGATCAACTGGGGCTGGCGCGTCCCGGCGGCTTCGTTCTCAGAATTTAAAAAAGAAGCCGCCGAACTCAGGCACCTGATGCGCGTGACGGGGAGGATCCAGCCCCTGCAGGAGAAGGTCAAGGATGAGGACGCGGCGAAAGTGGTGGCGGAGCTTCCCAGCGCCGCGGCGACCTCCGTGGCGTTGAAGGCGGGAGGAGGAGGAGGAGGAGGTCTGAGGACTCCTGTCGGGAGAGCTCTCGGCTGGCTGTTGCTGCGGAAATAGAGGAGGGGTTTTAGGGTCATTTAGTGTTAGAATTTAGGGAGTGAATCGCGAAATTAGAGAAAAAGAGGGAGAGTCGCGGTGGAGAGAGAGAGAGAGAGAAAGAGAAACAGAGAGTTGAGAAAAGAAAAGAAAAAAATCCAAGAAAAAACAAAAAATAGTTTTCGCGAGTTGAATTATGATGATGAAAAAATGTTGCAAGTTCTTTTTCCTTTTCCTCCTCCTCCTCCTCCTTCTCAGTATTCAATACTTCTGCCCCGGCGCCAGCACGGGGAGGTCGGCCGGGAGATTGACCTTCCGGCCCAGGAGCAGCTTGCTCGCTTCAGCTGAAGCGGCTTCAGCTTTCGACGCAACAGGAGCAGCGGCAGCGGCAGCAGCCCCACCACCTCCACCCCCGACCTTGCTCCTCAGAGACTCCCTCACCCCTTCGGCGAACAGCGCGTGCCACCTCGAGTCATCGGTCAGCTCCGGGTGGAAGCTGGTCGCGAGAAGGTTGCCCTGGCGGACCGCCACGGCGACCACGCGGGGGATGGAAGCCGCCGCCGCGGCCGCGGCCGCCGCGTCGGAGGCGGAAGAAGAAGAAGAAGAAGGGCCGCTGCCGTTGCTGTTGCCGCTGCCGGTCGCCCTCGAGCGAGCGGCGGCCTCGACCTGCTCCTCGGTGAGCTCGAGCCCGGCCAGGACCTCGACCCCGGGGCCCGTCTCGAGCACCGCGGGGGCGCGGATGAAGACGGCGCGGAAGCCCGGCGAGATGGAAGAAGAATCTGAAGAAGAAGAAGCGTTCCCGTTGGCGGCGGCGGCGCTAGAACCCGCCGCGGCCAGGAAAGGCTCGAGGCATTGGGGGGGAGGCAGCGTGGCCTCGAAGGAGTCTGCCTGCGCCCCGAAGAAGTTGCGGGAGACGAGGGCGTCGAGCCCACCCAGAAGGGCCTGGCCTCCCTCCTTCATTCCTGCGTGTGTGGAGGTGGGATTAGATCGCGGAAAGAGGGGGAAGGGGGTCAGAGAGAGGTCGAGAAGTCGAAGAGGAGGTCGAGAGAAGGAACACGACGGTCGACGATCGGAAATAGTAAAAGTTGCACCTCTCCTCTTCTTCTTCTTGTTCTCTTTCTCGCTTTCTCTCTTCTCCTTCCAATTCTCACCAACGGCCCTGTTCGCCAGGAAGATCAGCCCGGCGCAGGTGCCCCACAGGGGCTTCCCGGAGCCCGCGTACTCTCTGAGGGGGCCGACGAGCCCCCACCGCTCGGCGACCAGCGCCATTGTCGTCGACTCCCCTCCCGGGATGACGAGGCCGTCGCAGCGCACCAGCTCCTCCGCCGTCCGCACCTCCAGGGCGGTGACGTTCGGGAGACGGCGCAGAGCAGTCGAGTGCTCGCGGAAGGAGCCCTGAAGGGCGAGGACGCCGACTGTGATTGGGGTTGGTTGTGTCGTCGCCGTCGCTGCCGTCGTCGTCGTCGGTGGAGTTGCTTCGGTCGTCATGTTGGATAAGTGCTTGGGCGGTTCTTCAGAGAATTAGTGTGTATTTGGATGCTGGGGAGAGAGAGGCAGGTGTGGGGAGCGTAACAGACACGATTAAAGGTGCAGGGAGGTGAACCGCGGGCGCGAGCGGAGGTTCAGAGAGAGAAGAGGAAAAAAAGAGGAAAGAGTGATCTAACTCACTTTGCTCGCTCGCTCGGCTCTCGATCGAATGCCTCCCTAGATGGTATCCATCGATCTCAGCGTCAGCGCTGCCGCTCTCGCGGCGTTGCGCGAGGACGCCAGGAACGCAGCAGCAGAACCAGATGATTCGTCAACGTTTTCCCATGTTTCGGCGTGGCTGATCGGTGTCTCCTTGAGGGAGAAATCGACCGGCAAAGACGCCATTCGGGTTGTCGGCGTCGTTCGATCTTCGACGACGACGACGACGACGACGACGACGACGACGACGACGACGCAGGGCCGACCCCTCTCGGAGGACCTCGGTGAGTTTTTTCCGCCGCCCCCTTTTTTTCTTTTTTCCTCAATTGCGATACACAAAGGCATCGAGAACTGACGTAAGTGAAATGAAACACACACAAAAACAACACGTAACAGCGGCGACGACGGCGCTGCTGCCCGGTGGCGTCTCCGTCGTCGGAGCCGCTGCCGCCGCCCTCTCTCCTCCTTCCTCTTCTTCTTGTCCTCCTTCATCTTCCCTTCTCGACCTCGCTTCCGCGGCGGCGAAGGCAGCTCGAGCAGCCGGAGGAACCTCTGCGGGATCCGTCGCAGCCGCGGTCGACTCGGAGGGCGCAATCGTCTGGCTTTGCGGTGGGGAGCAAGTCGAGGTCGCTGAAGGAGAAGAAGCAGCAACAGAGGCAACAGCTGCGACTCTTCCTCCTCCTCTCCTGCTCTCCCCCGCCGTCGCGGCCCTCGCCGCCCCGCCAACGGTCGACCCATGGCTCTGCCAGCGCTTCTCCTCCGTCCGCTGCGGGCCCCTCAGGGTCGGCGGCGGCCTCGCAGGGGCGGCGGCATGCCTCGCCGAGCTCTGCGGCGACGGCGACGACCCCGGGGACGCCGCCTTTGTCGTCGATCTCGCCGAATGCTCTCTTTCTTCTCAGTCTTCGTCTTCATCTTCTTCGCGCCCTCTGCTGCTCGCCGGGGACGGGCCAGCGCCTCAATCGAGCTCCCTGCTCGCTCCTCTGCGCGTGGCGCCGCACGCGTCTCCGCCGCCGCCGCCGCCCGTCTCGCTCCGGGGGAGCGCTTCTTCTTCGGGCCCGCCTCCGGCACCGACAGCCGTCTTCGAGCCCGGGAGCTGCAGCAGCGAACCTTCGTCCGATTCATCCAATAGCGAGCTTTTACTCGACGCGCTGGCCCTCTATCCGAAGAGTGCGACGGCGGGAGAGGCGGCGGCGGCTCTCAGGGTTGCCCTCTCGAGGCAGCTTCGGGCGGCGATGGGTTGTTCTCCTTCTTCGAGCTCTTCTTCCTCTTCTTCTTCCTCGAATCTGCGCGCTTTCCCGTTCCTGCTCCCCGGTCTTCCCGTGTTCGTGACTCCGCTGATGCCCTGCTGCGCGGCTAAGAAAAGCGAGGCGGGGGAAGAAAAAAATGAAGGAGCGAAGAAGGAACGGGCGAGCTCTTCTTCTTCTTCCTCTCCCTCTGAAGCCGCGAGAGCCTCTCTCGGCAGGCGCCTCCGCGTGCCCGCCGGCTTGCCATTTCTGAGACCTTCCGCGGCTTTCGCCTTCCCGTCACTGCTCAAAACGAAGAAGAAAAGGCGAGAAAAGCTCCTGAACGTCCACCTCTCCCTCCCTTCGTTTTGTTCGTCTTCGAAATCTTCTTCTCCTTCGGCCCCTCTTTCGCCTTTCCCTTTCAAGCCCCCGCTCCCAGAGTCCCCGACGCTCTCCGCGGCGTGCGTCGCCGGCAACTACCGCTACCACCACTACGGCCAGGACTCGAAAGACGACAGGGGGTGGGGCTGCGCGTACCGCTCTTTGCAGACGCTCTGGTCGTGGTTTGAGGAAAACCACTTTCTGAACAACGATGATGAAGACGACGAGCGACGAAGAAAGAGGCCGCCGCCTTCCCACGCAGAGATCCAAAGGGCGCTCGTCTCCCTGGGGGACAAGCCCGCCTCTTTCGTCAACTCAAACCAGTGGATCGGGGCCCTGGAGATAAGCTACGTGCTAGACCATTTAGCAGGGGTCCAGTCGAAAGTGATCACGGTGGCGAGCGGGAAAGAGATGAGCTCGTCGCAGGCCGCTGGCGCGCTCGTGTCTCATTTCGCGAAACAGGGCACTCCGGTGATGATCGGAGGCGGAGTGCTCGCGTACACCTGCCTCGGCTGCTGCTACGACTCCGCCAGTGGAGAAGCCAGCTTCCTGATCCTGGACCCGCACTACTGCGGCACCAGCGACGACAATGGAGGAGGAGGGGAGAAAGAGTCGGCTGCTACCGCCGCCGCCGCCGCTGTTGTGAAAGGCGGGTGGTGCTCTTGGAAAAAGCCCGGGGACAGCGCCGCGGCCGGGGGCCCCCTGTTCGTGGACGACGCATTCTACAACCTGCTGTGCCCGCAGAGGCCGTGAGAGAGTGTAAACAGATTGAAATCTAGAATTCATTAATTTCGCTGGTTTCCAGTTTTTTGTTCTTTTGATTTTACATTGGAAGGGGCGGGAAAAAAAAAGGAAAAGCGGGAACGAGGAAGAAGAAAGAAAGTACTTCCTCTCCCTCCTCCCCGCTCTTTTTTGTTTGGAAAAACAGAGAAGATTTCGCGAAAGATGGGACGCGTAAAGCAGAATCGTTGCAACGAAAAAGAGTGCAGAAGGGTGGTGGTGGGAACCGCGGTGGAAGTGTTGTTTTCTTTTTTAGTTTTGTTTCGTTCATTTTTTTCCTAAAAAAAAGTGTCGTTTGTTTTTGGTTTGTCTGTTTTCTACCTCTCTCCTCTCTCTCCTCTCTTCCTCTCTACTGAGCAGGGACGTTCTGGGCGTTGTGCGCAGGGGCCAGGGGCTGCTGCGTGGCCTGGTAGTCCTTCGGGCGGCGGAAGAGCATGATCTGTGTTTTTTTGTTTTGGAGAAAAAGGAAAAGAGAAAAGGTTGAGTTGGTTTTTCGGGTTTTTTCCTCTGTTTTTCGAGCGGCGGAAAAATGAAAACTTTTTTTTCAAAAACCACTCACGTGGGGCTCCGGTCTGTGGATGGCGTAGTGGACCCAGCCGCGGGACTGCTGCACGCCGATGCCCCGCCACTCGGCCTGTTTTGGTGTTTGGAGTTTGAGGAGGAGGAGAAGAGGAAGTGAGAGTCAGAGAAGAAGAAGAGGAAAGGTCGAGATCACCCGAAACGGGAAAAAAATTCTGATTGATTCCCGTTCTCTCTGATCGGTTTTTCCGGCCTCGCATTCTACAGCTTTCCCGAGCGATCGTCTTCTGATCCAGGGTGCAATTGAGAGCGGCGGTCGAATACCACGCCCTGGATGGTTTGGCGGGCGTGATCAACCCCTGCAACGCAGAGAACGCAGCGCTCCGAAAAAGAAAAAACTCGATCCAATTTTTCAATCGCCGCCTTTTTCCGGCTGGTCGAGGTCGAAACGAGCGAAGAAACGCGAAGAGCAAAGCAGACTGAGGAAAAACTGCTCTTGCAGTTTCAGCCGCCCCTCTTTCTTCCTAAAATCCTCACCTCGCTCAGCAGCTTCCCCTTGGGGAGGAGCTGCGCGATGTCCTGCGGGAGCACGACGTGTCTGAGAAGTGTAGGTATGAAGAGGAGAGGGAGAGAGAAAGAGAGGCGTGAGAAGAGAAGGAAGAGGAGGGGCAACGCGATGGGCGTCAGAGAACACGACCGAACAGAAGAAGAAGAAAAAAGCATTGGTTTTTCTCCCTCCTCTTTTGAAGCCCTTGCGCTCCTTCTCTGAGCTTCAAACTCACCTGTACTCGTAGATGTCGTCATAGTACTTTTCAGAGTACTGGTAGAAAGAGGAAGAGATTGGACGTTGAGGAGGGAGAGCGGAGGGAAAAGGGTAAGCGAAATGAAAGGAAGGAAGGCCGACGTTTTTTTCTGTTTTCAATGGCTTCTCTTCTCATTCTCTTGTCTCTACTCTTTCTGTCTGCTGCCTCACCTGGATCTGGTTGGCCGGCATGGTTGGTTCTCAGAAAGAGAGATTCCTCGCTCTGGTCTCAGAAGGAAGAAGAAGAGGAAGCGCGGCGAAGGAAGAGAAACGAGAACGAAGAAGAGGAAAGTGGAAGACAGTGGTCGTTGGTTTTCATCGTCGAGTTTTTTTTTTTTTTTCGTCGGTCGTTCGTCGACGCGGGCCGACGCTGCTTTCAACCCCGACCCTTCTTCGACAGAGAGCCGTTTTCGTTTTTCAATGTTACAAGTCCCCCCTACATCTCTACCTCTTCTCCCGCGCGTCCAGAGCCCTCAGCCCCAACCCTCCGACCGCGGCGAAGGTCAGGGGGACGCGCAGCTTCATCAAATAGGGAGGGAGCAACCCCTTCGATGCAAAGGCGGCGTCCGCGGCCGCAGCCGCGGCCAGGGTGGCTGCCGCAACCCCCGCCGCCCGAGCTTCGCCCTCCCTGCTGTTTTTTCCGTCTTTGTTATTTTTCTCCACCACCAGGGCCGTGGCGGGCCAGGCGAGGAGGCACGGGGTCACGCTCCACAGGTACCGGAGCGCCGTCGCCCTGGGGCAAGCACCAGCAGGAGGAGAAAGAGCAGAGCTCGCTCCGCTTCTCCTCCTATTCCAGGACACGCCCGAGGCAGCCAAACCCCAATGAATGCCGCCCAGGAAGCTCGCGATGGCGACGCCATACCCCACCTGCAGCGCCGCCGCGTTCTCGCGGACGAAATCGGGCAGGAGCGGCACGTGGGGCTCGACCTGAGGGGCCAGCGCGAGGAAGGGGAGCGCGCCGGCGGCGCCGAGCGCGAGGGCGACTGCAGGGACTTCCGAGGAGGAATAAGAGGAAGAACTTGAAGTCGACGCTGCTGTCTCTGAGGAGAAGCTCCTCCGCTGCTTCGCGAGTCTCCTCTTGCCCTGCGCGCGTGGTGAGTGGTTGAGAGAGAGAAAGCAGGAGGCGGGAAGTTGAGGTTGAGTTTTTTTTTGTCAATGCCTTTCGAACGCATCATCTCTCTCGTTCTCTCTCTCTCTCTCCCTTCCTCCGCAAAGCTCACCTCTGCCCAGGAGCGACGCGCGAGGGCGCGGAGGGAGCCAGGAGCCATGCCCTTTTCGTTCTAGCGGTGAATTGAAAGAGGAAAAAGAAAGAGAAGGTTGGCGCTGAAAGAAGCGAAAAGAGAAGTTTGAAGATCGAAAAATAAATAAACAAAAAAGTCGTCGCCTTTCTCGTCGTCGCTCTCTCATTACTTTTTTCGTTTTCACTTTTCCGCTTCAACAACAACAAAAAAGCATGACGCGCCACCCTCCCGACGAGCCCCGCCCCACGCACGTGCCAGGCACGAGCGACGGCGGGGGAGATCCGCTCGACGTCCTCGCGACGACGGCGCTGCTTTCCGGAGGCGGAACAGGAGGAGGTGAGCACCAACAGAGGGACCCTCTTCTCGGCACCCGCGGCGCCGGAGGGACCGCCGGGGAGGTCGAGGCCGCGCCGGCGGTCGCCGGCGCCGGGCCCGTGCTCGAGGACTTTGTGTCGGACGACGACGATAAGGAGGAGGAAGAGCTCGAGGCGGGAGGGAGCCAGAACGGGGAAGAAGAAGAAGGAGAAGGAGAAGAGCAACGAGCGGCGGGAGCAGCTCCGACCACTTCCGCCTCGACCCTCGCTGCCTTCAAGACCTCGCTCCGCAACGCCTCCCTGGCCCTGGCGCCTTCTTTCATGCGCCCCGGGTGGGAGCAGGAGGTCGAGGAGGAGGCGACGGGCGGCGGCGGGACGAAGCGGGAGTGGGAAGCCTCTCTGCTCGGGATCGAAGAAAACGCTTCTGTTTCTCCTTCTTCCGCTTCCTCTTCGACATCCGAAGCGCTCGCGGCCGCGGCGCTCGCGCTCGCCTCGAACCTCGACGACGCCCACTGCAGAACCCCGCGCCAGCTTCCCGCTTTCAGGAGGAGCGCGCGCAGGGTGCTGGAAGCTGGGGACGCGGAGGGCTTCGACGGGCTGATGTCGGGGTTGGTGAGGTCTGCCAACGAGGCCGAGGCGGCCAGGGGGAGGCGAGAGGAAGAGGCGGCGGCGGCTGCTGCAGCGGCGGCAGCGGCAGCAGCAGCAGCGGCAACTCCCCCGCCGAAGAGGAAGAGGACGGCGGCTATGACGAGGCAGACCCCGCCTCGCTCGCCCGTGACGCCGGCCGCCGGCTCGGGAGCGGGAGCGGGCGCGGCTTCGACGCCGCTCGCCGCTCTCTTCACCTCGCCGGCGACGTCTTCCGCAGCCGCCGCCACTGTAGAAGAAGAAGCCGCGCCGCCGCCTCCGCAAGCGACGCCCCAGCCCCCGACGGCTCCGACGCCCCGCTGGACCGAGGCGAGGGTCGACCTCGCCTGCCGGCACATCGCCCAGGAGCTCATGTCGTCGTCGAACGCCGCTGCGGCAGCGGCAGCAGCAGCAGGAGCAGCAGGAACGACGGCGACGACGCCTCTCGCTCCCTCTTCTCTTTCTTCTCTTTCTTCTCTTTCTTCTCTGGCGACGCCGACGCGCATCGACCTCCGCGCGCGGGTCAGGCCCCGCATCGGCGACACGGGCCTGCTGGACAACGCGCTCAAGGTGTGCGTGGGGCGGAGCTTCCTGCTGTCGGAGCTGCGGACGGCGCGCGGCGGCGGCGGAGGGGGAGGAAACGGAAACGGAAACAACACCGGCGGCGGCGGCGGCGGCGGTGGCGATGGAAGGAGCGGAGATGACGACAAGCAGCTTATGATCTGCCGCTTCCCGGACCCGGTCGACGGCAAGATGCGTTACCAGCTGAGGGAGCTCGGTCCCGATGGAGGGTTGCTGCCGGCGGTGACGGGGGAGGGAGGAGGCGCTGTTGCTCAGCAGCGGCCTTCTTCGACTTCTTCTCCCGCCGCCGTCGCTACTGCCGCTGCCGTTCCGCCTCCTCTTCCTCCTCCTCCTCCTCGTGTTGCTGTTGCTGCCCCGCCACCTCCTCCTCTTCAATCTCCCGCGCCCAGCCTGCGATCCAGGCTGCTCCAGGACCAGGCTTCGGCGCTGCGCTCCGACCTGGGCGCGGCCTCCAGGGCGCTGGCGGCGGCCTCGGAGCGCGCCGCGGCGCTCGAGGCGGGGAGAGGAGGAGGAGAAGCGGCGGCGGCGGCGGCGGCGGCGGAGAAAGAAGGTGGAGGGAGTGGAGGTTGATTGATGAAAACACAACGACGTGCCTTTTTGTTTTCCTTTCTCGCCCCTGTTTCCTTCTAAAAGAGATAGAGCGCACATTTAACTATGATTCACGCAGCAGCAAAAAAGACTGAAAAGAGTAACAAAATGGGGGGGAAGGGGGGGGAATGAAAAAAAAATAAACGAAAAAACTATCTCTCTTCTTCTCTTCTCTCTCTCTCTCTTCTCATTTCTCGCTACCTGCTCTTCTCCTCCCCAGCGGCAGCAGACGCAGCAGCAGGCGCAGGCAGCGGCACCACCTTCCCTTTCGCGTCCAATGCCTTCCTGAAAGGAATGAACTCGATGTTCTGGGGCATGTAAGGCCTCAGGCAGTCGGGCACCCTGACGCCGTCTTCCTCCTGCCAGTTCTCGAGCACGCAGCAGAGCGTGCGCTGCGTCGCCGCGAGCGTGCAGTTGAGCATGTGGACGTAGAGCTTCTCCTTCTTGTCCGAGCCGGTCGCGGAGGAGTCCCCGGGGGCCTGCGGGACGCGGAGGCGGGCTTCCACGGCCCTCGACTGGTAGTCGGTGCAGTTGGAACACGAAACGAGCTCCCGGAAGGCCGCGCCCGCGGGGAACCACGCTTCGAGATCGTACTTCTTGGCGGCTGCGTTGTTGAGCTCCCCGGACACGATGTTGACGACCTGGTAAGGTAAATTCAGAGCCTGGTAGAACTCCTCGGCGGTGGAGAGCATTTCCTCGAGTGCTTCCCAGGAAGCGTTGTTGAGAGGGCTCGTGACCGTAAACTGCTCGACCTTTTCGAATTGATGGACCCGGAAGATCCCGAGCGTGTCCCTGCCGTGAGACCCGGCCTCTTTCCGGAAGCAGGTGGAGTATCCCACGTATTTCAGGGGGAGCTCTTTTTCTTCGAACCAGCGCGCGCGGTGCAGGGCGCACAGGGGCTGCTCGGAGGTGGCGATCAGGTACTTGTCGTTTTCGTTTCCGTCCTCGCCTCCGCCGGCGGAAACCTTGTAGAGCTCCTCGTCGAACTGCGACAGCTGCGCCGTCTCCGCCATGATCTCTTTGTTGAGGAAAAAAGGCGTCGCGACGGGCTCCGCGCCGTGGGCCATGCCGTGCGCGATAGCAAACTGGATAAGGGCCTGGTTCAATAAGACGCCTTCCTTTTTCAGGTAGAAGCCGCGGCCTCCGGCGGCGACGACCCCGGCGTCGAGGTCGACGATGTCGAGGAGGCGAACGAGATCGACGTGGTTGTATTTTTTACCTTTCGCCGGTCCAGGCTCTCCCCAGGTGCGCACCACGACGTTGTCGTTCTCGTCCTTTGAAACGGGGACTGACTCGTGGACCAAGTTGCCGATGGGGGCGAGGGCCTTGTCTCGAGCAGCGAGCGCGTCGGCGGTCGAGGCCCGGGCGGCGGCGATCTCGTCCTTCATCGCCTTGGATTTCTCCTGGAGGGCAACTGCTTCTTCTTTTTTCTTCTCCTTCATGAGCTTGCCGATCTGGTTGTTGATGGAGTTGAACTCCATGGCGAGGGTCTCAGCCTTTTGCGTGGCTGTGGTGATGGAGAGGAGGTCGGTAGAAGGAGTTGTGGACTGAGAGAGAGGAGGTCGAAGAGGAGGTCGATGCATCGAAAATGAAAAAGAAAAAAAGCAAGAAAAAAAACTCACCTTCTCGCCACGCCGCGTCCAGCTCGATGACCTTGTCGACGATCGCAGGGTCGCTGAAGCGCTTGCGGATGGAATCGCGCACGACCTCCGGGTCGCCGCCGCGGGCTGAGAATAGGAGGAGAGTTTTGAGGAGAGAGAGAGAGAGAGAGATGGAGATGGATGAGTTGTTGATGATGTTGCTTCGACGGCTGTTTTGCGGCGATCGACGACGCTGAACCATCTTTGTTTAATTTCGACGCCTTCTTATCAACTCACACTCGAGCAGCAACTCGATGGCGACGGGCATCGCGAGAACTCTGCTGTGGCCGAAGAGAGGGTGGAATGAACAGAGGGAACTGGGAGAGAAAGAGGTGCGGAAAGAGAGCTAGTTTTTCTCTTTTTTTTTCTTCCGGCGAGAGTGAACATATTTTTTTTTCTTCCGCTCGCTTCTCGCTTGCTGCATGCCTCCGTCGCTGCCCCGCAAGCGCCCCGCCCCTCGCTTCCTCGCCGTCGGAGCTCCCCTTCTGATCCTCGTGGGCTCTGGCTTCGCCGGGCTACAGCACCTCCTGAGCGGCAAGCTCGAGATCAAGGTAGGAGAGAGGTGGTTTGTAGGGCGCGAGAAAGCGTTGAAGATTGATTGCTTCGTTTTCGATCGATGCGATTGGTCCGATGGTCTGAAAAAAAAGTTCTTTCTTCTTCCTTCAAAATACACCATCGCAGGACGCACGCAACCGCGCCCTGGAGCTCGGAGACAAAGCTCGCAAGGAGTTTGACCTCGAAGCAGAAGCAGAGGTAAAAAAAAAGAGAGCGGCGAAGGAGAAGAGGGGAGAAGAAAGAGAGAGAACAAAAGACGGCTCGCCGCCGCCGCCGCCGTTGTTTTTTCTTTTCGACCTCCTCTAACCTGTTTTGCCTCTCCCTCCTTCCCCCATCACGCACCAACCCAACAGCGCCTCGACAAGACCGTCCTGCAAAGCGAGTACGAGAACAAGCCCATCGCACGCCCTCGCTACTAGGTAAAAGAAACAAATAACAGCAGCAACAATGGCAGACTCCAACTCTTCTTCCCTCGCCCCCCTGCCGCCTCCGCCGGCAGCCGCGGCAGCCCTTGAGCAGGCTCTGGCCGCCTGCCTCTCCCCGGACGCCGCCGCGCGCGCAGAGGGCGAGCAGGTCGCCGCTGACGCCACCAAAAAGGGGTCGAAGGCGGCCCTGCTGGCAGCGGTGGGGCTCCATTCCGCTTCCCACCACGTGCGGCAGCTCGCCTTCACTCTGCTGAAGAAGAACGCATCAAAGTCCTGGCGCCGCCTCGGCGCCTCGAGCAAAGCCGCGATCACCGCCGCGCCCCTTACTGCTTTGGAAAGAGACCCGGAGCCGGGCCCCAGGAGGGCCGCGGCGGCCTGCGCTGGGTCCATCGCCGCGCAGGCGCTTCCCCGCAACGAGTGGCCCGCGCTGCTCCCCTGGGCGCAGGCGGCGGTGTCTTCCGCCGAGCCGGCCAGGCGCGAGGCCGCGCTGGACCTGCTGGCGCAGCTCGTCGACGTCGTGCCCGCAGTGATGACGCAGCACGCTCCGGCGCTGGTCGCGGCGGCCTCGTCGGCGCTCGCGGCCTCGGCTGAGCTGCCCGCGGCGACGGCGCCCGCCGAGGCCTTTGCCGCCGCGTCGCGCGTCTCCTCGGCCGCGCTCGCTCTGCTGGCGTCCGTGGTAAACGGCGAGCCCGACGCCGCGGCAAAGAACGCAGTCAAGGCCGCCTTTCCTGTTTTAATCGCGTCGGCGGACCGCGCGCTGGCCGCGGGCGTCGCCGCCGCTGCGATCCCAGGATCGGCTGTGGCCGCGAGCAACGCCGCCGCCGTCGTCAAGTCTCAGGCCGAGGACACGTTCGCAACAGCCTGCGACGTGGCCGGAGACATCGTCGACTCCGGCTCGAGCATGATGGGCCAGGTCCCCATCGCCGACGTGGTTGCCTGGTGTCTGAGCCACGCGAAAGGAGGGCCCTGCGACTCCACGCCGAGCCTGACGACACCGCCGCCGGCGCCGCCGATGCCGACGCCGCCGCGCGCGAGGGGCCCGCCGCTTCTGATAATCGAGGCCCTGGCCCGCGCCCGCCCCAAGGCCCTGGCCAAGGCGGGTCACTCCGCGGCCGCGGCGGTCACCACGCTCTGCGAGCTGATCGCCGAGCCCGTCTCCACCGCCGACGGGAAGAACGACGTGAATGCCGAAGAAGAGGAGAACGACGACGACGAGCCCGGGTCTGGCGACAGCGACGACGAAGGTGGGGACGTCCCTCTCTCGACGCTCGCGGCGCAGGCCCTGGACGTTTTAGCTTTGAACTTGCCTTCGAGAGCGATCCTTCCCGCCGCCCTGGCCTTTGTCGGGGCCGCGGCCGCGGCGCAGCAGCCCCGGGCGAGGCGCGCTGGAATGGTCGTTTTACTTGTGATCGCCGAGGGCTGCGCCGACGGGTTCAGAAAAGGTTCCGAAGGCTCCAGTTCTTCTCGCCCGCTCCTCGCCGACGCCATCGCCGCGGTCTCCGCCGGGCTCAGAGACGCGACGTCCCCGGGCGTCAGGTCGCAGGCGGCCTACGCCCTGGGCCAGCTCGCAGAGCACTGCCAGCCCGAGATCTCTCAGCACGTCGCGGCCGCTCTCCCCGCCGCTCTCGACGCCCTGGCCGCGGCCTCGGCCGACGACGGGACCGGAATACCCCTGGGCAGGGGCGCAGCGCAGGCGTGCTACGCGATCGAGGTGCTGCTGGACGCGATGGAGGACGAGGAAGAAGAGGAAGAAGAGGGAGGAAGTGGAGCAAACGGAGGGAGCAAAACTCCACCTTCGAGCGGCGTCGCCCTCGTGCGGTCGACGCTCCCCTCGCTGGTCCCCTCGCTCGTCGCCGTGCTCGCCCGCGGGTCCCCGGAAACCCAGCACGCCGCGCTGGGGGCGCTGGCGTCCGCCGCCGTCGCCTCGGGACCGGCCTTCGCGCCGCACGCGCCCGCGGTGCTCCCGGCCCTGTCGCACTTTATGCAGGCGACTGGTTCTTCTTCTGCTGGATCCACCTCTGCGGGCCAAGAGGCCCTGCGCCTGCGCGCCCGCGCCACCGAGGCCGCCGGCATCGTCGCAGCCTGCCTGGGGCGGGAAGGGGCTGGACCTCTGCTGAACGAGATGGTGCCCGTGATGCTGGCGGGATTCGACCTCGACGACGCAGAGCTGCGGGAGTACACGCACGGCGCTCTTGCCAACGTCGCCGCTCTGCTGGGCCCCGGCGCGGCGCCTCTGCTGCCTCGGGCCGTGCCGGCCGCGCTGGCGTCGCTGGCGGCGGACGACGGGGCCTGCGGCGAGAGCGACGAGGAAGGCGACGAGGAAGACGACGACGACGAGAAGAAGGAGAAAAAGTCTCCTGGTGGGGCATCGCACGAGACCTTGGGCTCCGACGAGGACGAAGAGGACGACGACGACGATTTATCTGATGAGGACTCGGATGACGACTCTGCGATCTTGGCCGTGCGCACCGGCATCGCCGGCGAGAAGGCCGCGGCCGCGGCGGCGCTCGGGGCCTATGCGGCTGCGGCCGGCGGCGCAGCGATGGCTCCGCACGCAGGGGAGATCTTGGTCGCCCTGAAGAAAGCCACGCGCCACTGGCACTCTGACGTGCGCGAGGCCGCGTACGGGGCAATGGGAGAGGTCGCCAAGGCCGCGGGAGGTAAGAGAGAGAGAGAGAGAGAGAGAGTTTTTTCTTTTTTGAAGATGGAGAGGGAAAACCAAATAAACCCACTTTATTTAAAACGACAGCCCACGGAAATGAGACAAAGAGAGAGAACGAGACGAAAAACAACTCACTTTTTTGTTGCAACGTCAACACCCACCACACAAACAGCTGCCGCCGGCCCCCCGACCCCGCCCGGAGGCACCCCTCCCGCCGCCGCGCAGGCCGCCGCGGCCGAGGTCCTCCCCACTCTGGCCCACGCGCTCAAGCGAGACCCCGACGCCGCCGCGGCCGCCGCCGCCGGAGGGGCCGCCGCCGAGGTCGTCGAGGTCGTCGGCGCCGCCGCCGCGCCGTTCGCCGACGCGTTGGGAGACGCCGCCGGCGCCGTCCTGGCGGGCACGGCGAGGGCCCTGGGAAACAGCGCCGGGAGCGACAGCGATGACGACAGCGATGGCCAAGCTGCGCACCACCACGATGCCGACGACGACGACGACGGAGAGGAAGAGGAGGAGCGCGGTGACGCCGAGGCTTTGTTGCTGGGAGCAGCCGCCGACATCCTCCCCGCTCTGGCCCGCGCCCTCGGGGCCGAGGCCTTCTCCCCGGTCTTCGACGCCAGTCACGCAGCGCTGCTGTCGACCAGGATGGGCGCGGACCAGCCCGACGAGGTGCGCGCCGCCGCCGTCGGGGCCTTTGCCGACGTCGCGCTGGCGCTGGGGCCCGCGGCCGCGCGGCACGCCGCGGCGGCCGCGCCGGCGCTGCTCCGCGAGCTCAGGTCGTCCAACGACCTCTGCCGCAGAAATGCGGCCTACGCGGCCGGGGCGGCCGTCTCGTCCGCGCCCGAGGCCTTCGCGCCGCACGCGAGGCACCTGCTCGAGGCCCTGGCCCCGCTTTTGAATTCGGCATCGGCTTCGTCGGACCCGGGCGTCGGGGACAACGCCGCCGGCGCGCTCGCGAGGTCGCTGCTGGCCCTTCCCGCCGGATCCCTCCCCGCCGAGGTGGTGCTTCCGGCCCTGCTCTCCCGCGTGAGGCCCGAAGGGGCCGGGTGCGTCGGCGACCCTGCCGAGGCCGAGCCGATCATGCGGGCGCTTGCTGCGGTGGTGGGTGTCGTGGCTGGGGCGGCGCCGCCGGGCGTCGAGCCCTTCGTCGGGCGCGCGGCGGCAGCGCTCGCCGCGGCGGCCGCCGACGCGGACGCGCCCCCGCCCGTGAGGGTCGCCGCGGCTCGAGGGCTCGTGGCAGCCGCCTCGGCGAGGCCGGAGGTGGCCGGCCCGCTGGTGGCAGCCCTGCCGGAGAGCGTGCGGTCGGAGCTGGAGGCTTTGGCAGCTCGTGGAGGTTGATGAGAGAAGAGGTGGGAGGGTTTTGTTTGGTTGGTTTTTTAGAGGGAGAAAGTGAGAAAGAGTTGGGAGAGAGAGAGAGAAAAAAAAAGAGGAAAATCAATATGGATTTGCGAGGATAATCGTTCTGGTTGGAGTCAGCCGTCCGAATTGGCTCTGGCTGCGCTCGGTTCGTGCCGCGTTTGGAGGGAAGAGAAGAGAGAGGAAGAGAGAGAGAAGAGAGTAGAGAGTAAAACAAAAAAACGAGAGAGAACAAATTCGAAATCAATCAAATTCGAGCAGAAAATCAAAAATCACTCTATCGAAATCGCAGAAGGCTGCGAAGAATCATTGCGGCGCCGAGAGCAGCGAGGTAAAGGCGGCGCGAAAACGGGAAGCACCAGAACCACCAGCAGCAGCAGCAGCAGCAGCAGCAGCAGCAGCAGCAGCAGCAGCAGCAGCAGCAGCAGCAGCAGCAGCAGCACAAGCGCGAGAGACCACCTTCCAGGACCTCCCCAATGCGACCGTCTTCTCCATCTTCCTCGCCGTGGACGACCCGCGGGTGGGTCCACGAGACGGTCCCTCGCGTGCGCAAAGAATGGAACGCCATCTACGGCAGCCCCGACGCGAGCCCGCTCCACTCGCACATTGACGTTCGTCCGGGGGTCCACTGCCCGTTGCGCGTCGTCGCGTGGGCCCATAGGCGCGCCTCGGCCGTGAAGAGTCTGTGGGTCATTTTCCCGGATCAGTACCATGAGAGCGTTCGCAGCCCCTCGGGGACGGAAATCCACTCGGCGGACCTGGCCGTGCTCGCCGCGGTCCTGGGGACGAGCCTGGAAGCGATAACCATTTCGATTTTGTTTTGTCTTGCAATTTTTCTTCTTCTTCTTCTTTTGTTTGACTCGAAAAGCTGCCCACCCCCTACCTCCCCGTTCACCAGTCCGCCGCAGCCTCGCCGTCCACGGCCCTCGCCATCGCCACGATCCTCCTCGCCGCCGCGGGGCCCACCCTTGGTCCCGATGCCGGGGCGGCGCTCGCGCCGCCTCCGCCGCCTCCTCGTGTCCTGGTCCTCAGCTCGGCGATCGCCGCCGCCGCCGCTTTCGCTCCTCCGCTTCCTCCCCCTTCCTCCCCCTCGACGAAGCGCATCAGCCCGCCAAAGCTCCCGTGCTCCTCCGACACGGCGATCGCCGCGGCGGGGCCCACACCCGGGATCCGAGCCAGCGCGCGGGCGAGCGCCACGGCCGACGCGGGGAGCTGCTGCCCCTGCTGCGACGCTGCCGCCGACTCGAGCAGCAGCAGCGCCTCCCTCGCCGCCTGCGTGTCGCCCCTCCTCCCGCCGCCGTGCGTCCGCAGCAGCAGCTGCTGCTGCTGCTGCTGCTGCTGAGATGACGAAGAAGAAGAAGAGTCGACGCCAGCAGCGGCGGCGGAAGCCCGCAGCGGCTGCTCCGCGAGCGCGCGCCAGCCCCACCAGGTGCTCGGCGGCCGCGGCGGCGTCCGGCAGCAGCGCCAGCCGCAGCGCCGGGTGGCGCAGCGCCGCCGAGGCCGCGAGCAGCCTCGGGTCGTACCTGCGCGCCACGAAGCCATCGATGTTATCGCTGTCGCCGCCGGCGCCGCCCCCTCTGCCCCTGCGAGGAGGAGAGGCGAGGGAAGAAGAGGGCCCGCGTAGGCCCCTCGCCGCGGCGTCGGCGCGCTCGCGAGAGATGCAGTGGGACTCGAGGCCCTCGACGACGACGCCCAGAGAGCACCCCGGGTGGTGCCTCGCGGCCTCGCGGACCAGCCTCTCGAGCCCCGCACCCGGGTCGAAATCGGTGTTGAAATGGCCTTGTTGTTGTTGTTCGACGGCTTTTTCGCTCCTCGCTCTGTCGACGGCGCGGACGACGTCGGCGGCGGTCAGGCACGCGAGCACGAAAGGCACCTGCTCTTCCTCGAAGCTGTCGTCGCCTTCTTCTTCTTCTCCGTCTCCGTCTCCGTCTCCGTCGTCGTCGTCATAAAAACCATCGCCATGCCGCTGCGGTGCCGCCCTCCTTCCCCGAGAAGCGCTCAAACCCTTCATGCGCCGCCGGAAGAAGAGCACGGTCCGCCACCGCTGCAGTGAGTGAGTCTGCTTTCCCTCTCCGCTCCCTCCGACTTGAGCCCTGATCCCGGCCGCGGCCAGGGCGGGCAGCATGACGTGACCCGTGGGGTGCGTCACGAGGCGCGGGTCAAGCGAGACGCGGAGCTCCTCGAGCGCGACCTTGACGGAGGAAGGGAGGGGGAAGGTAGAGGAAGAGATAGAGGGGGCGGGGTCGAAGGGAGGAGGTGGAGCTCGAGCAGCGACGGGCGCTGCTGCGTCACCAACAGCAGCAGCAGCATTCGACCTGTTGTAGGCCGAGAGTGGGCGCATCGCTGGTGCTGCTGCCGTTGTTGTTGCGGCGGGCCGCTGCTGCTGGTGCTGCTGTCGCTGGTCGGGGTTGAGGTTTTGCTGTTGCTCTTGCTCGTGCTCTCGAGTCGTCGTCGCCGCCGCAAATGCCATCGAAGGAGGTTGAGGCATGCACGTCGCGGCGCGGTTTCTGTCCCTGTGAGTTTGGTTTTCGTTGGTTTTTCCGTGGTGAATTGTGATAGAGTATTCGTGAGTACCCGCGAATCGCTATATTGAAACCAGAGAGAGGGAGGAGAGGCCAGCGCGAGACGCGAGAAGAGAGAGAGAGAAGAGGGTGCGTGCATGCCTCCTCAAAGCGTGCTCGTCGTCACCATCATCGAATTGAATTTCACTCACGCCTCCGCGGCAGCAGCATGCGCATTCCCGCCGACCATCCCGTCCACGAGGCTCAGGACAAGGTCCCCGTCGGAGTCGTAGCCTTCGTCGTCGCCGTCCATGCCTGGAAGGTGCGTGGACAAGGGGAGAAAGTGTCTCAATTCGAATAGGCGTTTTTTTTTCTTCTACGAGAACAAAGAAATGAAAAAAAAAGAAAAAACTCAGAAATCCAATTGAGCGAGAATCGACGAGCGAAGATGATCTCCTCTTTCTCCTCTTTCCGAGCCTCGGCTCGCCCTCTCGCGCCCGCTTCCGTTCCTCTCCGACACCACCAGGGATCAGCTACAACAAGACCGGTCGCCACTAGAGCAGCAGCAGAAGAACCGCAGTCCTCCTCCTCTTCAAACAACGACTCCAACAATGACGAAGTCGCCGCCGCTTTCGCGCGGCGGATCGCTGCCGACCCGACCCTCGCCCCGCCGCCCCGGGCCCCTTCGCCGCTGCTCTCCCCGACCACCGTCTCCCGCGCTGTGTGCTCGGCCTTACAGAGGCCCGACTCCCCCGAGGTAGGGTCTGGAGCCCGCGTCGCCTTCGACTTCACGCTCCCTTTGGACGTCGCACCCGCCGCTCCCGTGTTGGCCGGCGCCGGAAGGAAGGCGAGGTCGTGGCACGCCAACGAAACGTTCCTCAACTTTGACCCTTTCGTCGCCGACTCTCTTTCTTCTCCGCCCTGCGACGTGTTCGAGAACTGCGAGTCGTGGGAGCTGGTCGGAGAGCTGACGTTCACGGGACGGGGGAGCGTGAGCGGGATCGGGGACTGCTCCAAGGCGGCGCAGGCGGTTTCGGTGACGGCGGCGGCAAGAGAAAGGCGAGGAGGTGAAAAGGGGAACGAGAACGGAGACGCCGACGACGACGAAGCCAGAACGACGCGGAAATACACCACCACCATCCTCCTCACGCGCGTCGACGACCCGGGACCGTGGAGGGGGTGCTGGCTGGTCTACGGGATGCGGAGCGGCAACTACTGCACGCTTTGAAAAAAATGTAACAAAAAAGACGGAACTGGTGTTTTTCTTTTTTTGTTTTTGCACGAAGTCTCTCTCTTTCTCTCTCTATTTTTTTTTTCTCTCGCATTTTCTCTCTCGTTGTTTGAACGCAAACGACCTCGCCCCTTGGAGCTCCCCTACTTGCCCGCGGCAGCGTCCTCGGCCTCGCGCTTGGCCCTCAGAGCGGGCAGAGCGTCGAGGATGGCTCCCAGATAGTCGGCGCCAAAGGCCGCCGACCGCTGCGGGGTCCAGCCGTCCCTTCCGGGGCTGGTCTCGACGTCCTTGAAGGGCATCTCCAGCGTCATCGCCAAGCACTTGAACCTCTCCGCAATCGCGTTCTTCGCCAGGGCCAGGTTCGCCTTGCCCTTCCCCGTGCGAGGGTACCCCACCGCCGTCTGGAACTCGGGGCACATCATAGACAGCGTCTTGTAGAAGCGGGCCTGCATCTCAGCCCTCGCGTCGTCAAAGCTGGGGACGCCCTCGCACCCGGCAGCAAAGACCGCAGGCAAGGTCTCGTCGCCGTGGACGTCGCACAAAAAGTCGACCCCAACTTCTTCCATGTAATCATAAACCAGCGCGACCTCGGGGGCCTCCTCTCGGTCGATGGGCAAAGACCAAGCCCTGTTGAGGTTGACGCCCGCCGCGTTGGTGCGGAGGTGCCCTCGCCAGCTGCCGTCCGGGTTCATGTTGGGCACGATGAAGAAGGTGGCGGCGGCGCGGGCGGCCCTGCCCGTGGAGTCGGCGTCGTCGAGCAGGCGGCGGAGGAGGCCCTCGGCGAAGTACTCGGCCTGGGTCTCGCCCGGGTGCTGCCTCGCGATGACCCAGACGCGCGGGCGTCCAGGCTCGACGGGCCCGACACGGATGCAGTCGAGGTCGTGGCCGTCGAGGGTCTCGCCGAGCTGAGGAGAGAGTTTTTTTAGTTTTTTTTTTCCGAGAGAGAGAGTTTTTAGTGTTTCCTTCTTCCTTTCTTCGTCCTGAAAAAAATGAAGAAGAAAAAAAAAACTAACAAACGCACCATCTCCAGCGCCACCTCTTTCTCGTCCGTGCCCGAAGACTGCACCTCGGCGATCAGAGCCTGGTGCCTCTCGTAAGGGTACGGGGCGAAGTACGCGAAGTAGACAGCGTCCTTCGTGGGAGTGTAGTCGATCGTCAGGACGCCGCTGGCCTTGTCGAAGCTGGTCCCCTCGACGCGGAACCACCGCTTGCGGTCGTACGACGCAACTGCCCGGTAGCCCTCCCAGCCACCGGGGAAGCTGGCCTCCCCGGCGTTGACGATGCGCATCTGCAGGCGCTCGTTCTTGGCGGAAGAGACCCGGAAGTAGAACCACTGGAAGTGTTCGCGCCCGTCGGCCTCGCACCACGGGTCGGCGTGGATTTTCAGATCGACGATGTGCGGCTCGTTGGCGGCAAAGTGCTCCTTGCGGCCAGTGACTCCCAGGACCTCGACGTTGCCGCTGTCGAAGTGGGAGTTGATGAAGATGCCGAGGCCGTGGCCCTGGGCCGCGCCGCCTGTGGCGGTGGGGGCGGCCCACCTGGAGTTGGTGGGGTGGGTTGGGTTGGGTTGGGTTGGGTTGAGAGAGAAAGACAGAGAGGAAGAGGGTGAGAAGGTTGAGGTCGAAAGAAGAAGAAGAAGAAGAAGAAGAAAACCGGCGAAGAAGCGATTGGCTTGGTGAGCGTTTGCCGCACGCCCTTGCGATGCCATTTCGACCCCTTGGCGACCTCAATTGCGATCTCCGACCGTCCTGGGAGACACTCACTTGGTCTCCGCGACGCGCGCCACCGTGTCCCTCTTCGGCGGCGGGGCCATGGAAGCAGGAGCGGAGGAGGAAGGGATGCGGTTGATCGACGACGACGACTTGGGCGACGACGATGCCGGCGGCGATCTCGCGAGCGCTTTGGTCGTGGTCTTCGCGGGCGTGCGGGAGACCCTCGCGCTGCTCAGTCCTCCGCGAGCGAACGCAGCTGCAGCGGAGGTCATAAAATGAGGAGGACAAACACGCAAGTGAGAGGTAAAGGATGAGGAAGAGGGGGGGGGGGGGGAAGAAAAAAAAAAAAAAAAGGAGGAAGAGGGAAGGGGAAGAGAAAAATCAAAAAAGCTCGAGAACTACGCCTTTTTTTTTTTCAGATTTAGACCCCCCTCC